>ENA-OQIO01000938-OQIO01000938.1-human-gut-metagenome-genome-assembly--contig:-NODE-938-length-15066-cov-1.542071_pt1 | contig 15066 bp, 27 predicted proteins | sample MGYA00242573_ERZ504737 | MGnify/ENA primary metagenome ERZ504737 (study PRJEB26092, sample SAMD00036203) | human gut metagenome | host: Homo sapiens | study: EMG produced TPA metagenomics assembly of...
GCGCGGAGGTCGGGAAGATCTACGCGCTGATGGAGACTGACCCATGATCCCCAAATCATCCACTACTGCTGGTTTGGACCGCGGCGAAAGCCGGAGCTTGCCAAAAGTGTATCGCCAGCTGGAAGAAGTTCTGCCCGGATTTTGAGATCCGCGAGTGGAACGAGGACAACTTTGATATCCATTGCTGCCCGTATGTTGAAGAAGCTTATGCAAGCAAGAAATACGCGTTTGTTACGGATTATGTAAGGCTGTATGCTATGTATACGTGCGGTGGAATTTACATGGACACTGATGTTGAAGTTGTGCGCCCGCTGGAAGAGTTCTTGACCTGTAAAGCATTCTCTGGCTTTGAGTCTACGCGTTATGTACCGACAGGGATTATGGCTTCTGAAAAAGGAGTTCCGATCATTCATGAACTACTAGACTATTACACGGGCAAGCACTTCCTTAATGACGATGGCTCTCAAGATATGACAACGAATTGCGTGTCGATTACCAATATTATGTTGACGCACGGATTGGAACTGAACGGCAAACTCCAGACAGTTGCGGAGTTTACCTTTTATCCATCAGATTTTTTCTGCCCATTTGAAAATGAGACAGGGGTTCTTCGAAGAACCGACAATACTGCGGCAATTCACTGGTTCAATAAATCATGGTTGCCGCAAAATGTTCGGCTGCGCTCCCGAATCACCAGAGTGTTTCATCGAATATTTGGCGTAGATTGCTTTAGATGGCTAAAAAGATGAAACGCTGGACAGCGTAACGGGCAAGCTGACAAAAACGGAGAACACCTACTCGATCCACTGGTATTCGATGAGTTGGTTGCCGAAAAGAAAGCAGATCAGAGCGAAAGTCGGACGAATATGGCGAAGAATGTGTAAGGAGAGCAGAAAATAGTATGAAAAAAGCGCTGCTATTAGATACTTCGATAGGCACTAGCAATGTTGGCGATAATATAATTATGGAATGTGTAGAGAAGGAACTCGCTCCGATTTTAGCCAATATGTTTGTATTCCATCTGCCCACGCATCTTCCTGCTTTTCACAGCTATGCGATTTGGCGAAATTCGTTTGCCGTTCAAAATTATGCGACCTGCGATTATAAATTTATCGGCGGCAGCAACATATTGGCAAAGAATATGCTGACGCACTATCCGCAGTGGAATGTGAATATCTTCAACTGCAAGCCGTTGGCAAACTCGGTCTGCATCGGTGTGGGCGCAGGTGCCGGAGAACATACCGATGCTTACACAACGCATCTTTACCGCAAGATACTCAGCCATTCTTATTATCACAGTGTTCGAGATGAGCGAAGCAAGCGTTATGTAGAAGATGTGCTTGGCTTGAAGGCAATCAATACCGGCTGCGTAACTATGTGGGCACTGACACCTGATTTTTGCGCACAGATACCGGCAAAAAAAGCGAACAACGTAGTTTTTACTTTGACCGCAAGAACGCAGGTAGACCCACGCGATCAGATGTTGATCGATACACTTAAACGGGAATACGACCATGTTTCTTTCTGGGTTCAGGGTGATAAGGACGAGACATATTTTAACATGTTTTCTAATACGGACGGGATTGAAGTAATTCCTCCGCACAAGGCGGCCTATGAAGCGGTTCTTATGCGAAACAACATTGAGTATGTGGGAACACGTCTTCATGGGGGGATTTATGCACTGAGGCACAAGAAGAGGGCAATCATCATTCAATAGACGAACGTGCACGAAGCATCAGTGCGGACACAGGCTTATTACCATTGAAAAGGACACGCTGGATGAACTGCCGTCGCTGATCAACAGCGAATTTGAGACAAGACTGAATATTCCATTCAATGAAATCGCCCGTTGGAAAGCGCAATTTGAGGGGTAGTATATGGAAAGCATCTGGATTAAAGAAATTAAAGCCGATAGAAATTGCGTTACATATCATTTAGATGTATCGGAGGGCTTAGTTCGTTATTTTTCTCCAGGTTGTGAAATGTTTGCGGAGTTTGGATTTGATATTTCTAATATCCTAAAAGTGTTTTGGCAGTCCCTGTCCTTTCTAATATTATGCAGTTTGCGTGGTTGTTCGATTGCCTTGTTTGGATTGAAGAGGTAGATCAACAGTTTTATGAATGCTTGCCGAAGATTAAGCGCGGATTTCAAGAAATGTATCGCAACTATAGTTTCGGCGGTTCTTTGATTGCGGCAAAGGTTGTAAATAATGGTTATTATGCGGAGAAAGAAAGCGCCCTTTTTTTTACTGGTGGTGTTGATGCAACGACATCTTTTTTGAGAATAAGGGACTCCAATCCGGTTTTGATAGACACGTTTGGATGGTGCGTTAATAGGGACGAAGAGAGCCGTGTGTTTGAAGCAGATATCTCTGCAATCAACAAATTTGCAGAAGAAAATCATTTACAAACGGAATACATTAAGTCTAACTTTGCAACATTTATAAGACCTGAAATTGTGAACAAATATCTGAATAAGCGTCTCCATAATTCATGGTGGTTTGGGTTTCAGCATTCGCTGGCATTTTTGGGTGTAGCCTCCATAGTAGCATATTACTTCCGTATAAAAACAATATATATTGGAAGTTCTTATACATTCGGACAGGCTGTTAATTGCGTATCAGACCCAAGAATTGACCGCGAATTCAAAGTAGCCTCATGCAATGTTGTTCATGATGCATACGAATTGAGTAGACAAGAAAAAATCAGGATGATTGTTAAAGCGAAAGAGGACTTTGACTTACCAATCAACCTTAGAGTCTGTTCATTTAAGGAGGAAAACTGTAACCATTGCGAAAAATGCTTTCGCACAATGATAGGGATCGTTGCAGAAGGCGGCAACGTAAACGACTTTGGGTTTCATGTTGAGGGGAACTTTTGCGAAGCATTAGCTGCTTTTTTGAGGGATAATGTTAAGGAACTTGATAAAGACCACATTGTCTTTTGGCGGGATATTATTGCGCGCATGGCTCAAAACTACAATAAGTTACCTGATAAGGAAACAGCGGATTATTTAACACTGTTTAATTTTGAAAAGGAGAAAAGAGAGTGCCTTTGGCGTTACTATCGGGAAAACTTTTTCTCTATCGTTAAAAGAAAGCTGAAAGGTATCATCAGAAGAGGATAACTATGGATGCGTCCCGCACATCGAATTCTCTAAAAAATATGGCCTTTGGCGTAGGAAGCCAGATGCTCAGCATCTTAATGGGCTTTTTTACCCGTTGGATGTTTATTGCATTGCTGGGGAAAGAGTATCTTGGGGTGTCAGGACTATTCACAAATGTGCTTTCACTGCTTTCCCTCGCAAACTTGGGCTTTGATACAGCTATCATCTATAGCTTATATAACCGCTTGCAGAAGGGAATATGGTTGCTGTTAAAGGCTATATGTGCGTATATAAGCGTGTATATAGAGCGGTTGGAGCAGCTGTATTTGTGCTTGGCTGTATCCTGATGCCGTTTTTACCGTATCTGATCAAGGGAACGGTTACGATACCCGAAAGCATATACGTCATTTTATTTTCTTTTCCTGACGCAGTCGCAAGCTCTTATCTTTTTTCATATAAGCAATCCCTCCTGACGGCCAGTCAGCAGAATAGAATTAACTCCCTATATCACTCGATTTTTATGGTATTGAGGAATCTGGGAGAAATGGTTGTTCTGCTTTTCTTCCACGCTTATATCCCAACGCTCATCTGCATCATTGCTTTTCAGCTCGCTGAAAATGCTTGGATTGCAAGAGTAACCAATAAAAAATTCCCATCCTAACGGATTCCAGCGCCGGAGAAATCTCTTTTGAGCAGAAACGAGCACTGAAGGAAAACGTAAAATCACTCTTCCTCTATAAGATAAGCGGGACGATCGCCAGTAGTACCGATAATATCCTGATTTCAAGGGTTCAGGGATTGGCATCTGTTGGTCTATACTCCAACTACGTCTATATCGTGGACGTAATTCGGACACTCTTAAGCTATATCTTCTATTCAATGACAGCCAGCATCGGTAACTACAATGCTACGGAGAGTAAAGAAGCCAACGAGAAGATGTTTTATAATCTCTTCTTTGCGTCCTTTTGGCTGTATGGTTTTACCGGTATTTGTCTGGGCGTATTACTAAACCCATTCATTGCTCTGTGGATTGGTGAAGACTATCTGCTCCCGAGTTGGACGGTTTTTATCATTATTGTCAATTACTACACTGCGGGCGTCAGTATGCTTCTATCACTTACAGAGAGGTCACAGGCTTATTTAAGGTGGGGAAATACCGTCCGCTCATTGCCGCTATGATCAACTTGGCAGTATCGATTATACTGGCCTATCCGCTTGGAATTTCCGGTATTTTGCTTGGAACGATCATCAGCAGGTTATGTGTCTATTTTTGGTATGACCCATACATTATCCATAAGACGCTGTTTGGGCAGAAGCTAAAATATTACTTTGCAACGTATTTGCTTTATGGCCTATGCACTTTAGCTGTAGGGACACTCTGCTTTGCTATTGCCCGTAGCATTACCTTAAAGAACCCAGTTCTTACATTTGCGATTGAGATGGGTATATGTGCACTACTTCCCAATATTTTCTTTTTAATTCTGTTTAAAAGACGTGCTGAGTTCCAGATTATTCTGGGATACATGAAGCGCATCAGTCGAAAAATCGCGCGCAGAAGTTGATTAACATGCTTCACTACATCTACACCCGTTCGTTCATCGGCATTATCACCTTTATGGCGCTGGCTCTTGCCGCTTGGGGCGCGCTGCCTGCCCACGTGGGGGCGAGGCGCTGGTGGTGTGGGAACCTTGTGCTGGTGCTCCTGATAACCGCCGCCATCCTCTACGCAACCTTGTTCAGCCGCGCCGAGGGCGGCACCGGTCTGATCCTCGCCCCCTTCGCCTCCCTGACCGATGCGCGGCAGCAGCCGGAGCTCTACCGGGAGATGCTGATGAACGTCTTCCTCTTCTTCCCGCTGGGGCTGACGCTTTCCAACGCCCTGCCGCGAAAGTGGCACCGTTGGGGCAGAATCATCCTCACAACGCTCATCGGCTGTGCGCTCAGCGCGGGAATCGAGTACGCCCAGTACCGCTACGCGCTGGGACTTGCGGAGACGGACGATGTGATCTGCAACACCTTGGGCGCGTTTCTCGGCGCTGCGTCGCTGCTTGCCGCTCACGCCATCGAAAAACACAAAGAAAGGGCTTGACACACGAACATGACCCTGACCGCCACGGAGAGACAATTTCTGCATATCGCCAAAGCTGCCATCTCCGGTGGAGATTTGCCCGCCGAAAAGGTGGACTGGCCTGCCATTTTCACGCTGGCAGGGCAGCAGAAGCTGCTGCCGATCCTCTTCGAGGCCGCCCGCAAAACGCCCGCCGCTGCGGAAAACGCCGGCGCTGTTCGCTGTGACCAAGCAGCAAGTCATCGGGCAGGTGCTGAATCAGACCGTGCGCTCGGCGGAGTTTGCTGACCTCTATCACAAACTCCGCGCCGCAGGACTGCACCCCATCGTGGTCAAGGGCCAGCTTTGCAGCCGCCTGTACCCGCTCAAGGATCACCGCATCAGTGCGGACGACGATCTTTATATCCCTGACGCGGAGTTCATGGCCTGCCACGAGCAGCTTCTGGCGAACGGTCTAACCACCGACACCCCGGCAGATGAGCTTCCCACGGCGGACGAGGTGTCCTACACAAAAAACGGCAGCCCGCTTTACATCGAGCTGCACCGGCACTTATTCGATTCCTCCGAGGATGCCCATGACGAGCTGAACCGCTTCTTCGCAGACATCCAAGCCACCGAGATCGATGGCCTTCTCGCCATGCCGCCCCATGAGCATCTGTTGTACCTGATTCTGCACGCCTACAAGCACTTCGTCCGCAGCGGCATCGGGCTGCGGCAGTTCTGTGACATCGGCCTGTGGGCGCGGGCGTATCACGCGGAGATCGACTGGCAGCGCCTGCACGAGCAGTGTGAGAGTGTCCACGCGGCGACCTTTGCTGCGGCGGCGTTTCACATCGCGGGAGACTATCTCGCATCGAATTTGACCTGCACGCGCCGTGGAGCGATGCGGTTGACGTGGAGCCGCTGCTGCATGACACCCTCTGCGGCGGCGTGTACGGCTCCAACGACCTAACGCGCCTCCATTCCTCACCGTCACGCTGAACGCCGTGAAGGCCAGCCGGACGGGGGAGAAGAGCGGCGTCCTGCGGACGGTGTTCCCGAAGCGCGAGTATCTGGAGCACCGTTATCCCTATCTCAAAAAGCGCCCGAACCTGCTGCCGGTGGCATGGGCGCAGCGCCTCGCGCACTACGCCAGCGAGAAACAGTCCGGCGCAGACAGCAGCGCCTCCGGTTCCATCAAGCTCGCCAAGGAGCGCATCGAGCTGATGAAGCGCTACGGGGTTATGGAATCATAGTTTTCAGAAGTAAGTTTTGAGGATAACTTCTTATGTAAATGTGTCAAGTGAAAGCCAGATCTCATTTTACAATAGACACTCTGACTGATAGAGAATGTAAAAATAAATAGAGCAATGGCAGTACAATAATGAAATTGCAAAGGGGCGAGGCTAATGTTGAAAAAAGAAGATGTGTATTTTCGATGCCTCGAACGTTGGAATGCAAACGATGAGAAAACTGCCTATTTTAAGCAGCATTACGACGAGTGGTTTTCTCAACTTCCAGAAGAAATTCATGAAGTTGTGTTGCAGCTTTTGGAGATGTTCATGTACTACTCTCAAGAGCGTGTGAACCAGTATCTATTTGAACTTCACCCGAAACTGGAGAGAAAAATTGAGCCAGAAAATACGCTCTATACACCACTTCTATCCGAAAAAGGTATCGTTAATAGTTCTGTCGATTACCTATGCACGTACCGACAAATGCACGGAATCAGTAAGTATCGGGTTGCCCTTGATATAGATACATATATTACTAAGTCGCCAGAAAAATTTGAAAACGTTCAGAATATTGTTATCGTTGACGACTACTGTGGTTCTGGGAAATCGCTAAAGACTTTTATTGAGGGACACAACGACTCGCTAAAGGGAAAACGTATTTATTATTTAGTCACGTATTTCATGCTTGAAGCTCAGCAGTTGATTGATGAGATATCTGAACAGTATGAGATAAGTATCGAGGTCATTTATATCAATTCTGGGAAACATGCTTTTGATGACGAAAGATTCTCTGAACATAGTTCCGAATTAAGGAGGGCTCTTAAAGAATGTTCTAAGAGGTTAAATATAGCTAGACAGTACCACTGGGGAAATATAACACCGAGTCAGTTGTATCTTTTTATAACGATACTCCCAACAATACAATAGGTATTTTTGGTGTGACACGAATATATACTTTTCAATATTCCCCCGAGAGTTTGAAAACACAGAAGGCCACAAACGGCCAACTCTTCAGAGCTTAAAGCAGCAAAAAGAAGAGAGAGTCGCCCAAAATTATACTTCTGCAATGAGGAAAGCCCAGAATGAATGATTTTTATAGAGGATATATTCTTTCCTATTTTAAGGATCACAAGCAACACTACTCGTTCCTTTTCCTTGCCCAAAATCTAGGCCTTGCTGTATCCAGCATTGATGAACTGGTTTCTGAATTGATTGAAGACAACCAATTAGCATACGGTAGTAACAATATGCTGATGCTTACACCAAAGGGCAGACTGACAATTTTGAATGACCAAGCGGATTATTTATCGTTTGATGGAAAACACGAAAATGAAGGAATTATCCATCCAGAAAATGCGCTCTCGTTAGATGAAGTATACGTTCCAGCGGGGTTTATGTCGAAGCTCAAATAGCAGATAATGGCCCAATGTGCACATTAGAATGCGGAACACGAGTCGTGTTTCTAAGTTACAATGGTTCTTATTTTATCAGCATAACAATTCGCATGGAATTGTTATGCTGGCAAATTGCTTGGAATGAAGCAATTTGCCATGGCATTCACGAAAATTTGAAGCGGTTCAATTTCCGTGATGCATGATTTTCAAAGTCAGTATAGGTAATGTGCACATTGGGCTTTATCATAATCATTGCTTACAGGGTGGAGGTCTGTTATGGATAAAATGGAATATTTGACTGCCCTGCAAAATAAATTGAGGTCTTTTGGTAGGGGCAATAAATACTCTCTTGCCTGCTGTGATTATGCATCGAACCTGTTGGACAGTAACGTGCCCGTTTTGTTTGACAACCGACATCTTGCACTTGTACTTGGGATTTCCCCGTTTGATTTCGGAAGATTGCTCTATTCAATTGATGATTATTGTTATCATGAAATAAAGATTCCGAAGAAGAACGGCAGTTTTCGTACTATTGATATTCCTTCTGTCGATTTGAAGTACATTCAGAGATGGATATTGGATAACATTCTAATTAGGATGCATATTTCTGAGTATGCAAATGGGTTTGTGAGAAATAAATCCATCCTGACAAATGCACAAAACCATATTAATTCGGATTGCATAATCAACATCGATTTGAAAGACTTCTTCCCAACCGTAAAATTTGAGCAGGTTTTTGGCATTTTCAAATATTATGGCTACACCAAAGAATTGTCGTATACGCTTGCTAAACTATGCACATATCGCGGAATACTTCCACAAGGTTCTCCGGCGAGCCCAGCTATTACCAATATTACATGCTTAGAGTTGGACAAGCGGCTCGCAGCTCTAAGCAGAAAATATGAAGCGACCTTTTCGCGATACGCAGATGACATAACTTTTTCAGGCAAAAAGGCCATTGTACACCTTCTCCCTTATGCTATGGATATTATCCGAGATGAAGGCTTTTCGGTTAATCCGGATAAAACACGTGTGGCCTTTAAACATCAAAGGCAGGAGGTAACCGGATTGATTGTTAACGGAGATAGCGTTCGGGTATCTCCGAAGTTCAAGAAACATTTTCGACAGGAAATTTATTATTGCAAGAAATATGGAGTAAAAAGCCATCTGGAGCACATAGAAGATCAGCATTCTTTTTATAAAGAGCACATGTATGGTCAGGCATATTTCATAAACATGGTTGAGCCATCACTGGGCAAAGAGTTGCTTGATCTTTTGGACAGTATTCGGTGGGAGTATTGAAATATGAAGCTGGACATTGAAAATATTATGACGCTACGCACGGCCATGGAGTCACTTTCCCACGGCATTGATCCAACATCAAATATTGAATTCCCGGACGACACAATTCTTAATTCTAACATTTTGAAATTGTACTTTTCAGAAGCGGCTGAGTTGTTTGCCCTTCTTGAAGCTAATATTGATAAAGTCAGTCATCTTAAGTTGGGGAACGCAGTGTCTCGGAAGATCCCGTTCCATTTAGACCCCAACGAGATAAAAAAACATCCGATTGAGCGATGAACCAATCACAATTAGCCGATTTGTATTTCTTATTAATGAAACGTGCCACCATCAGGATATGAAGAAACTCAAAGCAACTCAGATTACAGCGTGGCTGGTAGCACACGACTACCTTGAAGAGATTGAAGTCAACGATGGGGATGCTTGTAAGACATCAACTGAGCAAGGTCAAAAAATCGGGATAACATCTTTTAAAAAGCAAAATTCCAGAGGCAACGAATATATTACAAACATGTACAACAGAGGCGCACAAGAGTTTATACTAAACACTGTACTTCCTCAAATTGCGACCGCATGGTTGATTGATACTTAATAGTGTGTCCCGTGCACAAGAGAACGTACACCATGTGCCCAATATCAAGCAACAAGAGTTACACAGTATCAAAAAAGCCTTTTGGGCAAAAAAGAAAACGGGCGGAAGGGATTGCTCCCTTCCGCCCGCGGCTTACCGCTCCATGCCCGCGGCATGCTGCTTTTTCGCCTGCTGCACGGCCTTTTCGGCGCTGCGGCGGCGGTTGAAGAGCAGCAGATCCCGCGTGTTCTCATAAAGATCGCCCTTGCCGGATTCAAACACGGCGACCATGTATTTCTTCGTCTTATACTTGGCGTAAATCTCCTTCAGCCCCTCCGCAGGACGGGGTCAATTTTTTCTGCATTCGTCAGCCAGATTTCAACAAGCTTCTGATCGTCCCTGACGTTCATCTCCAAATAGAACCAGCCTCCTTTAACATCCTTAGTTCCTCATCTTTCCTGCGGCTTATGCGCGGCCACCTGTTTTGCCGCCTGCAAAATCTCCGGCGGCAGGACGTCCACCATGCGGTGCAGCTCATCCAGCTCCCGGAGCTTTTCGTTGATCTCCAATTTTTTCAGGACGCTTTCCTTGGAGCAACGCCCAGCTGCTTTTCGAGTGCCGCGTTCTCGGCGGTCAGCGCCTTGTAGCCGCGTCGTACTTCTTGAGCTTCGTCCGCAGAGCCTCCGCGCCGGGAACGTATTTGCCCAGCAGCGCTTCCAGCTCGTCCAGCTTGACCTTTTTGTTGAACGGATTGGTGTCGTTCAGAATCGCCATGATCTGCTCCTTCATCCGGTTCAGATGGACGGCCTCCTTGAACAGCCGCGGCGGGATATGGTCTCGTCCGGTTTCGCTGGCGCTCTCGCCGCGCTCCAGATTCGGGGTATTTTTTGACCATGTGCTCCCAGAACCTGTCCTGCCACTGCGTCAGCTTCTTCTTGTTGCCGACGATTTCTTTGGCGCTGAGCCGCCCGTCCGCTGTCAACGGGACGAAGCAAAGGTGCATATGGGGCGTTTTTCTCGTCCATATGCACCACGGCGGATATGATCGTTTTCGGGTCTTGATGCTCTTGGATAAAGCCCAGCGCCTCCTGAAAATAGGCTTTGACCTCACTTTTCTTCTTGCCCTTGAAGAACTCCGGGCTGGCCGTCACCAGCGCCTCCACCACGCGCACGCTGTCCGACCGCGTGCGACAGCCTGCTTCCGCAATCTGCTTTTCCGCCTCGGCGCGGTATTTGCGCTGCGGCGTCACCAGATGAAAGTTCAGGTGACTGCGGGACGTGTCCACGTCGGGATTACTGGCGTATTTCTCCTTGGTGCGTTCGTTGTGGGACTCAATATGCCCGATTTCCGGCCCCTTGTACTTGGCAAATCGGAGAATGGCGTACTGTGCTTTCATCGGCGCGCCCCTCGCTTCACCCACACGATGTCGCAGTCCAGCACGTCGGCCAGCTCCACGACCTCCTTATAGCGGATACTCTCCCGCTGCAATTTAGCCGAAAGATTGGAAACACTGTCGCTCCAATCGTGTTCCTCGGCCAGCCGGTCAACGATCTCCTGCATGGTAAATCCGGCGCGGACGTCTGCGATTTGATCTCATTTCTGATGCTCATAAAACCTCCTGTTTTTTCGTTATGAAAACAGCGAAGCGGGTTTCGATTTCCGAAACCTGCTTCGCTGTTTGGCGTAATATTCTGTTTTTCCAAAATCCGCTGGAAACGCGGCGGGCAATGCTCTCTTCATAAGTGAGGGGTATCGACTTTCCGAAACCGCGTGACTTCGCTCTAAACCGTGCAGCCCCACGCGCATCCGTGAAGCCGGTGCGCGATTCCGAGCAGCGCGGTTCCATAAAATCCTTTCGCCACCGCGCAAATTTCTTTCCGATTTTCAATTGCTTTGCAGATACCCCTTCCGTTTCAGCTCCGCCAGATCGGCGGCCACGTCCTCCGGGCGCATCCGCGCAAGGCAGCTCAGCTCATAAATGTCGTACCGAGCCACCAGAAGCAGCGTCATCAGCAGCTTCTGCGTGCCGGTCAGGTCGCCGTCGTACAAGTGAAACAGCGGCAGCTCCTTAAAATAAATTCTTCCCATTGCATCCTCCTTCGTCGGTAAACTTGAAAACATCTATCCCATCCATCCCATCCATCCGGGTTTTTGGGATGCTTGGGATGGATAGGATGGAGAATTTCGTGTCTGAGCTCATATAACCGGCGGCGCGACCAGCGCTCGATGCCCCAGAAGCCGTTGACCCGCTTGCGAGGGCATTCTGGATGTGGTTGTCATGCTCCAAGCCGAACTCATCGGCGTGCTTTTTGAGGGTCATGCTCACCGTCCGCGCGGAGCGCGGCTTGTAGGCGTTGTCGCTGCACCACATACAATAGATACCGTACAGCGCGGCGGAAGGGATGGCGCTGTCGGCCTTCAGGCGGATGTAGCCCTCGGAGCGGAGGAACAGCAGCACATTGTCGGCCTCGCGGCGCGCATCCTCGCGGTTTGCCTTTGCCTGCGAGCTTTCGGTGAAGCGGAAGTTATTCCCTTGCAGGCGGCGCAGACCTTCGAGACACCAGAGGAAGATCCCCTCGATCTCGCCGCAGAGCTTGTCCGCGAGAAAGGGTCATCCTCTCGGTTCGGCGGCTTCTTCTTCACTGACAAAATGAGCTGGCGGCGGTAAAAGCCGTCCGAGTGGTCGTAGAGCGACTCCAGATCGCCGTTGGAAAAGGCCAAAAAGCGGACGTACATCTTGCCCTGATAGCTCTGCTCGCCCTTGCGCTCCAAGTCCATCGGCATTTCGGCGGTGATGAGGGACTTGAGATAGTGCGTGGATTTCAGCGCTTCCAGCTTCATATCGTCATCCACCATCAGCAGCTCGTGCTCCAGATCGGCGCGGGCGAAGGGGCTGCGCTCCACCTTGGCGATGCTGCCGTTTTTCAGGTTGCTGCCGAGCAGCTTCTGCATCACCACGCCGATGCGGCTCTTGCCCTCGCCGCCGTTGCCCTTGAGCAGCATCATCACCTGCCCGCGGTTCGTCGGAATCAGGCAGTAGCCGAGGTATTCCTGCAAGGTCAAAATGTCCTCCGCTTCCAGCAGGTCAGACAAAACCGCAGCCATGTCACCGGCTGCGGCGCGCTGGGGTCATATCGGATGGGAAGCCGGTTGCGGCAGAATTCCTTCTCGGCTTGGAACGCGCCGCTGAGAAACAGCGTGCCGTTGGCAACGTGAATACGGTCTTCCTGAATGGGCAGCTCCGGCGTGTAGGCTTCCAGCCTGAGCGTTTCCAGAAGAGTGGTGGCGCGGCGAGCCGTGCCGCTCGTAAAATGCGGGCGCAGCATCTCATAGATCTGCTTGCGAATGCCCTCTTCGTCAGCAACGCGGCCCTCCACGGTGAAAAAGCTGCCGTCCACGCAGACCATCGGGTGCGCCGATAGAAAGTCCTCGCAGAACAGGACTTCGTTGAAGTGCTTGTCCTGAATCCAGCGCGGCGGCTCATTTCGTTCCATGTGCTTCCTCCTTAATTTGCCGGTTTCGCGCCTCCATCCGCATGAGCCGCTCGTCCTTCTGCAAGTCGGCCACCACCTCGGCGCGCTCCTGCGGCGTGCCGCAGGCAGAATGTCCAGCATATTTTCGATTCGTTCCAGCATGTGGCAGGCCTCCGCATAGCGTGGTCGATGGCGTCCTCCGGCGATTGCGGGACACAGTGCTCCTTCCAGTCCCGCAGGATTTGCAGGTAGTCCCCCAGCACGCGGAAGCAGCGCCGTTCGGCTTCTGCCTGCGATTTGCCGCGCTGTAGCTTTGCGAGAATGGACGCTTCTGCCCGGCGATGCCGAAATCCGCCGCCAGCTTCTTCGCTGCCTCATAGCCGCTCAGGCCGAACAGCCTTGCCGCAAGGTCGATCACGTCGCCGCTTGCCCCGCAGCCGAAGCAGTAGAAGTAATCCTCATTCAGCTTCATGGCTGGGTGTCCGGTCATTGTGAAATGGGCAGCAGACATATTCCCTTGTTTGATCGGCAGCCCGTACCGCTCCGCCGCCATGCGCGGGGTAACGGCGGCCTTCACGGTATCAAATAGGTTCATAGGCATTTCTCCTTTCAGATTTTCTGACAAGTTTTCCTTGTCACCTGAATATACGGAGAAAAGTCTTAGACCGACGAAATCAGGCACTTATGCAAGCAAATAGCAAAAGCCTCCTGCTTTCTTGCAAAAATGCAAGAGCACGGGAGGCTTTTGTCAAGAGGATATTCAAGTCATTTCGCAAGACAACAATAGAACATTTGTACTAGATTTGATGCCGAGTATGTGTTATACTGAATTTACAATATCTGCTTGGCGCAGGATTTTTACTGGAATCGGAGGCGATATGTTCATGAGCAACGAATCGGTATTTCTCCCCGCGGCTGTCCGTGACCGTATTTGGGATCTGTTGAAGGAACGGAAGGTTACGCAGGCCGAGCTTGCCGCAAGAATCGGCTGTTCGGAAAGTTCGCTGAGCCGCTTCATCAGCGGCAAGACGGACAAGCTGGGTGACGAAAATATCATCCGCATCGCCCGCGCGTTTGATGTGTCCACCGACTTCCTCTTGGGCGAGGTGGATGAGCCGGATCGCAAAAACTACGACATCTCAGAGCTGGGTCTTTCGGTTGAAGCGGCGCGGAATCTCTACACGCAGAAGGTCAACCCCAAAATCGTCAGCTACCTTCTGGAAAATCCGCAGTTTGCCGACACCACATACCAGATCGCCCGGTATCTGGATAACGAGCTGACCGCCGGATTTGCCGCGCAGAATCAGCTTTATTCGATGGTTTCGTCCATGCTGGGCACAGTGCCGCAGGCCGCGGATGAAGTTAAAAGCCTGCGGACGCCGATCGATCAGGCAGATTGAGCTCCATCCAAAAACTCCTTCATGAAGCCGTCCGCGCCGTGAAAAAGGAAGTCGAGGCGGAGATGCCGCCCACGCGCCAGCTCACGGCGCAGGCGATGAAGAGCATCTATGCGGAACTGACCAAGGGCGGCCAAAAGCTGAACCGGAAAATCACGAGGGAACAAATTGCGGACGCGGTGGCGGCTCCGTTTCCCATCTGCCCGGTGTTGACACGGCATACGTCAGGAAGCTGTTCCTCTCCATGACCGGAACGGCGGCAAGCGATGAGTCCGACCAGCATGACCAATGAACGGCTTTGCGCTCTGGCTCAGAAGGGAGACGCCCATGCCGCCGATTTTGCTTCTGGAGCATAATTCCGGCTTCATCCGCAAAACAGCCAACGAGATTTTCCTCAAATCCAATCTGGCGGAGAGCGATCTCAGCATCGAACCCGGCGATCTGGAGCAGGAGGCCTGCAATCGGCTTATTGAAGGCGATTTCCACCTACGATACAGAACATCGGTGTGAAGTTCCTGACCTATGCCGCGCCGTTCATCC
>ENA-OQIO01000939-OQIO01000939.1-human-gut-metagenome-genome-assembly--contig:-NODE-939-length-15058-cov-2.346594_pt1 | contig 15058 bp, 21 predicted proteins | sample MGYA00242573_ERZ504737 | MGnify/ENA primary metagenome ERZ504737 (study PRJEB26092, sample SAMD00036203) | human gut metagenome | host: Homo sapiens | study: EMG produced TPA metagenomics assembly of...
CATGAGCATTCCGATGTAAGCCGGCCCCGCCCATCCGCAGTTCATTCCAGACTGCTGATGCATGATGGAGCTTCTCTTTCATCGTCAAACGGTCCGCCATATATCTCAAGCACACGGGTGCTGACACCTGTCTGCGATGTTTCCGTTGATAGTGGTTCTTCTCCGGTTGCCAGTGCCACGGTTCTCCATGTCTGTGTTGCCTGGATACCACCGCTCTTTGCACCTCGTATCTTTCCTGTACCACTGGCGATCATATACACGATTTTTTCCAGTGAGTTCTGGTTGTTTCCTGCAAGCTGACGCTCATCAATTCCCAGTGGGAGGTCGCAGTAAAAGGATGCAGTTCTTTCCAAGCCTACCTGTGTTGCGTTGAAGTTTACCATCAGCCTTTCCGGGTCGCCCCATGCGGAGAGTGCTGCTTTTAATGCTGCGGTCTTTCCGCCTTTTGAACCGCCCCAGTTGTAAACGAAGAATATTCTCTGTTTTATAATCCGCAGTAACGGTGCTGTGAAACTGGCCGCCAGTATGAAGCGGAACTTATCCCTGCTCCTGTGTGGCTTTATCATTTTGAGCCAGTCCGCCATTGTTCCGTTCTGGCAGTATGCCGCTGCCATTCCTCTCTGCGATGGATCAATGTCCAGTACGATATCCTTATCGTGCCCCGGTACGAATCTCTTTCCGGATTGCCATCCGAATGTGCTTGTGGAGTCTGCTTTTTTTATGATGTCTATGTTCTCTGCTTCCAGTGCTGCAAGGAACTTTACTACGTGCTTTGCATTCTCCGACGTAATGGTGCATCCTAAGTCCGCCAGTGCTGTGATGGCTCTGGATGTGAAGATAGTGCTTCGTGGATAGATTGCCTTGTGCCACTGCCCATCCCTTTTGAATGCTACCTCTATCTTTTCCTCTCCTGTTTCCATACTCCGAAGTCTCTGCGTGATGATGATCGGTGTCCTGCATACCATGACTGGTGCGTATTTCTTCTCATCGATCACACTGATTCCCTTTTCAGAGTAAATCCACCCTTCTGGCTGTCTTAAGTTCACAGGTGCTCCCTCGACTGCTTCCGGGATATTTTCCTCATCTATGTCTATCTGCTCCGCATTGGCGATTGCTTTTCGGATCTTCTCGGCCGCTTCCTCTTTGCCGTATTTCATATATACTTCTGATGGGTCCTTGCATCCGAGTGTCCGGCAGCTCCATTTATAAACCTCGCCTACGAATCGTCCATCCCGAAGTGCCCTTGTGACTTTGGCGAGGAATGTCTCCCCGCCTTTGTCCGGCTCTACATGGATATATAATTTCAAATCCTGCAGGACTCCTGCCCAGTCCGCACGCATCATGGATGCCCCCGGTATTCCCAGTGTGCTGATTCCCATGTACCACATAGACTGGGAGTCGCTCTCGCCCTCTACCAGTGCTGCGTATCCGATGTTCCGAATGGCTTCTATCTGCCACAGTCCATACATACACAACTTCTCGGTCTTTCCGTATTCCCACCGGAACTGCTTTCCGCCATATCTCTTGCGGTGCAGTGCCAGATTCTTTTCTGCATCAAAATATGGTATGTATAAATACTGGACTCCGTTTCGGTCTTTCTTTGTCTGCAGACAGCATTGCTCTTTCAGCCATTCTTCTGGGAGACGCTTCTCGAATGAATACTGGGATACGGTGTAATGATCCAGTCCTGGTTTCTTTTCCTTTGGCTTCTCCTGCGGCTCACTCAATGCTCCATACTTTTCCAGTATCTGCTTATAGGCTTCCTTGGTGTCCAGTCCGTGCAGCTTTGCGTAGAATGTGACGAAGTTTCCGCCATCATTTTCTGCGAAGCAATGCCATTTTCCTGTCTTTAGGTCTACCGAGAACGAGTTTGCCCTGTCGTCATGGAATGGGCACAGTCCTGTGAGGTTGTCGCCTGTGATCTTATGCTTCTTGATAACGGAGCAGTATTCAGTTCTATAATCTACCAGTCGGTCTAAGTCGACCTCTGCTGTCTGCTGCATATTATCGCTCCAATCTACTATGTATTACCGTTTCCAGTCCAAGCCTTGTAAAGTTGATTGACTTGCCCTGCATCATGAGCCTGTTCGTCATGTAGTCGATTTCTTCATTCATCCCCTCGCTGATCACATTTTCCACGGTTACTACGAGGAATTCTTTGCACTGCATCATCAGACGCTTGCCTGCTTCCATTCCGAAGTACCGTTCTTCTGCGATGGAGTCATCCATAAATCGTGGGAAGTAAAGGTGCGGTGCGATCGGTATCTTTCCTTCGCTGACCAGTTTATTTGCCGCCCACTTTGCAATCATGATATTTTCTTCCAGTTCTTCCCTGGTGTCTGCTCTGTATCTGCTGCAGACATAGCACATCGGCATGAGTGCCGGATTTCTGTTTCTCAACTCTCCCGGATAACACTGTCCTGCATATCTCCATGGAGAGTATCTGTTTTCCTTGTATATGGTGTCATAGATAGGTGCGTTACCGACAATGTCTGCGACCTCGCTCATCTGGATCATGAGGTCGTTCTGGTTGCCCGCATTCTCTCTAAAGTTGTAAATCATAGCCGCTTCCACGATGTCTCCCGGCATTAAGCATTCGTCATCGTATCTGCCAGTCCAGTTATCAAATAATATCTGCATACTGTGCCTCCTTTATATTGGTGCGGTTTTGCACCTTGCACGAGTCGGAGTCGAACCGATCCGTTTGAGGACTCGAACCTCGCTGCACCGCACTGGATGGCCGCCACCCATATCTGCCTTAGTTGAATGGCAGATTTGCATCTCCGTCCACACTCTGGAAGTCTGCTGCATCCACGGCGGCTCCTGTGTTATAGTCTGCTTCATCAATATCCGGGATGTTGTCCGCCTGCGCCTTGATCATCTCCACCATTGCCTTTGTCTCGGCTCTCTGCTCGTCCGTCAGTTTGCTTACGAATGCGAAGGCTGCTCTGGAGTATGTGATGCCGTCTGCCGACTTTTCCTTCTTCAGCGTGATCTTGGTTACGGCATCGTAGCAGCGGAGTCCTTTGAGGAGGATTCGCTTGCCGATGTAATCTCTGATGTATTTCAGAGAGGTTGGCGGTAAAGCGAGAATAATCGGTACAGGGTTGCCTTCCTGCAGGATGTAACATCTGTGAATGTTCTTGCAGGCTTTTCCGGATCCGTTCTTTCCGCTTCCGAACTGGTTATGCGGACACTTGCTGCAATCATGGATTTCCCCAGTCTCACGCTCCACTCCCTGCTTTCCGTCATGGCTTGAGCAGTCCGGCTGAACATTTCCGCCTGCGTACTCCTCTTTCCAGTATGCATTTACCGGGTGATGATGGATAAGAACTCCGGTAAGGTCTGTACTCATCACAGGCTCATCCTCAGTCTCTCCCGGCAGTTCAAATGCAAGACCGCCACCGCTTGGAATCTTTGCTCTCTCAAATGGAAGAGTGCCGAGACCATCCAGTTCTTCTGCTACTGCTTCCTTCAGTTCTCCGGTCAGCGTGACCAGATTGAAATTCTTTTCTGTTGTTGCTACCTCATTCTTTGCCATGTCTTATTCCTCCATTTCCTCTGCATCTTCTTTGTTATTGTCTGCTTCCTCGAAGCCATCATCCTCTGACGCTCCTGCTTCCTGCTCGTCCATGTATTCTTCCATCGGTGTCGGCTTTCCGCTCTCTCCGTAGTAGAGGTCGTCCATGATCCTCTGCGCCTGTGCTGCAAGTTTGATAGACTCCACTGCTACCTCGACCGCAGAATTGTAAAGACTGCCGATTACATTGAGGACATCGCCGTCTCCATTCGGCAGGAGTTTTAAGAGATCATCCATGTCTGTCTTGGTGGATTTCATCTTGCCCTGCAGAGACGCATATCCCTCTGCTGCGATGCCGTATCCCTCATGGCGGTTCTTTACCTTGGTCGGGTGCTGATATTCCATAATCTGCCCCAGTGCGAACTTGGCAGTCGCCTGCATATTCTCTTTAAGGTCACGGTCGCTTTCCAGTGTTACATCAATTTCCATCTGCTCATAATCTGCCATGGCTTATACCTCCTGTGCTTTCTTTGCTCTGCTTAATGCCTTGGTGTTGGCTTTTCTCTTGGATACCTTCAGTTCCGAATAAACGGAGAGTACCTCTGCCAGTTCTTCCGGGAGTTCCCCATCGTTCTCTGCTGTCAGATTGTTCATGGCAGAGTCAAGTTCGTGGATCTACTCTCTCTGTGATAAGGTGTCCGAATCCCTGTTCTCTCAAAACATCGAAGAACACCAAGCCTTTTTCCATCAGCTTTTCTTCTGAAATCTTGGAGTATCTCGTTTTCTCCTGCAGGCTGTACTTGAAACCGTCCACCGTAGTATCTGGCCTTTCCTCATCTACCATCTGCTGTGCGATTTCCTGTTCCAGATTTTTGAGTTCCTCATTGTTCGCCTTGGTCTGCTCTGCTAACTCATCCTTCTTGTCGAGCAGTACCTTATAGGCTCTGACTTTGTCGTCCAGTGTCATTACTATTTCCATGTTGTTGCTCCTCCTTTGGTTTTATAATTCATTTCCCCACTGGTCCCAACCGTCACGCTCCGCCCTTGCGAAGAGTTCCAGTTTCTTTGCCTGTGGGAAAAATGTTTCTAACATCTGATAGGCACATTCCGGCTTCTGGCTGTGATGCCGTTTGCTGTTCTCTCTGAGTACCGTGGAGAATGCTCACGCTTGTCCTTGTCCGGGAGGATGATATTCCCCTTCTTGTAGAACCAGAGCAGGTACTCATGTGCGAAGCGCACCGTATAGGCGGGTGCCGGTCCGTTGCCCTTATCCCATATCAGCCTTGCGTGGAGTTTATATCCAAGCAGGCTCATGATTTCCTCTGTCTGCGGCAGGTACTTGTCTATCGTCCACATGAATACATTGTGCTTTTCATTCATGAGTTCGTTTGTGACATAACGGTGCAGTTCCATAATTCCGGGGACGTCCATTGTCTCGTATGGTACTGTTGTTCCGGTGCTGTTCGGTCTGGCCGCTTTCTTTCCGCCCCTGCCTTGCTGCCACGGTGGGTCCGTGTAGAGGATGTCGTATTTTTCTTCTGCGTTGAAAATATCAATCTTCATAGCCATCCCTCATTTCCAACCCAAGTTTTACATAGTGAAATCTCATTTTATCCATGGTTTCTTCCACTTCTTTTTTTGAGATTGCACCAATTGATTCCATGAGTTGGAGATCGTGTTCGGCTTCCCTGTATGCTTTATTCAGTTGCCATAATCTTTTGTTATTGGTAGAACTGACTTTCTGAATGCAATTCAGTTTTACCGTTTCCACGCTCTTTGCATTTACTGTCTTTGCATCAAGTGCTGCCATTGTTGCTCCTCCTGTAAAGTTTGTATTTTATGCTCGATTCCGAGCGGTTCATTATTTCTGCGATTTCCCTTATGGAATATCCTTCGTGTCTGAGGTGCTGCATCCTTCGGACTTCCGTTCCTGTCCAGTTGTATCTGCGTGATATATCATTTTTTCTTTTTTCCTTGTACCAGTCGTAGCGCATGAACATTGTGTCGTCTGTTACCCTGGCTGCGTTCCAGTCCTCTGGGTGCTCTCTCATGTATTTGATGATATCTTCCTGTCGGTACATCACGTATGGTCGCTTCCGGTAGCTTTTCAGACCTTTTCTCTCCCAGTACTGCAGGGTTCGGTTTTCTATTCCAAGGATCTTCGACACGGTGTTTCTGGTGAGCATATCTGTGTTCGCCATGTATCCGCTATCCCGATGCGCTGTCTTTTTAGAAACACCGCCTCCTTGGTTCGGTTCAGCCGTCTTGCCACTGTTTCCAGTGGGTACTTCTCTGTCAGTTCTTCCAGGAGGACAAGTTCTTCATCTGTCCATTTGCGTCCACCCATTAGAAATAATCCCTCCATGTATCTACGACTGTTTTTGCCAGATCCTCTTTTTTCGCCAGTGCTTTCAGCACCACTTCGTCTATCGTTCCCTCTGTGATGAGATGGATGTATGTGCAGGCATTCTTCTGCCCGATACGGTGGATTCTGGCAAGGCTCTGACTATATGCTGCATAGTTGAAGTTGACCGAATAATACACACAGGTGTCTGCGGCCGTGAGTGTGATTCCCAGTCCTGCGGTATCGATCTGTGCAAGGAATACCATCGTTTCCGGGTTCGTCTGGAAGTCCTTGACGATGTCGCCCCTGTCCTCCAGTTTCACATCTCCATAGATTTCTCCGTAGCGGAGTTTCTTCTTTTTCAGCATCTGCCCGATGATGTCTATCTCCGGTCTGAAACGTGCGAAGATTACCAGTTTCTTTCCTGCGTCCACCACATAATCGTCCACGATTTCTTCCAGTGCGTTCAGCTTGCCCTTGCTGACCAGTTCCGGCTTTTCCTCGCCATCTGCCACTAAAAATCCGCCAGTGAATTGCTGAAGGCGAAGCAGCTTTGTCAGCACGGTCGTTGCGCTGATCTGCCCGCCGCTTTCCAGTTCTGCGAAACTCTCACGCTTGATGCGGTCGTAGATGTTCTTTTCCTTTGCCGACATCGTTATGTATCTCTGCAGGAATGTCTGCTCCGGCAGGTCGAGTGCTTCGTCCTTGGTCACTCGGTATGCGATGGAGTGCTCTTTCTGGATTAACTGGTCGAGGTCTTTATATCCCACGATCTGGTGTCTGTTAAATCCGCCCATGATGGCATATCTGTTTCGGAACTGATAGAAGTTCGTTCCGAAGATTGTCGGGTCAAGGAAGCGGTACTGGCTATACAGGTCGATTGCATTATTCTGTACCGGAGTTCCGGACAGGATAAGTTTGTACTTTGCCTGGTCGCCCAGTTTGTGCATTGCCTTGGACTGCTCTGCATCGTGGCTCTTGATTCTCTGGCTCTCATCGCAGATGATCATGTCTGCGTTCCATTCATACAGTGCGTCAAAGATGCCTTCTCTCCATGTGGATTCGTAATTGATAACGGCTACCTTTAATGCTTGAATGGGAAGTTGTCGAGATCGTTTAACAGCTTCAGCCTGCGGTTCTTGTCTCCGAGCAGTACCTTGATGTTTGCCTTGAAGTCTGCAAATTCTGCGAAGTCCTTGGGCCATACGGAGCAGACGGAGGTTGGTGCTACCACCAGTACCTTTTCCACCTTACCCATCTGGTAAGCCGTGCCTGCTATCATGATTGCTGTTAGCGTCTTTCCGCATCCCATTTCAAAAAGCAGACCGAAGCCTTTATGCGTTTCTGCCATTGGTTTTTACCTCCTTCCTGTGATTTTCTTTTGCTTTGCGGTGCTCCAAATCTCGCACCATCCTGTTCCAACCTGCCTCCTGCTGCTTGGTTGCTGCGGGGGTGCGACAGGATATGTAATCTCTGTTATTTCTGCTCGTCTGTATCCTCCCTGCTTAGTATCATGCGATACCTTCCATCACAAACATTGCACACGGAAGTGCTATGCCGTTGCCCCACATCTTATATTTGGCTGAGTCGCTCTCTGGGTCTTTCAGCCATTTGCAGATCTGGTTGTCTGTCTTTTCCTTTTTGCTCTCGCCCATGGCTTCCATCTGCGTTCGGAACACCTCTCGCCAGTGATCGATATCTACCTGCGTTGGTTCTGGTATCCCCAGTTCCTCTGCCCAGTTATCTGGAAAGCCTTGCAGTCTGCAGCATTCCAATGGTGTGAGCCTGCGGATGATGTACTCCCAGAGAATGAGGTCGGTGCTGTCCTTATAATCCCTGCGTTTCAGACAGGAGGCTTTCTCCGATTCCTCATATTCCCCGATTGCTTGTTGTGCGAAGCAGGCTACTCCGTGCCTGTCTGCGGCTGTGAGTGTGTTCGCAGGTGCTCCCGGTTCTCCGATGCCAAGTCCATTGGCAGAGCCGTCATTGTTTCTGGTATCTCCGCCGCCCTTGTATCGGGTTGCCTTATCTGCTATCGGAATCGGGTCGAATAAGGTCTGCGTGTTGTGTGTACTGAGCGTTGCGCTCTTATCTGTCTGCATCAATGCTCCCTTACCTCCTCCCTCACATCCGCTTCTGATCTGCAATGTGATTGGCTGAGGATGAGTGGTACATTGCCCCCCAGTGCCCATGCGACTGGTCAGCGTTGGTACATTACCGTCCTCTGCTATCGTCACTCTGCTGTCCTGTGGGTGGTTTTCTAATACGATGGGTACATTGTTACCGCCGGTCCCCATCTTTGTTGTGAGCGTGGGCGATACCTCGCTCTTATCAGCTACCCTGCGTCTGTCGCTGATGTCGTAGCATTCGACATCCTCTGCACCTGTCTTATGAGAGCCGTTTTTAATATCTCCGGCAGTTCTTTGCCACGCTTCTCGGCTCTCGCAAAATTCCCAGACAAGCCTTCTCGCTCAAATAATATTTTTGGTGCGGTGTTTCCTCCAAAATCTGCGACAAGGTAGATACGCTTTCTTCTTTGGGGCACTCCCCAGTATTGGGCATCAAGCACTCGCCAAGTGATGGAGAAATGGTCGCCCATGATGCATCCGGCTGTCTGCCATTTTCCCTTCGGAGGGAGAGGTACATTGGATTCTTCGTCTGTGATGCTGATGATTTCTTGGAGGACTGCCTGGAAGTCTTTGCCCTTGTTGCTACTGAATGCTCCGGGCACGTTCTCCCAGACCATGTATCTCGGTCTGATCTGCGTTCCTGTTCTGCCTGCTGCTCTGTCACTGTATCTCATCTCCTTTATGATCCGTATCTGCTCACGGAACAGATTGCTTCGTGAACCGTCCAGACCCTCACGCTTTCCGGCTATGCTCATGTCCTGGCATGGAGAGCCGCCTGCGATGATGGTCACTGGCTCTAAGTCTGCGCCGTTTAATTTATTGATGTCTCCGAGGTGTTTCATCTCCGGGAAGTTCTTTGTGGTTACCAGTATCGGGAATGGCTCTATCTCACTTGCCATATCGGTCTGATTCCGAATATCGATCCTGCCAGTTCAAAGCCTCCGCTCCCGGAGAACAAAGACCCCATTGTTATTTCCTGCGTCATTTGTTATCCCTCCCCATTTGCCACAAAAATTGAAAGGACTTGCTTTCCGTCTGGTCGTGAACCATCGCTGACACGAGCATTGCTGCCATGCGGAGTGAAAGGTTGATATTGCCTTTTGTGTACTTCATTGCTCTTTCATACGCATCGAAGAACAATTGCAGTATTGTTTCCTCTGCTTCTATTAATTCTTTCTTTTCTCGATCTGTCATCTTTACCACCCTAGTTTCTTTCCGCACCAGTGGCAGTGCGTATGATTTCGGGAGGTTCTCTTTCCGCAGGCAGGGCAGCAGTAAAAGTCCATACCTCTCTTGATTACTGGTGCTTCTGTCTCGTATTTTTCGACCATCCGCTTATGCTCATCTGCCATGCTCTGGTAGTCGTACACGATGTCCATCGCCTGTGTGAGTGCTTCCTCTATTCTTTCTGCCATCTCCACATCTTTTGGGTCGCCCTCAGTTATCTTCTGCGAGTATTCTGTCTGCGCTTCCTTCAGAAGTGGGATGATTTCTGTTTCCTTGATATGTATCACTTCTCCGCCTCCTTTGGTTTCGGTGGGTCTACCAGTCCGAATGTCATGAGTGCCATATTGTATCCTCGCACCTGGTGCGTGAATGGCGACACTTTGACTGGCGGTGGGATGAGCGGCTCTGGCTTCGGGTTCATGCGTTCCCGGTCGACTGCTGCCATTACTTCGTTCAGCTTCTTTCGCTCTGCTTCGATGGACGGTGGCAAGTTTACCAGTCCTGCCAGTCTGTTCAGCAGTTCGATGTCAGCCGGTCCGCTTAGTGTCTGCGTCTGCCTGCTCCACTTCATCTTTCCCCAACTCTTTATGATTGTGAACTGGACATTGTCTGCTTCTCTTATGAGTATCTGTCCGTCCTTCATTGCCATTTTCATTGTTGGTTACTTCCTTCCTGTTAGTCCGTGTTTTCTTCGTATTCGTCTCTGGATATTACTCTTACCTTTTCAACCGGGACGTGGCAGAACTGCGCCATGCCTTCCTTTTGGCTCTCTGCGTATTTCGTGAAATCAGCCTTCTGTAATCCGCTGAGTGAAATATCTACAATCGTTGCTGCGTATCCGACTGTGCCTTCTCCACCATATATCTCTGCGTCCTTTACCTCGAAGTAAATTCCGAGCGACATTGTTATATTGTCCATGCTTGCTTCCCCTTCCTGCAACCGTTCATCTATTCTTCCGTGTAGAATGTGTGGTTACCGTGTGTGAATAATTTTTTCAGTGTGGTGTTGTGCCATGTGGTTTCATCCGTGGTTCTCTCGAAGTATGTCGCTCCCCGGCTCTCATCCCAGTGCTCTACCTGCACCATTTCCAGTGCCCGGTAGCAGTCTGCGTCCGGTTCTACCCTGTCGTATCTTCCATTTTCGTATGCTGCGACTGGGAATCCTCTGTGATCACTCCCTCGATGGTATCCGGGAAGTCATCGCTCCATACTCGGTTCAGCACTACCAGTATGACCAGTGCCTTGCCCTCGGTGTCCTCGCCCTCTGCTTCCGCCATGGCGATTTTCGCTAATCTGTAGGAGTTATCTGCATCCCAGTCCAGACTGCCGATTGCTGCGGTCGTTGTCGGTACTGGTGTCTCAGTGCTCTGGAGGATTGCGTTGTAATAGGATTGTTCCTCTGCCTGCTCTGCTGCCTTGTATGCGTCACGCTCTTTGCACATCTGTTCATATTCTTCCTGCGTCAGCCATGTGTCCGAGCCTTCCACCTGCACCATGCCTATGTGGTTTTCCTCTATGTACTCGCTCCAGTCCGGCATCGGTTCGTTTGCCCATGCGATAAACAATCCGACAAACATTCCTGCTCCCACTATTACCGCTACTACATCCCCTGCTATGCGCTTCAGCTTTCTTTTCAGAATTCGCTTCTGTCTCCTACCGAGTTTCAAATCGTCATGCACCTCCTGCTTACTTCTCGACTGCTTCCAGTCTCTTTTCCTTCCTGTTATAGAGGATCATCTCTTTCTCATCCTCTGAATGGAGCATATATCATCTGGTTCATTCCCTTCTTGACCAGTATCTCTTTCTGATTCCTTGTCAGTTTCTTTGGCTGTTTCATATGCTCTCTCCTTTATACTTACTTGACTTTTACCAGTACCTCATTATGCTCTCTAGGCTTCTTGGGTCTGGCATGGAACAGGTTCTCCAAGGCTTTGAAGAGTAACTGTTCCGTTCATGCTCCCTGAGTATTCTTTGGGGTAGCTGTACTAGTCGCCTGCAGTGCGGTCTTTTTCATTCCCCGCTACCGAGTGTTAAATCGCACCCACGCATCCATGCTCTCGGTATTCTCTCTCTGCGTGTTTCTCATCTGCCTCCGAACCGTTGTTGTTTTACTTGGGTCTGCGTTCCCTACCCCAATTACGACAGCTATTCATGCAGGCTCATGTCCTGCTGCCGGAGCGATTTACTGCGGCGGCTCGCTCCTACCTATCGGTTTTTATCCTGGTCGATGCTTGCCAGTGTGTTTCTTCGGTATTCAGTTTTTAGGTGTGATGCATACGCATCGTTCTGTTTTTTTGGTATCTGTTGCCTGCACTGGGCAGGTGTAGTTGATCTTGCCATTGTCAGTGCTGCTTCGGAGCATTCCGCTTTCGTACAGGTGCTTCCTTGCGTATCTGGCACTCACTCCCTTTGTGCTACAGAAGTGATTAAACTCTGGAACTCTGATGCGGTATTCTCCGTCCTCCAGTTCCTTGCCCTTGGTCAGTTCTGTTACAAAGGCATCTGTGTCAATCAGTGCGGCCTGCTTGTCCAGTGCTCTCCATTCTGCCAGTTCATCAAGGCCGCCTATATCAACCTGTGCCTTGCTGAACACATCCAGTATCATGGGGATTCTTTCATCCGGAGCCGCTGCCAGTATTTTTGCTATCTGTATGGCAGTCTTGATATCCAGTTCTTCCATTCCACTTGCTCCTCTCTGTTAGATGGAATGCTGTGCGACCTCTGCCTTGTACGGTTCTCCACCTCTGGCGAGTTCACGGTACATGGTAGCCGAGTGGACACCGATTGCCATCGCCATCTCATCTACTGTTTTGCCCTGTGCGTTCAGTGCTTCGATTTTCTTTCTGTCCTCGAATCCGATGCGCTTGTACGCTTTTCTCGGTCGCTTATTGGTTGCCATTGCTCTCCACCTCCTCTGTTTTTAGGCAAAAAAATAAATGCGCCAGAGTGATTATTCACTCTAACGCATTTATCAATTTCTTATAAAAATTAAAAATGCGAAGTGAGTTATATCACTCATTTCGCATTTATCTTATTACTTCACGAAAGATACAGAGCAGTACAAAGAAGAGATGCAAAACGGTATTCCCGTTTTGTATCTCTTCTTTGTATGTCTGAATATGCAAGAGAACCTGCCATCGGCAGGTTCTCTGTTCTCTGTGTTAATTCAGATTTTATAATTAGACTGGATAAGCTCCATTCTCTGTGTCAGCTACTGTAGCATCAACTTTTGTCTGCTGAGCCTGTCTGTATTTGAAGAAGTCAACAGCAACCTGTGGGAATAATGCATATGTCAGCACATCCTCATCCTGCTGAATCCACTGCTTGCACTCTTCACGGAGTGTATCAAGCTCATCCGGGATCAGATCTGCCGGACGACACGTGATAGGTTCTACATCACCGAGAGCTTTCTTCTGAAGTTCCGGATCAACCGGTTTTGTTGTCTTTCCGTATTTTCCTGCGAGAACATCTTTTGTTTCTTTTGTAACCATCTTATAACGTTCCCCCATCAATACGTTAAATACTGCCTGAGTTCCAACGATCTGTGAAGAAGGTGTAACCAGTGGCGGCTCACCAAGATCTTTACGGACACGCGGTACTTCCTCAAGAACTTCATAGAACTTGTCTTCAGCACCCTGCTCTTTTAACTGGGATGTAAGGTTGGAAAGCATTCCTCCCGGTACCTGGTACAGAAGAGTTTTGATATTTACACCAAGGTTCTTAGGATTCAGAAGCCCGCTCTCAAGAGCATCGTCACGGATTGGACGGAAGTAATCAGCAATCTCAGCAAGAAGATTCTGATCCAGTCCTGTATCGTAAGGTGTTCCCTTGAATGTCTCAACCATAACTTCTGTTGCCGGCTGGGATGTTCCAAGTGCGAATGGTGACATAGCTGTATCAATGATGTCAGCACCTGCTTCTACAGACTTTAGATAAGTCATGGAAGCTACACCGGAAGTATAATGTGTATGCATTTCGATCGGGATACTTACAGCTTCTTTCAGTGCTGTAACAAGCTCTGTTGCCTGATATGGAACAAGAAGTCCTGCCATATCTTTTACACAGATAGAGCTTGCACCCATATCTTCGATTCTCTTTGCAAGGTCAACCCAGTATTCCAATGTATAAGCATCTCCAAGAGTATAAGACATTGCAACCTGTGCATGTGCTTTTTCCTTGTTGGCTGCTGTAACGGCTGTCTGAAGGTTTCTCATATCATTGAGACAGTCAAAAATACGGATAATATCGATTCCATTTGCTACAGATTTCTGTACAAAATATTCTACAACATCATCTGCATAAGGACGGTATCCAAGGATATTCTGTCCACGGAACAGCATCTGAAGCTTTGTATTCTTGAATCCATCACGGAACTTTCTAAGTCTTTCCCATGGATCTTCTTTAAGGAAACGGAGGGAAGCATCAAATGTTGCTCCACCCCAGCACTCTACAGCATGATATCCGACTTTATCCATCTTGTCGACGATCGGCATCATCTGATCTGTTGTCATTCTGGTTGCAATCAGGGACTGATGTGCATCACGCAGAATGGTTTCTACTATTTTAACTGGTTTCTTTTCAATTTCTGCCATTTATTTGTCCTCCAAATTTACTTAACGCCGAAGATGGCCATAAATGTTCCGGCTGCTACTGCAGTACCGATAACTCCGGCAACGTTTGGTCCCATTGCATGCATAAGCAGGAAGTTTGTAGGATCTGCCTCAGCACCAACTTCTGGGATACACGTGCTGCCATAGGAACCGCAGATACACCTGCAGAACCGATCAACGGATTTACTTTTCCCTTAGTAATCCAGCACATCAGTTTACCGAACAGTACACCTGCCGCAGTACCGAATGCAAATGCTATGAGACCGAGGATAACGATCTTGATCGTATCAAGGTTCAGGAATGCTTCCGCACTTGTTGTAGCACCTACAGACGTACCAAGAAGGATAACTACGATATACATCAGAGCATTAGAAGCTGTCTCTGTCAACTGTCTTACTACGCCACACTCTTTGAACAGGTTACCAAGCATCAGCATACCAACCAGTGGAGCTGTTGTAGGAAGGATCACGCAGACAACGATCGTAACAATGATCGGGAACAGGATTCTCTCCAGTTTGGAAACCGGACGAAGCTGATCCATTTTGATCTTTCTTTCCTTCTCTGTTGTGAGAAGTTTCATGATCGGTGGCTGGATGATCGGCACAAGTGACATATAAGAATATGCCGCTACAGCGATTGGTCCCATGATAGCTGTCTGCTGCAGTTTACCTGCAAGGAAGATAGATGTCGGACCGTCTGCACCTCCGATAATAGAGATAGCTGCTGCTGCCTTGTCGGAAAATCCAAGAGCCATCGCTCCAAGATAAGCGGCAAAGATACCAAACTGTGCTGCTGCTCCGAGAAGAAAACTCTTCGGATTCGCAATCAGCGGACCAAAGTCTGTCATAGCTCCGACTCCGAGAAAAATCAGAGAAGGAAGGATCGACCACTCGTCAAGCTGATAAAAGTAATACAGAAGTCCACCTGTACCGTTTGCTGCATCTTCAGCATGAAGCATAATATCCGGATAGATATTTACAAGCAACATACCAAAGGCAATCGGAACAAGAAGCAATGGCTCAAAGCCATGGTGGATTGCCAGATAGAGAAACACGCAGGCAACAGCAATCATGATCAGGTTACCAAAAGTCAGATTCATGAACGCGGTCTGATCTACGAGGTTTCCCAGCGTATTTGAAATATATTCCATTTGTAAAACCTCCTGGTTCAGTTACTAGTTTAATGTAGCAAGTACAGCTCCTGATTCAACAGCATCACCTACTGCCACA
>ENA-OQIO01000940-OQIO01000940.1-human-gut-metagenome-genome-assembly--contig:-NODE-940-length-15056-cov-3.875410_pt1 | contig 15056 bp, 22 predicted proteins | sample MGYA00242573_ERZ504737 | MGnify/ENA primary metagenome ERZ504737 (study PRJEB26092, sample SAMD00036203) | human gut metagenome | host: Homo sapiens | study: EMG produced TPA metagenomics assembly of...
CCTTATCTTCCCTTCTTGTTAAGAAAGGGGATGCGACAGTGCCCTGCCGCACAGCATCCCCTTTTTAAATCCATTTAATTCTTTTTAATTATCTTCTGCGTTTGAAAGCAACAAATCCAAAGAGTGCTGCGCCGCAAAGAGCGATCATCAGAACGTATGGAAGTGTGTTCATGATAATACCAGTTGTTGGTACGTTGTTGAATCTGTTGGTTACATCAACAGTATTTTTGTTCTGTCCAAGTTTCTGCTGATCTACTTCTGTAAGAGCTGCATTGTACTTTGATGCTGCAACTGCTGTCTGCTCAACACCATTAAGGGTAACTTTAGCGCTTGCCTTGTAGTTCGCTTTTGCTGCCTCAGTTACAGTGATCTTTGTTCCAACCGGAAGACCTGTAAACTTCATGTTCTCATCATGTGCAAGCTGGAATTTAGTTTCTCCGTTCGTAATTGTAACTCCTTTTCCATCCTTGTCTTTTACTCCACCAAGTGTATCTTTGTCTGTTCCTTCTGGGAAATCAAATTTTACAGTAAAATCAAATTTTTCTGTTGGAATTGATGCAGTAGCATCTGTTGTATTCAGAATAACTTTCTTAGCTACATTTAAGGAACCATACTCATTGTAATCTGTACCTGGTACAATAGGTTTATCAGGATCTGGATCTGGTTTTCCTGTACCAGCTTCCTGCGCATATGTATTGGTAAAGTTGAAACCATTGCTGCCTACATTACCGCCAATATCTACTTTACCTGTTTCAGCATCTGGTTTACCTTGGTCATTCTTTGTTTTAGTTACAAGAATCTTGTCAATTTCAAGTGCTCCGCCAGTTTTCTCAACAACGTAAACATCCATCTTGTATTCAGCCTGTGACATGATCAGCTTTTCATGTTCGCTATTTGTAACAGCTGGAGAAGATGCACCCTCTTTTACAGTATATTCATACTTTCCTGCCTCTGTAGGTTTTCCAAAATAATCTTATCACTAAGTTTTGTATAAGTTCCTGCTTCACTAGCAAAATCTGTTGTTTCAAACTTAATACTCGGAATTGTACAGGTAAGGTCTTCCTTTACCAAATCGTCTCTTGTAGCTTCCTTAACCTGTGTAGCAACAAAGGTAAATGTCATCTCTTTTTTAACTTCTGTGTTGTAAGTCTTTTTGATGTAAGCTTCCTTTGCATTATTTTTGGTGTCTGGTGTTGTTGCTCCATCAACTGCAAATACCGGCATTGCCAGTCCCATTGTCATAGCACCTGCTGCGACAACAGCGAGCATCTTTTTAGATAATTTTTTCATGCTCATGATTTCTTCCTCCCTTGTGAAATTTTTATACTTTTATATTTGATTAACGGATGTGGAACTTAAATTCCCCTGCTCCGAATAATCGCGATGACTTTTCCCCGGATGTCTTTTAGATCAATGCATCCATAAATTCGGCTGTCACTGGCCTTTGGTCTGTTGTCTCCAAGTACAAAGATCTGACCTTCTTTCACCGTAAGTGGGAAATCGACTCCGTTTTTAAACCGGGTCGTATCAAAATAGATATCCTGCGAGATCTGTTCTGCTCCATTGATCATAAGTCCGTCTTTTGTAATGTCAACCGTATCACCGGCAACCGCTACAACACGTCCGGTCGTTGTTTTATTATCCTTTTCAAAAACTGCAACATCTCCGGATATAAATCTGTGATCCAGTCGGTAATATACAACCAGATCCCCATCCTTAATGGATGGTTTCATAGAGATATCGTTAATTCTTACGATTCCATAAAGAAAAGTGAAGATCAAAAAGATTACTAAAATAAGAATCACAATCTTTAATAACAGCTGCACAAGATCCTGCGCGATCGTTGTCTCCTGTACGGTATTTTCCTTCCTTTTTTGTTTATCATTTCTCTTCTTCATGTTACGCTTCCGTCTCTAAACTTGACTTATAAGGTTTTAGTTAAATATAATTTATACCCTTTTTCTTTTTCTCTTTTCAATACAATGAAATTGTAATTTTTTTCGCACTTCTTTATCACTTTTGTGCTATAAACAGATCCATCTGATCTGTTTTAAACTGTCTTTTTGATCCATTCGCTTTTCGTTGACACTGTTTGAAGACAGCGAAGTAACGGCTCTGAAAACGCCCCGCATGCTCCGTCTAAAATCATATCTACTGCTTCTTTTGATGTGATCTTTCTCTTATAAGGACGTACACTAACCAGGGCATCATAGGCATCTGCAAGTCCGACCACCTGTGCACAAAGCGGGATTTCCTCCCCCTTTAATCCATCCGGATACCCGGATCCGTCATAGCGTTCATGGTGATGTCTGCAGATCTCATAACTATACTGATTCAGCTTTTCCGTTTTCTTTCCCTTCGGGAACCATTTTGTCATTTCCGCACCAACAAGCGGATGTTCTCTGATAATGCTCCACTCTTCCTCTGTCAGTTTCCCGTTTTTATTTAAGATTTCTATTGGAACACGGATCTTTCCAATATCATGAATCGGAGCCAGTTGGGCGATCACATTAATCTCTTCCTCCGTGATTCCATATTCCGGATATTCTTGCTGTAACTGGCAATAGATCTGCTTGGTATAATACCCAATCTGATCCTGATAGTCTGCTTCTTTCAACTGATTATGTTCTAAAACAGTACTTAATAAAGAAATCGTATCCCAGAACTGTCTGGTGATCGTTTCCTCTTTTTTATCTAATTCCTGCTTCATTTTTAAGACACTTGGATAAACACTCTGTTCCTGATGTAAGGTGATCATTACGGTATGTTCCCTCTCATCGATATGTTTGATTGCTTTCACCCAAACATACGGATGAAACGGATGAGCATCTACTCTGCGATAAAAAAATTGCCTTTCCATGCATCTGCCAGGCATTTTTTCTCTTAGGCTCTCACTAGATAAAAACTGCTTCACCTTTCTTTGATCCGGTTCATAAACATATTTTGTTACATATCGGTTGATAAATGTATCATACGATCTTGTTTTTTCCACTTCTTCATAAATTGCATGGTCCTGTGAATAGACACAGTCATACTTCTTATGCTGCAAATCCACTTTCAAGATAATATAAAGCGGTTCTAAGCACGGTGCTTCCGTTTGTGCAGGATGAAACACTTTCTGTTGCATAATTGATTTCCCCTCAACAACTACTCTACTGCCAAGGATTCCTTTTTTATCACAAAAGTGTACCTTGTCCTCTTAAAACTACTTAAAATCTATCATTTTATAATATTTTATTATACGCCCTTCTTTTCTTACGTATAATGCAAAAGAGTGATAATTTTCTTCTACTTTCTTTATACTTCGGATAATAAAGATTCTCTCTTTTTTATGCACAAAAATCACCGTCCCTACAGCTCCTATGTCTGTAAAAACAGTGATTGTTACTGATTCATACTGATTCCTTCTCTTTATAAATGTTCCGCTACTTTACGCTTCATATCTACATAGTATAATCAATTTAACAGAAAAAAAATCAACCGTATATAATATTTCTTTAATATTTATATTAATATTTTCAATTTCAGTCAAAAATTAATATGTCTATCAACAAATGATACATCTTCTGTAACTCTTGATTTTCTCGTCTAACGATTTCAATTCTATGATAAAACGGAACTGACTTATCAGAATACAACTTTTGCGCTTCAAGTGGTGGCAGTAAAATTGGCATCTTACGAAGATCACTTAAAGCAATGCTATTTTGTCCGCTGCCTTTTTTTAATGCATGGATCTGCGGAGTAGCTGCAAGTAAATATTGATATAAATATTCTGCTGTTATTCTGTCAGGATCTGGGCGGATCGTCGTAACGCTCCGTAAAAATCGATCGAATCAAGATCTTCCTGAAGATAGGCAATATTTCCTATAGCTCCAGCAGTCGTTAGGAGTATATCCCCCTTTGAGGTACCAGTTCGTTTGTGGATTCTCTGGTATGCCTCATAATCAATCCGTTTATCCGATGGAGATGGGACCACCTGGCCATCTCTAATATTACTCGCTCCATATAGCCAATATTGTCCTTTAGAGTCCTCAGAAACAGAGCCATGTTCTCCGTCAGTCAGATGTTTTGTAACATCTTCCAACCTTACCAACTCCCAGTTTTCAGGAATTTCACGCTTTAATTTCTCACACCATGTAAATTCCCCTATGCAACCATCGTATGGTATCTGGTAATCCAAAAACCAATGGTTAAAAATATAAGATAATAATTTCTTCGACTCTGAACCTCTCCCCTTCTTTTTATTTTAATCTCGAGACATCACTTTTCTCTACTTCGGTCTTTATCTACCTATAATGATTCCTTCCTTATAAATTGTTCTAAAGTTTTTTCGGACCAGCTCTCGCCAAGAATACCAGCTAATTTATAACATCTATTATCTTTTCCATCAATGATAAACCACTGACAGAACGTTGTATCTCAACACTATACACGAAATATTGTAAAAAGTTTGGAATAATTCAGAAGAGCTCTCACAAGGCTCGTAAAACATTTGTGTCTAACTTATTATCAAACGGAGTCAACAGCAACACTGTAAGACAGGCAGCAGGACATGCGGATAAGAGAACCACTTACAATTACTTGCCGTAACATATCAAAAAGACGTGAAACCCTTGTAAATCAAGGCTTTCCAGCGCACAAAAAAATCACCGTCCCCACAGCTCCTATGTCTGTAAAAACAGTGATTATCAGTGCGCGATCAGGGGTTCGAACCTGGACACCCTGATTAAGAGTCAGGTGCTCTACCAACTGAGCTAATCGCGCATTCTTTTGTTTTTGTGTCTCGTGTTCCTCAACACAAATAGTATTATATATCAATTGTTGCCGGAATGCAACCCCTTTTTTCAAATTTTTTCATTTTTTTCAAAATTATTAATTTCATATACAATTTAGACGATATCAACAACATTTATTCTTTCCCTTGTCTTTGTGGCAATATCCCGTATTTAAAATTCGATATACCTCCTCGAAGGATCTGCAAATGCAGACAATCCTTCGATTCAGTCTCTGATGGCAATAACACAACTCACGGATCCCGGCTTTCCAACATTTCCCCCGTCTCATCCTGTTCTCCTGTGAATCCCACTCTTCCTATATAATATATGAAACTTATTTGTTACTGTTCACTCCCTGTCAATCACTCTGCTGATTGACACGGAGGATGTGTGTTTTGACTTGAATGCATCTCGCCCCATGCCAAAGGCGATTTAAAATGGCGAGATGCGTTGCTGGTCGCACATCGTGTGAACAGTAACACTTATTTTCTCTGTGCAATCAGTTTATTGATCGGATTTCCTTTTTCTGAAAACTTCTGCTCGTACTCTGTCATAATATTTCCTTCATTCATCTCTTCCTGATGATGCAGATCATAAGTATAAGCAATCAATGCCCATCCGGCTTCTTTCACCTGTTCCAGAGAAAAGTTGAAAAGTTCTGTATTATCTGTCTTAAACTCTACTCTTCCGCTTTCCACAAGCACTTTTTCGTATCTTGCGAGGAATTCCGTAGATGTCAATCTACGCTTCGCATGTCTTGCCTTCGGCCACGGATCCGAGAAGTTCAGGAAGATCTTATCCACCTCTGCCGGTGCAAACACATTTTCAATCTCTCTTGCATCCATACAGATAAAACGGATATTCTCCAGCATTTCAAATTCTTCTGTATCATACTTTTCAAGTGCGCGGAGCAGAACGCTGGAATAACGCTCAATTCCTATAAAATTAATCTCCGGATGTGCCTTTGCCATATTTAGAATAAATTGTCCTTTTCCCATCCCAATTTCAATCTGAATCGGCTTTTCGTTACCAAACACATGGTTCCAGTTTCCTTTCTGCTCTTCCGGTTTCTTGATCACTGTATGATGTGCGTCGATCACACCATCTGCTCTTGGTATATTTCTTAATCTCATTAATTATAATCTCCTGATATTCTCTGACAGATCTGTCACATTACAAATCTGCCGGTTTATTTTTACACATGCATTATCATAACATGAATTAACCCGTCTCACAAGCAAACAGATTCCAGAAAAGCTTGTATTTTTCTCCAAAAGGTGTATTATAAAAGATATTATGAATTTCTAACAAAAAGGAGGCTGCTTATGGACTCTATTATAAACAAATTGACAGAGATTGAATCCGCCGCATCTGCAATCGTGCAACATGCAGAAGCCGAAAAATCCGCATTAGATGAAAAATTCGACAAAAAGCGGATGGATTTCGACAAAGAGCTTGAAGCTGATACGCAGCGGCAGATTCAGGGAATTCGTGACAAGCTGGAATCGGAGACCTCACGGATCTTATCCGGGCAAAGTCAGGAAAGTCAGGATGAACTCGACGCCCTGCAGAAGGAATACAATGAAAAGCATTCTGATTATGCTCATGAGATTCTCCGACGGATCACCGAGGTGTAGCCTATGGGAAATCTACTGGAATACAGTGGTATCGTAACGAAAACCCGGGCAATGGAAGCCAAACTCCTTACCCCAGCACAGTTTGAGGAAATTGCTTCTCTACATAATGTTCCCGAGGTAGTTGAATATCTAAAGAAAGAAACTGCTTACGCAGATATTTTAGAAGAACTGGCCCCCGAACAGCTTCACAGAGGAAGTATTGAGAAGATTCTGACTCGTTCACTTTACCGCGACTACGCAAAGCTTTATCGCTTTTGTGGACAGAAACAGCGCAAGCTTATGAAGCTCCGTCTGAAATCTTATGAAATCGAGCTGATCAATTATTGTTTAAGGATTGTGATCAACCATTATCAGAAACCTTTTGATCTTGATTACAAGCGTCCTTTCTTCGACCGGTATTCACAGATATCGATCGAGAAACTGATCACCTCACGCACCACCGATGAACTGATCGAGACATTAAAGGATACAGAATATTATGAACCTTTAAAGAAATTAAAGGATTCTCCTTCGGTCACCCTATATGACTACGATCTGGCATTGAATCTTTATTATTTTACTACCCTTTGGAAAGCACGGAAAAAGGTGTTTAAAAAGGAAGATAAGGAATTATATCAGCGAGACTGCGGCACTCAGATTGATCTGCTCAATATGCAGTGGATCTACAGAGCCAAGAAATATTTTAATATGAACCTGCTGACATTTATCAGCTGATTCTTCCGATCCACTATCGTCTGTCTACTGACTTGATCAAAGGAATGGTCGAGGCAACGACATTGGAAGAACTGCAGACACTCTGCAATCAGACTCCTTATGCCCGCCGCTATGAATCCACTGAGCAGCTTACCATGGAGCAGATGTATTCAGAATGTCTCCATCATCTGTACACCATTGACAGAAGACGGAATCCTTACTCCATCGCCGCTGTCAACACTTACCTCTTCTTAAAAGAAGAAGAAATCAAAAAGCTGACTACCGCTCTGGAATGCATCCGTTACGGACTTACACCAGGCGAAACGTTAGCGTACGTTGGAGGTAGAACCCAATGATTGTTAAAATGAAATTTATCAACATTTCCGGTCCGCGGGATGATATCGACCGTGTCACAGACTTGTATCTCTCACGTTATGAGATACAGCTGGAGTCCGCACTGTCCGAGCTTAAGACAGTCGATAATCTTCGCCCGTTCATTGAACTTAATCCGTACCGGGATGTGCTTGCCCAGGCAACTCAGTTCGTCGGTTATCTTCCGAATGTAGATGATGTTACACCGGATGATTCTTTAGGTCTTGACGACATGTTTGAAGTTGTTCGCAAAGCCTGTGAGGATTATGAAAGGTCTGCAGGCAAAGAAAGAGAAAAAGAAAGCTAAGATTGAAGAGCTCCGTGCCAAACAGCAACTGCTCTCCCCTTTCCGCCCCCTCGACTGTGATCTTCACAAGGTCCTCGGATATCGATATATTACATATCGTTTCGGACGGATCGCGCTGGAATCTTATCACAAGATGAATAAATATCTGATGGATGATTTGAGTGCAATCTTCGTTGAAGGTGAACGCGATGAAAGCTTCGTATACGGCGCTTACTTCGTTTCTCCGGGAGAAGCACAAAAGGTAGATGCTGTTTTCCGTTCTCTTCATTTTGAACGCATCGAGCTGAAAGATGAATTTGAAGGAACTCCGTCTTTCGCTTACCAGTCACTGGAACGCGACATTGCAAGGATCAATCTGGAGATCCAGGATCTAGATAAAGAAGCCGGAGAGATGCTTTCTGACCGGGCTCCACAGCTCATTGCAGCGAAAAACCGTCTGGAGGAACTCTCCAAGAACTTTGACATCCGTAAGATGCTGCCCGGATGAAAGACAGCCAGGATGACTCTTATATCCTCTGCGGTTGGATGGCAGAAGATGATGTAGAAAAGTTTTTGGAAGAAATCAAAGATGATGATAAAGTCTTTGTCGTTGTCGAAGAGACCATGATGCATACTTCGGAGAACCGCCGACAAAGCTGGAAAATCCGAAGCTATTCAAACCATTTGAGATGTACATTCAGATGTATGGTCTTCCGGCTCACAATGAGATGGATCCAACCATTTTCGTAGCGATCACATACTCCTTTATTTTCGGAGTTATGTTCGGAGATGTCGGACAGGGGCTTTTGCTTTTAATCTGCGGAGCCTTGATCTATCACTTTAAGAAAGCTCCACTTGCCGGAATTATCGCAACTGCCGGTGTATTTTCCACAATCTTCGGATTTATGTTCGGAAGTATTTTCGGATTTGAAGACATCATTGAACCATTGTGGATACGACCGATCGACCATATGACTACGCTGCCGTTCCTCGGCAAACTGAACACAGTGTTTATCGTTGCTGTCGCATTTGGTATGTTCCTGATCATCGTAGCGATGATCCTACATATTATCAATGCCGCAAGAAGCAAAGATATCGAAAGTACCTGGTTTGATCCAAACGGTGTGGCAGGACTTATTTTCTACATTGCCGTTGTAGTAACCATCGTTCTCTTTATGACAGGCAATCCGCTTCCGGGTGGTATTGTCATGGGTATCATGTTTGGTGTCCCGCTGCTTCTCATTTTCCTGAAAGAGCCTCTGACCCGCATGATTGAGAAACGTGCCGACAAGATGGAAACAGGCCCTGGAATGTACATCGTACAAGGCTTTTTCGAGATGTTTGAGACATTGCTCAGTTATTTCTCAAACACTATTTCCTTTATCCGTATCGGTGCATTTGCTGTCAGCCATGCCGCTATCATGGAAGTAGTACTTCAGCTGGCCGGCGCTGAAAGCGGAAATCCGAACTGGTTCGGAGTGATCTTCGGCAACCTGTTCGTATGCGGATTCGAAGGACTGATCGTAGGTATTCAGGTACTTCGTCTGGAATATTATGAGATGTTTAGCCGTTTCTACAAAGGAAGCGGACGCGCATTCGACCCATATACAAAAAAGAAAATGAAATAACTGTCTGGCTTAAATCTATGACAGCCATAAAATGTATAGAAATCAGGAGGATTCCACTATGAGTTTAGTAACAAAAATCATTTTTATCGCAGCACTTGTTTTAAGTATCATCATCCCATTCGGATATTATCTGATCGGTGAAAAGAACAAAAAACGCTATAAACGTACAATCGGTGTCAACGCATTTTTCTTCTTCGGCGCATTTGCCATTGCATCTATCATGATGCTTGCAGGTCCAGCAAATGTACAGGCTGCTGAAGCTGCCGCATCTTCCGGTGCTACAATCGCAACAGGAATGGGATATCTTGCAGCCGCACTTGTTACAGGTCTTTCCTGTATCGGCGGTGGTATCGCTGTTGCAAGTGCAGCCAGCGCAGCACTTGGAGCGATCAGCGAGGATTCCAGCGTTCTTGGTAAATCCTTGATCTTCGTAGGACTTGCCGAAGGTGTTTGTCTGTACGGACTGATCATCTCTTTCATGATCTTAGGAAATCTCTAATTTCTGATTTTTAACAGAAAGGAGCCGCCTATGAAAATGTATCTGATCAGTGACAATGTCGACACTTACACCGGAATGCGTCTTGCCGGTGTAGACGGAGTTGTCGTCCACGAGCGGGATGAGCTGAAACAAGCTTTGGAAAAAGTGCTTTCCGATCCGACTGTCGGCATTGTTCTTCTGACTGAGAAGTTCGGTCAGGAATTTCCTGACATTATCGACACTTTCCGATTGGAGCGAAAGATGCCGTTATTGATCGAAATTCCTGACCGCCACGGAACCGGTCGTCAGAAAGACTTTATCACCTCATATATCACTGAGGCGATCGGACTGAAATTATAAACGCAATTATATTACGAACTAAAGGAGGGATTCCTCTTGACTCTGGAAGAAAAAATCGCACACCTGCAAACCACATCCATGGAGCAGGCCCGCTTAGAGGGAAACGTCATCATTGACACCCATCAGGCTGCCCTGGAGAAGGTTTTCGAAGATCATAAAGCAGAAGCCACAAGACAGTCAGAAACTCGCATCAAGCGGAAGCTGCCAATGCGAAGCTCTCACTGAATCAGCGCTCGCCAAGTCCCAGCTGGAGATCAAACGTCGTCAAAGCAAGGTTCAGCAGGAATTGAAAGACAAGATCTTCGAGGAAGCAGACGCATTAATCGATGAATTTATGAAGACGGAAGCTTATGATGATTTTCTTATCAAATGCATCCGCAAAGCGGTGGCTTTTGCCGGAAATGATGAGCTTACGATCTATATTAACCCAACTGATGAAAAAAAACGTTCTGATCTGGAAGGTGCTACAAGAGTTCATCTGACGATCAGCGCCGAAGATTTCCGGGGCGGTGTCCGTGCTGTCATCCGTTCCCGCAACATTTTGATCGATAATTCCTTCAGCACACAGCTGAAAGAACAGTATGACAAATTTGTTATTTTAGGAGGTGACGGCATTGCTTAAGACAGCGAAAATTTACGGCATCAATGGTCCCGTCATTTATCTGAAAGGCAACACAGGATTCCGTATGTCCGAGATGGTCTATGTCGGCGAACAGAAGTTAGTCGGAGAAGTCATTGCACTGGATAAAGATATGACAACCGTTCAGGTTTATGAGGAAACAACGGGGCTTCGCCCGGGCGAAGAAGTTATTGCCAGCGGAAGTCCGGTATCCGTAACACTTGCACCCGGTATCCTGAACAACATTTTTGATGGTATCGAACGTCCACTGGAAGATATCGCAGAATCCTCCGGCGGCGCATTTATCACACGCGGTGTCAGTGTCGATTCTCTGGACCGTACAAAGAAATGGAAAACACACATCACTGTAAAGCAGGGAGATTATCTCCATGCAGGTGATATTATCGCAGAAGTTCCTGAAACACATGCGATCACTCATAAATGTATGGTTCCTCCTGAAGTAGAGGGAACTGTTCTTGTGACTGTTGCAGACGGTGAATACACAATTGACGAGCCTCTGGTTCGCCTGGAACTGCCTAACGGACAGGAGAAAGAACTGACAATGACTCAGCATTGGCCGATTCGTACTCCAAGACCGACACATCATCGTTTTCCGGCATCCGTCCCGCTTGTTACCGGACAGCGTATCATTGATACCATGTTCCCGATTGCAAAGGGCGGTACCGCTGCCATCCCAGGCGGATTCGGAACCGGAAAGACCATGACACAGCATCAGATTGCCAAATGGGCCGATGCAGATATCATCATCTATATCGGATGCGGTGAGCGTGGAAATGAGATGACACAGGTTTTGGAAGAGTTCAGTGAACTGACCGATCCTCGTACCGGCAAACCTCTGATGGACCGTACTACACTGATTGCCAATACTTCCAACATGCCTGTTGCTGCCCGTGAAGCCAGCATTTACACCGGACTCACTCTGGCAGAATATTACCGTGACATGGGCTACGATGTAGCGATCATGGCCGACTCCACTTCCCGTTGGGCTGAGGCCCTTCGAGAACTTTCCGGACGTCTGGAAGAGATGCCTGCCGAGGAAGGGTTCCCGCTTACCTCGCATCTCTCTGTCTGCGTTCTACGAGCGCGCCGGAATGATGCATAACCTGAACGGAACAGACGGTTCTGTCACGATCATCGGTGCTGTCTCCCCACAAGGTGGTGACTTCTCCGAACCGGTCACACAGAACACCAAGCGTTTCGTCCGCTGCTTCTGGGGACTGGATAAGAGCCTTGCCTATGCAAGACATTTCCCGGCGATCCACTGGCTGACCAGTTACAGTGAGTATCTGAATGACTTAAGCCATTGGTATCAGGACAATGTGTCTCCAAAATTTGTTGACTACCGTAACCGTCTGATGGCACTGTTGAATCAGGAAAGCAGTCTTCTTGAGATCGTAAAACTAATCGGAAGTGATGTACTCCCGGATGATCAGAAACTTGTCCTTGAGATTGCCCGTGTGATTCGTCTTGGTTTCCTGCAGCAAAATGCATTCCACCCGGATGACACCTGCGTTTCTATGGAAAAACAGTTCCTGATGATGGATACGATCCTGTACCTTTACAAGCAGGCACGTACCCTTGTCACAATGGGACATCCGATGTCCGTATTAAAATCTGAGAATATTTTCGATCGTGTCATTGCGATTAAATATGATGTTCCAAATAACCGACCGGAAATGTTTGCACAGTATCACAGAGATATTGACGCTTTCTATCAGCACGTACTTGAGAAAAATGCATAAGGAGGGACCACTATCATGTCAATTGAATATCTTGGCTTAAGCAGTATCAACGGCCCTCTGATCGTGTTAGAGGGCGTACAGGACGCCTTTTACGATGAGATCGTAGAATTTGTCGTAGACGGCACAGAACGCAAAATAGGACGTATTGTAGAGATTTACGAAGACAAGGCAGTAATCCAGGTCTTCGAAGGTTCTGAAAATATGTCCCTGAAAAATACACATACGAAACTCACCGGACACCCGATGGAGATTGCACTCTCCCGGATATCCTTGGCCGTACCTTCAACGGTATCGGACAGCCGATCGATGACCTCGGGCCGCTTGTCTCCACTTTAAAAAGAGATGTGAACGGACTTCCGCTCAACCCGGTCCGCAGAGAATACCCAAGAAACTATATTCGCACCGGAATTTCCGCGATCGACGGACTGACAACTCTGATTCGTGGACAGAAGCTTCCGATTTTCTCCGGAAATGGACTTCCGCACGATCAGCTTGCTGCACAGATTGTAAAACAGGCTTCTCTTGGAAGCGATTCTGATGAAAAATTTGCAATCGTATTCGCTGCTATGGGTGTCAAACATGACGTTGCTGATTTCTTCCGTAACACATTTGAAGAAAGCGGTGTTGCCGATCATGTAGCAATGTTTTTGAATCTGGCAAATGACCCGGTTGTAGAACGTCTGATCACACCAAAGGTTGCACTGACAGCTGCGGAGTATCTGGCATTTGAACAAAATATGCATATCCTCGTTATCCTTACCGATATGACTTCTTTCGCAGAAGCCATGCGTGAGGTCTCTTCCTCAAAAGGAGAAATTCCTAGCCGTAAAGGATTCCCGGGATATCTGTACAGTGAACTGGCAACCATCTACGAACGTGCCGGTATTGTACAAGGCGTAAACGGATCTGTAACACAGCTTCCGATCTTGACTATGCCAAACGACGATATCACGCATCCGATTCCTGACCTGACGGGATATATCACCGAGGGACAGATTGTACTTGACCGCCCGCTTCATGGACAGTCAATCTATCCTCCGATCAATATCCTGCCATCTCTTTCCCGTCTGATGAAGGACGGTATCGGAGAAGGTTTTACACGTGAAGATCATCAAGATCTTGCCAATCAGTTATTCTCCGCTTATGCAAAGGTTGGAGATGCAAGAAATCTGGCTTCTGTTATCGGTGAAGATGAACTTTCACCACTAGATAAGAAATATCTGGAATTCGGTATCGACTTCGAACAACATTACATCGGACAGGGTGTTAATGAGAACCGTACAATGGAAGAGACTTTGGATCTGGGATGGAAACTTTTAGGAAAACTCCCTAGAGAAGAACTCGACCGTGTTGATACGAAGATTCTTGATAAATACTATAAACCTGCTGTAGAAGATTAGGGAAAGGAGGGAGCTTCATGGATCCACGTACATTTCCAACAAAAGGTAATCTGATGCTGGCCAAGAACTCTCTTGCACTTGCCCGGCAGGGTTATGATCTGATGGATAAGAAGCGTAACATCCTGATTCGTGAACTGATGGATCTGATTGAAGAAGCACGCACCATACAGGAAGAGATTGATTCAACATTTACTTATGCGTATCAATGTCTGCAGCGTGCTAATATCGAAAACGGTATCAGTATGGTAGAACAGCTTGCCTATACTGTACCGATTGAAAATTCTATCACGATCCAGACACGAAGTATCATGGGAACCGAGATTCCTCATGTGAAATATGTACCGGACGCCGGTCAGCCGACCTATGCCTTCAGTACCACAAAGGAATCGATCGATATTGCCCGTGAGGCCTTCCGCAAGGTAAAAGACCTTACGATCAAGCTTTCCATGGTTGAAAACGCTGCTTACCGTCTTGCAAGTAATATCAAGAAGACGCAGAAACGAGCAAATGCTCTCCAGAACATTACAATTCCAATGTATTCAAATCTGGTCTATTCGATCACCAATGCACTGGAAGAAAAAGAGCGTGAAGAGTTCACGCGTCTGAAAGTGATCAAGAGAATGAAAGAGAAAAAAGCCTCCGGTTAACGGAGGCTTTTCCTTTCCACAGGATACTATTCTCAGTATGCCTGAATTCTCATATTGCAACAACGATCTGATATTCTTTTTCAAAAGTCTCTCCGCTCTCTACCTTATTAATTCCAGGCTTCTCAGAGATTTCTTTATCAAATCCAATATTATCGCATCTTCCCATCCATGGTTCCAGGCAGACAAACGGTGCGTCTTTTACAGACCAGATTCCATAGCTTGGGAATCCTTCAGACTTAACTCCCACATACGGAGTTCCGTCTTTATGACAGATCCACGCCTCTTCAATCTGCGTATTATCAAAAATCAGCGCATCGTTTTCAAACAATTCTTCTGTCAGCGGATAATGTCTCTTCATTCAGTTTCATCTCATGCAGTTCCTCCGGATCAGGTAGCCA
>ENA-OQIO01000941-OQIO01000941.1-human-gut-metagenome-genome-assembly--contig:-NODE-941-length-15056-cov-3.491794_pt1 | contig 15056 bp, 11 predicted proteins | sample MGYA00242573_ERZ504737 | MGnify/ENA primary metagenome ERZ504737 (study PRJEB26092, sample SAMD00036203) | human gut metagenome | host: Homo sapiens | study: EMG produced TPA metagenomics assembly of...
AAACTTACTACAGCTGAATTTATTGAAGCTATCAAAGAACTGTCCGTTCTGGAACTGAACGAACTGGTAAAAGCATGTGAAGAAGAATTTGGTGTATCCGCAGCAGCAGGTGTTGTTGTAGCAGCAGCAGGTGCAGCAGAAGCAGCAGAAGAGAAAGATGAGTTTGACGTAGAGCTGACAGAAGTTGGTCCTAACAAAGTTAAAGTTATCAAAGTTGTTCGTGAAGCAACAGGTCTGGGACTGAAAGAAGCTAAAGAAGTAGTAGACGGTGCTCCGAAAGTAATCAAAGAAGCAGCTGCAAAAGCAGAAGCTGAAGAAATCAAAACAAAACTGGAAGCTGAAGGCGCTAAAGTAACTCTGAAATAATCAGATTACAGCATTTAGTTGAAAGATGGAGAACCCGGAAGAGCTACAATGCTCTTCCGGGTTTTTGTAATGAAAAAATAAAAAAGATTAGAAAATTGGGTTGACACTCTTGACAAACTGTGATATTGTAAAAAATGCACTATTATGGCAAGATATGCCTACTAGTCTAATCTTAAAAGCACGAAAAAGGCATGAGCAGTAATAAATCAAATACACAAGGGGTGAAACGGTCAATGGAAAAAAACAGAATACGTCCTATTACAAACGGTAAAAGTATGCGGATGAGCTACCAGAGACAAAAAGAAGTTTTGGAAATGCCCAACTTGATTGAGGTTCAGAAAGATTCCTATAACTGGTTCCTTGAGGAAGGTTTAAAGGAAGTATTTGCTGATATCTCTCCGATCACTGATTACAGTGGCAAGTTGAGCTTGGAATTTGTGGACTTTACTTTGTGCGAGGATGATGTGAAATATTCCATCGAGGAGTGCAAAGAAAGAGACGCAACTTATGCAGCACCTTTAAAAGTAAAGGTGAGATTGTACAATAAGGAAAACGACGAAATTAAAGAGCATGAGATTTTCATGGGAGATTTGCCGTTGATGACAGCAACCGGTACCTTCGTAATTAATGGTGCAGAACGAGTTATTGTCAGTCAGTTAGTACGTTCCCCTGGTATTTACTATGCGATTGCTCATGACAAACTTGGTAAAAGACTGTTTTCTTCTACCGTAATCCCGAACAGAGGAGCATGGCTGGAATATGAAACAGATTCCAATGATGTCTTCTGGGTACGTGTAGACAGAACAAGAAAGGTTCCGATTTCTGTTCTGATTCGTGCTTTGGGAAAAGGAACCAACGCAGAGATCACAGAACTGTTTGGTGAGGAGCCGAAGATTCTGGCAAGCTTTACCAAAGATACAGCAACCTGCTATGAAGAAGGTCTGTTAGAGCTGTATAAAAAAATTCGTCCGGGTGAACCGCTGGCAGTAGACAGCGCAAGAAGCCTGATCACAAGCATGTTCTTTGATCCGAAACGGTATGATCTGGCTAAAGTAGGTAGATATAAATTCAATAAAAAACTGCATCTGAAAAACCGTATCAGCGGTCATGTACTGGCTGAAGACGTAGTGGATACTACCACAGGTGAGATCCTGGCAGAAGCAGGTACAGAAGTAACAAAAGAACTGGCAACTTCTATCCAGAATGCGGCAGTTCCGTTTGTGTGGATTCAGACAGAAGAAAGAAATGTAAAAGTTCTGTCCAATCTGATGGTAGATCTGACCGCACATGTAGACTGTAATCCGGAAGAACTGGGTGTTACAGAGCTGGTATATTACCCTGCACTGGAACAGCTGATGGAAGAATATGAAGATGCTGATGAACTGAAAGAAGCCATCAAACATCATATTCATGATCTGATTCCGAAACACATTACAGAAGAGGATATTTTTGCTTCTATTAACTATAACTTACATCTGGAATATGGTCTGGGAACCGACGATGATATCGACCACTTAGGAAACCGTCGTATCCGTGCGGTCGGAGAATTGCTGCAGAACCAGTACCGTATCGGTATGTCAAGACTGGAGCGTGTTGTTCGTGAAAGAATGACAACACAGGATCCGGAGGGTATTTCTCCACAGTCTCTGATCAACATCAAACCGGTAACCGCTGCTGTAAAAGAATTCTTCGGTTCTTCTCAGCTGTCTCAGTTCATGGATCAGAACAACCCGCTGGGTGAGCTGACTCATAAGAGACGTCTGTCCGCACTGGGACCTGGTGGTCTGTCAAGAGACCGTGCCGGATTCGAGGTTCGAGATGTACACTATTCCCATTACGGAAGAATGTGTCCGGTAGAGACTCCTGAGGGACCTAACATCGGTCTGATCAACTCTCTGGCATCTTATGCAAGAATTAATGAATACGGATTTGTGGAAGCTCCATATCGTAAGATCGACAAAACAGATCCGAAGAATCCTCGCGTTACAGACGAAGTTGTTTATATGACAGCTGATGAGGAAGATAATTATCATGTAGCACAGGCGAACGAACCTCTGGATGAAGAAGGACATTTCCTTCATAAGAATGTATCCGGTCGTTACCGTGAAGAGACACAGGAATACGAAAGAAGAATGTTCGATTACATGGACGTATCTCCTAAGATGGTATTCTCCGTAGCTACAGCCCTGATCCCGTTCCTGCAGAACGATGATGCGAACCGTGCGCTGATGGGATCCAACATGCAGCGTCAGGCCGTACCGCTGATGATTACAGAAGCTCCTGTAGTCGGAACCGGTATCGAAGCCAAAGCTGCCGTAGACTCCGGTGTTTGTGTGGTTGCCAAGAAGGCAGGTACCATTACCAAGTCTACATCCAAAGAAATTACAATGAAAAACGATGACGGTACCACGGATGTATACCGTCTGACCAAGTTCCTGAGAAGTAACCAGTCCAACTGTTACAATCAGAAACCAATCGTATTCAAGAACGAACATGTAGAAGCAGGTCAGGTAATCGCTGACGGTCCTTCTACTTACAATGGTGAACTTGCTCTTGGTAAGAACCCGCTGATCGGTTTCATGACCTGGGAAGGTTATAACTACGAGGATGCGGTTCTGCTGAGTGAGAGACTGGTACAGGAAGATGTATATACTTCTATTCATATCGAAGAATATGAAGCAGAGTCCAGAGATACCAAGCTGGGACCGGAAGAGATCACAAAAGATGTTCCGGGTGTCGGTGATGATGCTCTGAAAGATCTGGATGAACGTGGTATTATCCGTATCGGTGCTGAGGTCCGTGCGGGAGATATTCTGGTTGGTAAGGTAACTCCGAAGGGAGAGACTGAACTGACAGCTGAGGAACGTCTGTTACGTGCTATTTTCGGTGAGAAAGCAAGAGAAGTACGTGATACTTCCCTGAAGGTACCACATGGTGAATACGGTATTGTTGTGGATGCGAAAGTATTTACAAGAGAAAATGGCGACGAACTGTCACCTGGTGTAAATCAGGCTGTTCGTATCTACATTGCACAGAAGAGAAAGATCTCTATCGGTGATAAGATGGCCGGTCGTCACGGTAACAAGGGTGTTGTTTCCCGTGTTCTGCCTGTAGAAGATATGCCATTCCTGCCGAACGGTCGTCCTCTGGATATCGTGCTGAATCCTCTGGGTGTACCTTCCCGTATGAATATCGGACAGGTCCTGGAGATTCATCTGAGTCTGGCCGCAAAGGCTCTTGGATTCAACATTGCCACTCCTGTATTCGATGGCGCAAGTGAGAACGACATCATGGATACTCTGGAACTGGCAAATGATTATGTAAATCTGTCCTGGGAAGAGTTTTCTGAGAAACATAAAGAAGAGCTGCTTCCGGAAGTTATGGATTATCTGTATGAGAACAGAGATCACAGAAATCTGTGGAAAGGTGTTCCAATCTCACGAGATGGTAAAGTAAGACTTCGTGACGGTCGTACCGGTGAATATTTCGACAGTCCGGTAACCATTGGTCACATGCATTATCTGAAGCTGCATCACCTGGTTGATGATAAGATCCATGCACGTTCTACCGGACCATACTCCCTGGTAACGCAGCAGCCTCTGGGTGGTAAAGCTCAGTTCGGTGGCCAGCGTTTCGGAGAGATGGAGGTATGGGCACTGGAAGCATACGGTGCATCTTATACTCTGCAGGAGATCCTGACAGTCAAATCCGATGATGTGATCGGTCGTGTGAAGACATACGAAGCGATCATCAAAGGTGACAATATCCCTGAACCGGGTATTCCGGAGTCTTTCAAGGTATTGCTCAAAGAGCTGCAGTCTCTGGGACTGGATGTAAGAGTCCTGAAAGATGATAATACAGAAGTGGAAATCATGGAAAATATCGACTATGGCGATACTGATCTGCGTTCCATCATCGAGGGTGACAAGCGATACAACCGCGATGAAGAAGAGTCCTACGGAAACTATGGTTTCAGCAAACAGGAATTCGAAGGCGAAGAACTGGTGGATGTAGAAGAAGACGCAGCTGATGAATCAGCTGACGAAGAATTAGATTTCTAAGAGAAAACATTCTCTGATGCGATAGAAAAAGTCCTGTGGCCGCGTAACAGCGGCCGTGGGAATGAATCCTAGAAAGGAGCAACCAAATGGCTGAAACAACCAATAAAGAAGTATATCAACCAATGACGTTCGATGCGATTAAAATTGGTCTGGCATCTCCGGAAAAGATCCGTGAATGGTCTCATGGTGAAGTTAAAAAACCAGAAACCATCAACTACCGTACATTAAAACCGGAAAAAGATGGTCTGTTTTGCGAGAGAATCTTCGGACCAAGCAAAGACTGGGAGTGTCATTGTGGTAAATATAAAAAGATCCGTTATAAAGGGGTTGTCTGCGACCGCTGTGGTGTAGAAGTTACAAAATCAAGCGTTCGTAGAGAGCGTATGGGACATATTGAACTGGCAGCGCCGGTATCTCATATCTGGTACTTCAAGGGAATTCCGTCCCGTATGGGTCTGATCCTGGATCTGTCTCCGAGAACACTGGAGAGAGTTCTGTATTTTGCGAATTATATTGTCCTCGATCCGGGTGATACCAATCTGCAGCTGAAACAGGTGCTGACAGAGAGAGAATACCAGGAAGCAAGAGAACAGTTTGGAGACACCTTCCGTGTAGGTATGGGCGCAGAATCTATCAAAGAGCTGCTGCAATCCATAGACCTGGAAGCAGAATCCGTAGAACTGAAAGCCGGACTGAAAGATGCAACCGGACAGAAACGTGCCCGTATCATCAAACGTCTGGAAGTTGTAGAAGCATTCCGGGAATCCGGTAACAGACCGGAGTGGATGATCATGGATGTTGTACCGGTTATTCCGCCGGATCTGCGTCCTATGGTACAGCTGGACGGTGGACGTTTTGCTACATCTGACCTGAATGATCTGTACCGTCGTATCATCAACCGTAACAACCGTCTGAAAAGACTGCTGGAGCTGGGAGCCCCGGATATTATCGTAAGAAATGAAAAACGTATGCTGCAGGAGCTGTAGATGCGCTGATCGATAACGGTCGCCGTGGCCGTCCGGTAACCGGACCTGGTAACAGAGCTCTGAAATCTCTGTCCGATATGCTGAAAGGTAAATCCGGACGTTTCCGTCAGAACCTGCTGGGTAAACGAGTTGACTACTCCGGACGTTCCGTAATCGTCGTTGGACCGGAACTGAAGATTTATCAGTGTGGTCTGCCGAAAGAGATGGCAATCGAGCTGTTTAAACCGTTCGTTATGAAAGAACTGGTTGCAAACGGAACCGCTCATAACATTAAAAATGCAAAGAAAATGGTCGAGAAAGTACAGCCGGAAGTATGGGATGTACTGGAAGACGTTATCAAAGAGCATCCGGTTATGCTGAACCGTGCTCCTACACTGCATCGTCTGGGTATTCAGGCATTTGAACCGATCCTGGTAGAAGGTAAAGCGATCAAGCTGCATCCTCTGGTTTGTACCGCGTTCAATGCCGATTTCGATGGTGACCAGATGGCTGTCCATCTTCCGCTGTCCGTAGAAGCACAGGCAGAATGCCGTTTCCTGCTGTTGTCTCCGAACAACCTGCTGAAACCGTCCGATGGTGGTCCGGTAGCCGTTCCTTCACAGGATATGGTCCTGGGTATTTATTATCTGACACAGGAAAGACCGGGAAGCAAGGGAGAAGGCGGATACTACAAGAGCCTGAACGAAGCTATCCTGGCTTACGAAAACGGATATCTGACACTGCAGACAAGAATTCACGTTCGCCGTGAAAAAACTCTGCCGACAGGAGAAGTTCTGGAAGGAACAGTAGAATCCACTCTGGTAGATTCCTGTTCAACGAGATCCTGCCACAGGATCTGGGATTTGTAGACAGAAGTGTTCCGGGTAACGAACTGCTTCTGGAAGTTGATTTCCATGTAGGAAAGAAACAGCTGAAACAGATCCTTGAAAAAGTTATCAATACCCACGGACAGACAAAGACTGCGGAAGTACTGGATGATATCAAAGCTACCGGTTACAAATACTCTACGAGAGCTGCTATGACTGTATCCATTTCCGATATGACTGTGCCGCCTCAGAAACCACAGATGATCGAACAGGCGCAGGAAACTGTAGATAAAATCACCAGAAACTTCAAACGTGGTCTGATCACAGAAGAAGAGCGTTACAAAGAAGTTGTAGAAACCTGGAAACAGACCGATGATGAGCTGACAAAAGCCCTGCTGAATGGTCTGGATAAATATAACAACATCTTCATGATGGCCGATTCCGGAGCCCGTGGATCTGATAAACAGATCAAACAGCTGGCCGGTATGCGAGGATTGATGGCCGATACAACCGGTCACACCATCGAGCTGCCTATCAAGTCAAACTTCCGTGAAGGTCTTGATGTACTGGAATATTTCATGTCCGCCCATGGAGCTCGAAAAGGTATGTCCGATACCGCCCTTCGTACCGCCGATTCCGGTTACCTGACCAGACGTCTGGTAGATGTATCTCAGGAGCTGGTTGTTCGTGAGATGGATTGTGCGGAAGGCAGAGATGAGATTCCGGGTATGTATGTGAAGGAATTCACAGACGGAAAAGAAGAAATCGAAAGTCTGCAGGAACGTATCACAGGACGTTTCTCCTGCGAGACAATCAAAGATAAAGATGGTAATGTGCTTGTAAAAGCAAACCACATGATCACACCGAAACGTGCAGCTAAGATCATGAACGAAGGTGTCAATGCAGAAGGCAAACCTTACGACAAGATCAAGATCCGTACGATTCTGAGCTGTAAATGTAAAGTTGGTATCTGTGCAAAATGTTATGGTGCGAACATGGCAACAGGAGAAGCTGTTCAGGTTGGTGAGTCTGTAGGTATCATCGCCGCACAGTCCATCGGTGAGCCTGGTACACAGCTGACCATGCGTACTTTCCATAGTGGTGGTGTTGCCGGTGGCGATATCACACAGGGTCTTCCTCGTGTCGAGGAGCTGTTCGAGCAAGAAAGCCGAAAGGACTTGCCATTATCACAGAGATTCCTGGTGAAGTTGCAATCAAAGATACCAAGAAGAAACGAGAAATCGTAATTACCGATAAAGAAAGCGGAGAAACCAAGACATACCTGATCCCTTACGGATCCAGAATCAAGGTTACAGACGGACAGATGCTGGAAGCCGGTGATGAACTGACAGAAGGTTCTGTTAACCCACACGACATTCTGAAAATTAAAGGTGTACGTGCCGTACAGGATTATATGATCCGTGAAGTACAGAGAGTATACCGTCTGCAGGGTGTAGAAATCAACGATAAACATATCGAGGTTATCGTTCGTCAGATGCTGAAAAAGATCCGTATCGAAGACAACGGAGATACAGAACTTCTTCCGGGTACGATGGTTGATTTCCTTGAATATGAAGATATCAATGAAAAGATGGAAGCAGAAGGAAAAGCTCCGGCGGAAGGAAAACAGGTTCTGCTGGGTATTACCAAAGCTTCTCTGGCAACCGATTCCTTTATGTCAGCAGCATCCTTCCAGGAGACAACAAAAGTCCTGACAGAAGCTGCTATCAAAGGAAAAGTTGACCACCTGGTAGGTCTGAAAGAAAACGTTATCATCGGTAAACTGATTCCGGCCGGTACTGGTCTGAAGCGTTACAGCAACATCAAACTTTCCACAGATGATATGCTGAAGGAAGAAGAGGACGATATCCTGCTGGACGATGAAGATCTGGAACTTGTACCGGAAGATATCACAGTAGAGGAAGAAGCTTCCGAAACTGCTGAGACAGATGAAGAAACAGATGAAATCGCTGAAGAACTGGTAACTCTTGAGGATAGCGATGAGTAAAGGTCGCTGATATCAGGTAATAATGAGTAAATAAGTAAAAAGTCAGGGGAAACTGATAAAAATCAGTAATACTCCCTTGACTTTTTATTTTTTCGATGCTATGATACTACAGGTGCGCATGGAAATGCAGTTATTTTAATGTGCGCAAAATTACCTTATAAAAGGTAAGACGGCTGCATAGTCGTATGATTTAGAAATAGCAACCGCAGAACCAGAAAAGGAATAATTACAGGAGGTGAAATGGAATGCCAACATTTAACCAGTTAGTAAGAAAAGGACGTCAGACTTCTGTTAAGAAATCTACCGCTCCTGCTCTGCAGAAAAGCTTTAACTCTTTAAGAAAAAAATCCAGCGATCTGTCTTCTCCACAGAAGAGAGGTGTGTGTACAGCTGTTAAAACTGCTACACCTAAAAAACCTAACTCAGCTCTTCGTAAGATTGCCAGAGTACGTCTGTCAAACGGAATCGAAGTAACAAGCTACATTCCAGGAGAAGGTCATAACCTTCAGGAACATAGCGTTGTTCTGATCCGTGGAGGCCGTGTTAAAGACTTACCTGGTACAAGATACCATATCATCAGAGGTACTCTTGATACCGCAGGTGTCGCTAACAGAAAACAGGCTCGTTCCAAATACGGAGCTAAAAGACCTAAAAAATAAGATGAAAAGCTACGCTACGGCTGCTTAGCGGCATAGCGAAACAAAATTGACAATATCACAATACTATGTACGGTCATTCCATTTATACCCTGATGGTTGCGGGTGAAATAGAGGAATTTACCAGTGCGAACACATAGTCGACAGTACCTGTTTAACTGCTCAGGCTGTCATGTGAGTACCTAAGAGATAATCTATTGATTAAGGAGGGAAGTAACGTGCCACGTAAAGGACATACTCAGAAAAGAGACGTGTTAGCAGATCCGATGTACAACAACAAAGTGGTTACCAAACTTATCAATAACATCATGTTAGACGGTAAGAAAGGTGTAGCACAGAAGATTGTATACGGCGCTTTCGCTAAAATTGAAGAAAAAGCTGGAAAACCAGCTATCGAAGTTTTTGAAGAAGCTATGAACAACATCATGCCTGTACTGGAAGTAAAGGCTAGACGTATCGGTGGAGCTACCTATCAGGTACCTATCGAGGTTCGTCCGGAAAGACGTCAGGCTTTGGCTCTTCGTTGGTTAACTCTGTATTCTCGTAAAAGAGGAGAGAAGACCATGGAAGACAGACTGGCAAATGAGCTTCTGGATGCTATGAACAACACCGGTGCATCTGTTAAGAAGAAAGAAGACATGCATAAAATGGCAGAAGCTAATAAGGCATTTGCTCATTACAGATTCTAAAGGAGGAAATCCAATTGGCTGGAAGAGAATATCCATTAGAGAGAACCAGAAATATTGGTATTATGGCGCATATCGATGCTGGTAAGACCACTCTGACAGAGCGTATCTTATATTACACCGGTGTAAACTATAAAATCGGAGATACACATGAAGGTACTGCTACCATGGACTGGATGGAACAGGAGCAGGAAAGAGGTATCACCATTACTTCCGCAGCTACCACATGTCACTGGACTCTGGAAGAACAGACAAAACCGAAAAAAGGTGCTCTGGAACATCGTATCAACATCATTGATACCCCAGGTCACGTAGACTTTACTGTAGAGGTAGAGCGTTCCCTGCGTGTACTGGACGGTGCTGTTGGTGTGTTCTGTGCAAAAGGTGGTGTAGAACCACAGTCTGAAAACGTATGGCGTCAGGCTGACACATACAATGTACCTCGTATGGCATTCATCAACAAGATGGATATCCTGGGTGCAGACTTCTACAACGCTGTAGATCAGATTAAAACAAGATTAGGAAAAAATGCAATTTGTCTTCAGCTGCCAATCGGTAAAGAAGATGAATTCCAGGGAATCATTGACCTGTTCGAGATGAAAGCTTACATCTACAACGATGATAAGGGTGATGATATCTCTGTAGTAGATATTCCGGAAGATATGCAGGACGAAGCAGAACTGTATCATACAGACTGGTAGAGAAAATCTGCGAGTTGGATGATGATCTGATGATGGAATATCTGGAAGGTGAAGAACCTTCTATAGAAGCAATGAAAGCAGCACTGAGAAAAGGTACCTGCGAGTGTACAGCTGTTCCGGTTTGCTGCGGATCTGCTTACAAAAACAAAGGAGTTCAGAAACTTCTGGATGCTATCCTTGAGTTCATGCCGGCTCCTACAGACATTCCGCCTATCAACGGAACTGATCTGGATGGAAACGAAGTAGTTCGTCATTCTTCTGATGATGAACCGTTCTCCGCACTGGTATTTAAAATCATGACTGACCCGTTCGTTGGTAAACTGGCATACTTCCGTGTATACTCAGGAACCATGAACTCCGGTTCTTATGTATTAAATGCTACAAAAGATAAAAAAGAACGTGTAGGACGTATCCTGCAGATGCACGCTAACAAACGTCAGGAGCTGGATAAAGTTTACTCCGGAGATATCGCAGCAGCGATCGGATTCAAGTTCAGTACTACCGGTGATACCATCTGTGATGATCAGCATCCGGTAATCCTGGAGTCCATGGAATTCCCGGAACCGGTTATCGAGCTGGCTATCGAGCCTAAGACAAAAGCCGGACAGGGTAAACTGGGTGAAGCTCTGGCAAAACTGGCAGAGGAAGATCCTACTTTCCGTGCTCATACCGATCAGGAACTGGTCAGACAATCATCGCTGGTATGGGTGAGCTGCATCTGGAAATCATCGTTGACCGTCTGCTGAGAGAATTCAAGGTAGAGGCTAACGTAGGTGCTCCGCAGGTTGCATACAAAGAGACCATCACAAAACCGGTTGACGTTGAGCATAAATATGCAAAACAGTCCGGTGGACGTGGACAGTATGGTCACTGTAAAGTTAAATTTGAGCCAATGGATGCTAACGCAGAAGAAACTTACAAATTCGAATCTACTGTAGTTGGTGGTGCTATTCCGAAGGAATACATTCCGGCAGTAGGCGAAGGTATCGAAGAAGCTATGAAATCCGGTATTCTGGGTGGCTTCCCGGTAGTAGGTGTTCATGCAAACGTATACGATGGTTCTTATCATGAAGTCGATTCTTCTGAAATGGCATTCCACATTGCCGGATCTATGGCATTCAAGGAAGCAATGCAGAAAGCATCTCCTGTACTGCTGGAGCCTATCATGAAAGTCGAAGTTACTACTCCGGAAGATTACATGGGTGATGTTATCGGTGATATCAACTCCCGCCGTGGTCGTATCGAAGGTATGGAAGATATCGGTGGTGGAAAAATGATCCGTGGATATGTTCCGCTGGCTGAAATGTTCGGTTACGCAACAGACCTTCGTTCCAGAACTCAGGGACGTGGTAACTACTCCATGTTCTTTGAAAAATATGAACCGGTTCCGAAGTCCGTTCAGGAAAAAGTTCTGTCTTCAAAGGCTAAATAATAACGCCTTACTATCAGGCGCCCGTAATTGCTGAAATTATGGAAATATGACTTGCAAATATCCTTGATTTGCAATATAATCAAGGATAGCAGGTCTAATAATATAGTAAATTAAAATTTTGCCGTAAGGCGCAAGTTTTAAGGAGGAAAATTAATAATGGCTAAAGCTAAATTTGAAAGAAGCAAACCACATTGTAACATTGGTACCATTGGACACGTTGACCATGGTAAAACTACTCTGACTGCAGCTATTACAAAAACTCTGCATGAAAGACTGGGTACAGGTGAAGCTGTAGCATTCGAAAATATCGATAAAGCTCCAGAAGAAAGAGAACGTGGTATCACAATCTCTACTGCACACGTTGAGTATGAAACAGAAAAACGTCACTACGCACACGTTGACTGCCCAGGCCATGCTGACTACGTTAAAAACATGATCACTGGTGCTGCTCAGATGGATGGTGCTATCCTGGTTGTAGCTGCTACCGATGGTGTTATGGCTCAGACAAGAGAGCACATCCTGCTTTCTCGTCAGGTAGGTGTTCCTTACATCGTTGTATTCATGAACAAATGTGATATGGTAGACGATGAAGAACTTCTGGAACTGGTAGACATGGAAATCCGTGAGCTGCTGAACGAGTACGAATTCCCGGGAGATGACACTCCGATTATCCAGGGATCTGCTCTGAAAGCTCTGGAAGATCCGAACAGCGAATGGGGAGACAAAATCCTGGAACTGATGGATGCTGTAGACAGCTACATTCCGGATCCTCAGCGTGACACTGACAAACCGTTCCTGATGCCTGTAGAGGACGTATTCACAATCACTGGTCGTGGTACTGTTGCTACTGGTAGAGTAGAGCGTGGTGTTCTGCATCTGAACGACGAAGTTGAAATCCTGGGTGTTAAAGAAGACGTTAAGAAAACAGTTGTAACTGGTATCGAAATGTTCCGTAAACTGCTGGATGAAGCACAGGCTGGTGATAACATCGGTGCTCTGCTGCGTGGTGTTCAGAGAACAGAAATCGTTCGTGGACAGGTTCTGGCTAAACCAGGTTCTGTAACATGCCACAAAAAATTCACAGCTCAGGTTTACGTTCTGACAAAAGATGAAGGTGGACGTCATACTCCGTTCTTCAACAACTATCGTCCGCAGTTCTACTTCAGAACAACTGACGTAACAGGTGTTATCAGCCTGCCAGAAGGTACAGAAATGTGCATGCCTGGTGATAACGTAGAAATGACAATCGAACTGATCCATCCGATCGCTATGGAACAGGGTCTGACTTTCGCTATCCGTGAAGGTGGACGTACTGTAGGATCAGGCCGTGTTGCTTCTATCATCGAGTAATACAATCTGAATATAGATTTGTTATCGCAAGATAACGTTGTGTCCAAACGTAAGATACCCGTAGAACTTCGGTTCTACGGGTTTTTCTGTTGCCTGGAAATATACAAAAGAGTGGAAAAGAATAACGAACAGTATAGAAAAACGGTTGCCTGGAGAGAGTCCTGACAACCGTTTGTGATAACAGAATGATAACAAAATCCTGAAAGCAGATTGACAAATTTGAAATCAATGCTATACTACCACTATAACAAAGTTAGCAATAGGCTCTGGTTCGATTCCAGATATCGCCACCATATTAGGAATTCTTTTGAGTTCTATGATTTCGGGAATAGTATATGACATCGAAAAGTGCATTTACAAGAAAGGAATTGATATTATGAAAAAAGAAATCTTATTAGTAGGTCTGGGTATTTGCGGCGATATGGTGTAATGGTAGCATGGAATGATAAGCAATTCCCCCAGACCACCAAAAATAAAGAGCTCTTCGTGAGCTCTTTTTCTTATGCACAAAATTAAGTCAGATCATATGTCTTGATGTCATTGCCTTCAGTGCCCTTCTTAATGATAGTATGGCAACCTATCGTAGTTCCCATAGCGCGCAGTTTCCATTCTTCCTGGGTAGCATTCAGCTATCCAGTTCTTCTTGTCTTTTATCTTTATCTTCAATAGCTAATATTTCAGCTTTTTCCTTTTCATAGACATTTTTAAATTGACACCATTTCCTGAAAAAGTCCTGCATTGTAGGATTATCGAATGTCAGCGCAACCTTCTGATCAGGTGTTTCAGCAAGTGAGAGGTTCACTGAATCATCAATAGAAAACAACAGAGAGAGTACATCTCCGACTGTTTCAATATTAAAATCCAGAAAAACACTTACATTTAATCCCAGTGCAGTTGCTATCTTTTCTAACTGATCTGGTTTTGGATTCCGGATTCCCAGTTCATATTTTCTGATCGTTCCTACGTTAATGCCGGACAGCTCGGCTAATTGTATCTGACTGTATCCTCTGAATTCCCGGAATGCCCGGATTTTCTTACCTACCATAATGTGCTGCCTCCTTAATAATATTTGTGCTTCTATTCTAGCACAAAAGTGAATGATACAAAAGAGTGAGATTTAACAAATTGCCGATACGCAAGCAATAGGTATGGAATGGAAAAAATAAATTCGCAAATGTTTATTGACAAATTCACAAAAGTGAATTATTATAAGAGAACAACAAAAGAGTCACAAAAGTGACTGGAAAGGAGGACGATATGAGAACTAATTATATGATGACCGTTGATGATGTCATGGAAGAATTAGGTGTGAAACGCAGTAAAGCTTATTCTATTCTGAAACAGCTCAATGATGAACTGGTAAAGGAAGGATATGTGGCAGTTCGTGGAAAGATTCCACGTCCCTACTGGGAAACAAAATTTTACGGATGCACTCAGAGAGCAGTGTGAAGGAGGTTTTTAGATGTCAGCTTACAAGGACAAAACACAGGGAACCTGGTATGTGAGCTTCCGCTATATTGACTGGACAGGTAAGAAAACGCAGAAGCTGAAAAGAGGGTTCAAGACAAAGAAAGAAGCATTGAATTATGAAAAGGAATTCATAAGAAAGACTGCGGCGGATATGAAAATGGAGATGAACAGTTTTATTCAAGTCTATTTTGAAGATAAAAAGAATGAACTGAAAGAAAATTCAATCCGTAACAAGCAGCACATGATGAACAAGCACATTGTTCCGTATTTTGGAACAAGAAAAATGAATGAGATCACACCGGCAGAGATTATTCAGTGGCAGAATACTATTCAGGAAAAAGGATACAGCAAGACTTATGAGCGTATGATTCAGAATCAGTTAAATGCACTGTTTAATCATGCACAGAAAATTTACAATCTGAAGGAAAATCCATGTAAGAAAGTAAAAAAGATGGGGAAATCGGATGCTAATAAGCTGGAATTTTGGACGAAAGCAGAATATGACAGATTTATTGCAGGGATTGAGCCGGGGAG
>ENA-OQIO01000942-OQIO01000942.1-human-gut-metagenome-genome-assembly--contig:-NODE-942-length-15052-cov-3.207169_pt1 | contig 15052 bp, 17 predicted proteins | sample MGYA00242573_ERZ504737 | MGnify/ENA primary metagenome ERZ504737 (study PRJEB26092, sample SAMD00036203) | human gut metagenome | host: Homo sapiens | study: EMG produced TPA metagenomics assembly of...
CCGCAATTGCGAACGTATGGCAGCACTCATCTTTGCCACAGCTCAAAACGGTATCCCTGTGCTTCCCAATGCACCATCCACGCAGATCGTCATTACGGAAGCGATACGAGTCCTCCACACAGTGGAGGCGTCCCGTGACGCTATTTTAACACAGATGCAAGCTCTCGCCAAGACTCTGCCGGAATATTCTCTCGTGCGCGAAATGCCCTGCATCGGGGACACGCTGGCTCCGCGCCTGATTGCGGAGATCGGAGATGTCCGACGCTTTCACAGCAAGCGGGCTCTCATCGCATACGCCGGCATCGATGCGCCGCCGTACCAGTCCGGCAAATTCCGCGCGAATAACCGGCATATTTCCAAGCGGGGAAATCGCTATCTGCGTAAGACCGGGTACGAAGTCATGCAGAGCTATGTGATGCACAAACCGGCAAACGATCCGATTTTTACATTCATTGAGAAAAAACTCGGTGAAGGGAAAAGCGGTAAACTCGCTATGGTGGCGGGCCTGAATAAGTTCCTCCGAGTCTATTATGGCAAGGTCACAGAGCTCTACCGCAGCTTGCCGGCAATAGAATGAGCTGAGATCCCCAATACTTTATTTGAGGCGGCCAAGTGTTCCGTTTTGCCGCCTCTGCTTTGCTATACTCTTCTTCTGCCGATAACTTTTCTTTTAATTGGGACTTGACTTTTTAGCAGGTTTGCGGCATATTTTATAGACGACTTCACCAATAGAGAAACTGTGGAAATGGCAGAGTGCACAGCAGGGGAGTTTGTCGGATATTTGCTGGAAAACGGCGGTTTAGATCGTGTGATTGCTTCGCCGTTTTCCGAGAGTGACCGCAATGAATGGCTACGTACGATCGATGTTGCAGCCGAATACCGTAACCTCTACGGTACGGAATTCCTCGAAGATGCGATTTATCGGGAAAACTATCGGTATCCGCTAATTATGCGTCACGGCGTTCATCAGTATAACTTTCTCCCCCTGCGCAGCTTTGCAACGCCTGTGGAAGTCTGGAAAGCATTGTCACAGTATGCGGAGGGAATGCAAACATTGTGGGATCATCTTGCTGAATATGCACCGTCCACTTGTGAACGCATTCGCACACAATGGCGCTGCCGATGACGACGAGTTTTACCGCTGTAGGGGAAAGTCAGGAAAAGCATGGCGGCATTGTGATGGTTGCCCGCCCAATGGACTGGTTGCACGAAACTATACATTTTCTTCTGGAGCGCGAGACGGGAAAGGACCCTGCATGGACGCAGGAGGGAATGACAACATATCTTTCTAGCTTGACTGGACAGACATTTGATGGCGACAATTATTACGCGCTGCTAACGCTGGACTACAGCAAAATAGCGGATAGTCCGAGTAAGACCATCGCACTCCAGTTGGTCGAGTATTATCACACGCACTGGCTTCAGGAGAGCTATAATCCGTTGACATATTACCGCGCGCTGGGATTATTCCGCGAGGCGGCGGAGGAGGCTGGAGCGGAGGATTTCCGCCCCATCGTTGTCTCTTGTGGCGAGCGGCGGAATGAACTTTCCGGAGGAAACTTCACCGAAGAGAACGGCAATGAACTATCCTATTATCAGGCGATGCTCGTCGTTGACTATCTAGTTGAGCAGCATGGACTTGATGCTGTGCTTGAAGCCTTTTTTGAGGATGAAGATTTTCCTGAAAGCTTTGGCCTAACATATCAAGAGGCTCTGCATGCGGCTGAAACGTCTTTTAGTTAAAAATAGGAAAATAAAAATGCCTACAATAAGTAGGGTGCACTTATCTCAGATGCTAATGCCGCTTGTATTGACTGCTAAATGCAGAAGATATTAGCGCCTAATTGCTCACTGAAAGTGAAAACGCGCGTTGGTGAAAGATCTCAATCTTTATGAATTCTTCCATATTCGGTCAGATCAAATTATAGGCGGGAACATCCTTGCAAGATGTTCCCGCCCTCTTATACCCATTTCCGCTGCACGACATTATACCTCAATTTTACTATCGTGCCGACTGGCATCCATTCGCTGCAGCCGATGCCGACAGGCTCTCTTTCAAGATCGGTCGGCTGCGCTTAGCTTCACAGGCGTCGAGGGAAAGATTATTTGATTAGCAAGGGGCGTCCTTACCGTCCGGGTATTTTGGTGTGTACGAAGTGTCAAAGCTTTCCTGCTCCGGAGCGAGGGGAAATGTATCGATACTGCCAGCCTCACCGCGGAAGCAAAAATAGAAGCTGAGTGCGTGATAGAAAAGCACCTGCTGCTCTTCGGTCAAAAAGTCGGGTGCGGCGTAATTTGTACGAAGCTATTTGGAGACGGGCAGTTCGGCAGCGGAAAGAGAAGTACGTGCGTTATAGAAATCAGTTTCCTCTACACCGTCCCATTCGCCGAGGAGCTGCATATCTGCCTGATTCGGCGTGGTGAACGCATCAAAACGCCAGCCTGCGTCAGTATAGATCAGAGTGACCGGATAGGTGCGCGTGTACTCGTAGCTTGTTTCCAGCCGCTTGTCGCGCTCGGCCTCGGTTTCGTCCTGACGAGGATAGGGATAAGAGTAGTGCGCCGTCACCGTGAAGTCGATACGATCATCCGTCCGTGCAGTCAGAGTAAATTCGTCGGGAATGTTGCTGTTGTAATATTGGTCGCCGTAGGCGCAGTCGAGGATAAAAAGTCGGCCGTCATGCTCAATGTAGATTGGTGCGTTGCCGTCGTCATTGCAGGTAGACCAGAACGTATCGGTGAACAGCGCGTGGACTACTCGGTCAAAGTCAGCCCAGGACTGCCAACGGCTGTGGGAGCAGATATAGGTATAGTCGGAGCCGTCCGGCGTGTACTCGTCGTACTCGGTTTGGCCGCCTGCGGCGGGGAAGGCGTCGTCGATGCCGGTCGTTTCGCCGTCAAACATCGCGCTATAGAGCGCAAACGCCTGCCTGTAAAGTGTTTGCTGTTCCGCCGTCAGGAAATCCGGCGCGGCGCGAAGCCGCGCAGCATCATCCAGCGGAAGGTCGGTATCGGTCAAATAATAATCTGTAGGCTTTGATTGATCGGATGTATCCGGCTTTGCTGTACAGCCTGCAAGCAGCAGGAGCAATACCGCAATCGCGGTGGAAAATAGACGTTTCATCATGGTGCTTGTCCTCTTGATGTTAGATTTGAGCATGGCCCTTGCACTTTTTATTCGGGGATATATACTTCCGCAGGCGTCCGTGCCAAGGATTCTCCCAGCCGGAGGTCCCGTCCTGATAATACATGGTGACATTTTCGGTGGAATCAAATACATAATTGGCTTGCTGCGGTGCATCGCCCTTGAAGTAGACCGCACGCAAGTTTGGACAGTCGCAAAAAGCACAGTTGCGCAGGAGTGTAACGCTGGAAGGGATCGTCACCGTCTCCAACGAAGTGCAGCCGTAAAAGGCGTTATCTTGAATTTCTGTCACACCCTCCGGAATCACCACGGCGGTTATATTCGTGCAGCCTTCAAACGCTCCCGTCGTACCCATGACGTTTCCAATCGCGGAAACAGTTTTTCCGCCGATCTGTGAGGGAATCACAATATCTGTTTCAGTACCGATATACCGGCTAATGGTAACTGTGCCATCCTCGTTTTCCGTTATTTCAAAGTTTGCGGCATCGGTGACAGATCCCTGCGGAGAATCGCCATTGGCTTTGTTCTCCTGCACATCGGTTGTCATTTCTCTATTTTCTATTGGAGTGGACGGCTGGTCATCGGCTTCCAGCGTGCTCTGTGTGCTGCTGCATGAAATTAGTGTCATAAGAAGAGCAATACTTACGGCGATGACCGAAAGTCTCGAAATTTGGCGCATGATAAAAGGCCTCCTGCATATTCTGAAATGAAAAATTAAGGTGATGGAATGTAGAGAGATCCCGGCAGCACTATCGGAGTGAGCTTTGAAATATCGAAGCTGTCAGCCAGTTCTTCAAGCAGATCCCGCGTCAAGCCGTCGGTACTTCCCGCCAAAATAATGATGGTCATAAAGCTGTCCGGCAAATCAGCCAGAATCAGTGCTCTGCCAGGCCGAGCGCCAATGTGGCCGATATGCCGCGTGATGTTTGATACTGCCATTCCTGATAACTCATTGCATCGATAACATTGAGTGTAAGGATTTGCTCATTGCACGCAATGTAAGCGGACTATGAGATTTTGACCTGTTCTGCGACGGAGACAAGCTCGTCCGGCGAGAGCTTGAAGCTCCGAAAGTTGATGAGCCAACCGTTTTCTTCATCAATCTGAAAGATGTAGGCCTCTGTACCGGTTTCTCCCGCGCATTCCTGGTCCTCACCCCAGTAAAGCGTAGCATCCTTACCGTAAAGCGTGATGGACTTTGACTCTGCATCGTCAGCAATTTCAAAGCCTCCTACTAAGCCGTCTCTAATGGCCACGACGGTGATTGAAATGATCTCACCGTTGTTGCCGAAAAATGTGGCGCCACTGGCAAAATCGACCCGGTAGCAGCCTTCCGGATCAAGACGATAGGTCTCTTCCAGCGCCGAGTAGTCGATTTTACCGGCGATATAGGATCCGGCTGGCTCCTCTCCCTCGACACGGAACGTGGCGTGGTCGGAGAAGATTTCAACCAGGACATTCAGCGTGTTCTCACGAAGCGATGGCGAGAACGCCAGCGCCGACGTGAACAAAAGCACGGAGATGAGGGCCGCGACGAGGACGATTCGCAGTACGCGGGAAGGCTTGCGCTTTTTGGACCGTTCATAGGTCAGCGCCTCTTCGATGAACTCATCGTCGATCCCATTCATTGCGCTGGAGAATTTCTGAGCCAATGTCAACAAGCCAAAACACCCCTTTCTGCAAGATGCGTTTGTAATTGCTTACGGATTCGGGAAAGCCGGACAGAGACGTTCTTTTCCGTCAGACCGGTTCGAGCCGCAATTTCTGCATAGCTGTCGGAGAACCAGTAGCGCCGCAGGAAGATCACGCGGTTTTCCTGTGACAAGTCCCTGAGAAAGTCTTCAATGATCGCAATCAACTCTTTTTCCTCAAGAGAGTCCTCGACCAAAGCTGAGGAAGCAAGACAATCTTCCAATTCTTCCATTGTCGAGTCGTAATTGCTGTTTCGCTTGAGAGCTGTATTGGCCCGATAACGCATGATAGAAATATTCCGAACAAGTTTACAAACAAATGCAACCAGCGGATTAGGCCTGTGCGGCGGAATCGCATTCCAAACGCCGAGATAGGCATCATTCACGCATTCCTCTGCGTCCTGTTGATCCTTCAAAATGCTGCGGGAAAGATTATGGCAAATCGCCCCATATTTGCCGTCCAGCGCTTCGATTGCAAGCTCAGAACGTGCAAAGAACAAATCAATGATCTTAATATCATCCACAAGGAATCACACCCTTCTATTTATTACCTTGCAAATTGGGGTGAAATACTACATCAAAGCAAGAATTTTTATCGAGAATTTTGGAAGATTTCCTGTTCTCCGCTGTCGTATTGCTGTCCCAACATAAAAAGCAATACGACCAGCAAGATCTCGTTTCTTCACCCAGGCCGGTTTTCGTTCCATTCTATAACAGATGTGCGGGGATATCAAACCCTTGAAGGATTTCGAAATATCTATAGTGTACGTGTATGGTTTGGCACGGAAAACAACCTATAATTTACATTGATGTACCACTTGAAGAACATTTTGCACATAGCTGAAAATATTTATTTGGCTAACTTGTCGAAAAATGAATGGCGCGTTATTCCTTGTAAGAATGTGTTCTCTTTTTACATCTATATATCAGACGTTAAAAGAATTATTGACTTATCCCATCAGCTCCTTTAGTATGGCTATTGATAAAACAAAATGATTTTGCAGTGGAGGCATGCTCATGGAAAGAAACGGAATAGACAAACTCAAAAAGGTCAGCATAATACTCCCGTTGGTCGTTGCGGTCATATTCAATTCCAGTGTTGCGGCTATTGATCGTGAGAACAATTCTAAACTGAGCTGCGGAATAGATTCCTATTATGTGAAAGACATGGTAGCTCAAGATAATCATATATGGCTTCTTTTGCATGATAACTCGATAGGCAAAGATGCAGTAGCCTGTATAAATGAAAAGACGCTTGAATTGCAGGCTTGCTATCGAAGCGGCGAAGATTTAGAAGATGAGATGATCATTCAGAATATGTCTGTCCAACCAAATGGTTCAGTTTGGCTTGACCTATTCTATCCGAAGAATCCAAAGGGTTTGCAATACAGCCTTTTTATTCTTCAAGACAATGTTAATGTGGCTGCGGCCAGTAATGTTGTCCTCTGCGAAAATATTGCCTTATGGGAAAATGGAAGTTCGTTGTGCTACTGGGATAGCGACGAGATTGTCAAATCTGTGGACATTCCTGCTGACACAGAGCCTTATGCGATTTCAGCATTGAATGGCAGGCCATGTTTTGTAGATGCCTATACTGGCAAGGTATTCCTTTTGAATGAACATGGAAAATGGATCAATCAGTACAGTATCCCAGTTAGCGATAATAAGGTTTTGCCCCAAGAATTTGTAGACTTTTACGCTCCATGACAAGCTGCGGTAACGAGGTGTACTTGTCGTATCTTGTCGGCCCGGAAAAGAGCAATAGTCTGAACAGAGGCGGCCTTGTGAGGCTCAGCGACGGAAAAAGGCTGGGAGACACTGCCGGTTTGATCGTTCATGCCAAGAAGCAAAATGATGATTCTGTGCAGCTTTATATGACCAACGGTTTCTCCGACAATTCCAAGCTGAAAGAGTACCAACAGCTGTCTATTAAATCAGACACAATCACCGAAGCAAGGGCTTTCCAACAAGACGGCGACAATACGGCTATATATTTGCCGGCAGAGTGGCAGTATAGGGACAACCTCGGCCGTCTATGGGGATGGTCAGAGACAATTCGGAATAGCATTACCTGCATTGATACGGATAGCCTTACAGATACCGACAGCAAGTTCAGTGCGTCTACCGACTATTATGGCTTCCTGGACGCGGATGAGTCAGCATGGTATGGAAGTCAGCAACAGGGCGTTATAAAGTCAGTTGTCCAGTTGGGCATTATGAACGGATATACTGACGGTACATTTCACCCTATAGGCAATATCACACTGAGCGAAGCAATTAAAATGGCTGCTGTTGTCCATGCCACATGTAATAACCAGACAATCTCTTTTTCAGCATCAGATGGTGGTAAATGGTATGATGCCTATCTGAACTATTGTGTAAAAAATCGAATTGTCTCGAGCGACGAATATTCCAGCCTCGATGCTTACGCAACACGAGCGCAAATAGCACATATTTCGCGAAAGCAACATCTGATTTTGCCGTTGTCAACGACATTGACTATGATTATATTCCTGACGTAAGCGAACGAAGCGAATACGCTGATGAGATACTTGCTCTTTACAGAGCAGGCATCTCGACCGGAGATGAAAGAACCAGAGCATTCAGACCATCTGACACCATTACACGTGCTGAAGCAGCTGCAATAATCTCGAGAGTAGCTTTGCCTACGACGCGAATCAAAATCGTTTAAAATGGGAAATGAAAAATTCTGTGCCCCATGCAGACATGATCTGGAAAAGTAAGCGGTTACGGCATTGCCTATCTCTGCAAGTCCTATAATGAGGCACGATTTCTGCATAGAATCTTGGAAACATTGTGAGCAAGTGAAATCCGAATTATTTGCGTTTATGGTTTAAACCATAAATGCCTCGAAGTAAGTTGGGATTCCATCTGTTATTGACACGTATTTTAGAGTCAGTTTGCTATCCTCATCAAATCTTCCATATACCGATACGTCATCGGAGCGCATTCTTGCAGCAACGATATGGCATTGGTATTTCCTGCGTACTTCACCCAATAGGCAAAGCAGTCCGCGAAGTATTCCCTGGCGTTGGTTTTGGCGTAATCCCGCAGCCGGAGTTCTGTGCCTCCGCCAGATATAGCTGCTCATGCTCCGCAGGGATTCCCAGCGTCCAATCGAGGAAATGTCCGAATTCATGGAGCGTCGCGCTGGCCTCCGAGATGTAGATGGTTTTCTGGCTGTAGTTGGTGGCTCCAATGCAGCTCATGTCCAGCTGCTTGCTGAGTTCGCTGATGTAGTCGAAGTCGATACGGTATATCCAGCCGGCCACCTTAAAGGTGGCAAGCACCGGCTCTGGCACCTGCCGCAGCGCCAGCAGGTAGTCGTTGATGTTGACGCCTGCCGCGTTTACCAGAGCCACCGGCGCGGGCGGAGCTCAATGCGGAAGCTCTGTGTCAGGACAGCATGAAGAATGATCGCCGCTTCTCCGCGCGTCACGAGCGCATTGGTATCCGCATCATCAGAGCACAGCCCGAGCTCCCGCCCCACGCGCAGGATGTTGTCAGCCGTGCTGAGCGATGCCCCTCCCTCGTAGAGCGTGCTGTCATAGACCGGAACATCCGCGGCGGCAAAAGCACTCTCAACCAGCACGCTGCGACACATCGGTGAGCGCGGCGCGGAGAGTGCGGTTTCGTTCAGCCAGCCCTGCCGGTAGGCTTCCACGACGCTGCTTCGACCTACATCCTGCCAGCTGTCACCGATAGTTTCCGCACCATAGGCGCGGCAGAGCATGACAGCCCACTGCTCCACAGTGATGAGCTGTTCCGGCGAGAAGCAGTCATTTCCCGTTCCGGCAGCGATCTCACATTCTGCCAGATATATCACGCTTTCATAGCAGTCCGCAGACTCCAGTACGTCATCAAAGCCTGTGCAGGCAGCGGAAGCAGCTGTGGGCAGGATCAATGCCAGGACAAGGGTGCAGACAGCCAACGCTGTTCTTCTAACGATCATCTTCATAAGTTCCTCCATATTCTTGTTCTTTCTCTGTCCTGTATCCTCCGGTAGAGTAGCTCTTCTGGATGCGCCATGGTGACGCTACCCTATGGACAGAATTTTGAGAGTAAAAACTCACAGTCCCCCTTGGCGGGAGGCTGTGACGTTTTATGCTTTGTCAGCCGGTATAAATTGCTGGTGAGGCTGCCGTTGGAGCGGCGGCGGTTCCGCTTCTCGATGAGCTGCCTGCGCTCCAGATCTGCCAGAGCCCGCTGGACTGTCCGTGGCGAAAGTCCCAATTCTCGGGCGATGGTCTTGATCCCCGGCCAGCAGACACCGGAAACGTTTGCCCGGTCCCGAAGATAGATATAGACCGCCTTTTCCCGGTGACTCAGATGCTCCTCGGCGTAAATAAAATTAAAATCGCTCATCTTTTATCACCCCGCATTGCATTGTAGGGCGTCTTCTCCGCAGCGTATTGTTTGCGAATGTTCGCTATCAGTTCCTCGCAGCCCGCATAGGCAACTCTGCGGACGACCGGCTTCGGCGTCGGACAGTCTTTTTCAAAGGTAATACCTCAGTCAAGAAACAATCGTAGGCGTGTACGCATTGGGTGCGCGCCCGTCTTCATCACAACAAATTCTCCCTTGGGAACGGACTTGAGCTCGTCCGGCGTCATAAGAGGGCGCTCTATCATCTGGAGCGACTGACTGCTCTCCTTGCCCTGACTGACGGAGCCGGACAACACTGTCCGGCTCCCCAGCGCCGAGGAGAGCGCCTCCGCTGTCTTGCTCTGCGGTGCAAAGCCGCCGAAGATGGTGTCCTGACAGTTATCGCAAACAATTTCCGCGCCCTCTTTCCCGTAGTTCTTTTCCAGTTGGGCAAGCTCTGGATGATTGGCACCAGCGTCAGCCCGCGGGAACGTCCCGCGGAGAACAGCGGCAGTACGTCAAAGGGCGGCATCGTACCAAACTCATCCGCATAAATGACCACGCGATTTTTGAGTCTCCCTTCATTATCGTCCGCCACGGAAAAGAGCTCGCGTGAAAGGTTTTGGATCATCAGGCTGGCGATAAAATTCTTCGTAGGATCTTCCTCTGGAATGACAACAAAGATGGCGCACTTGCTCGACGCAAAGCGTTCTGCATCGATGGGATTATCGCGGCAGATGACCTGCTCGAGCTCAGAGTCCAAAAAGGCGTTGAGTTTCGACAGCACTGTCGACATGACGGATGCCATCGACTGATCCGCTGCCGTCAGCGCTGCGTTGGCTACCCAGCGCGCCTTATGTACGGACGGAAGCATGTCCATCAGCACATGGAATCCGTTCTTTCCCCGCCCGCCGCCCGGCGCTGCCAGTAAGTCCTGCACCAGCTTGAACGCCGAGACGATGTATCGCTTCTCCGTGCCGTCCTTTTCCGGCAGGATAAATTCTGCAAGCAACATAACCACTGAGCCAGCACACCCTCTGCACTCTCATAGAAGAATGCATTGTCGCCATACTGCGAGGAGCTCCGGGCTGACGATCGTTTTGGCGAGGATCTTGGCATAGTTCTCTGCTTTCGCCTTGGCAGTGAGATCGTTGGGGTCTCTTTTTGCTCTGTCCATATAGTGGTTCACGAGCGTCATAAAATTGAAACCGTCCGAGCATGTCGGATTGCGCAGGTCAATGACCGTGACCTGATAGCCGTAATATTTCGATGCGATGCAGCCGTAGTTACGTGCGAGGTCGCCCTTGGTGTCCAGCGCCAAATAGCTCATGCCGCAGGCGCAGGCGTATTCGAGATTCGGGTATAGGAAAAATGCCGTCTTGCCCACGCCGGAGGCGCCGATCATCAGACAGTGGATGTCATCACTGTCCACCAGCGCCCGGATATCTCGCTGCTCCTCAATCATCTTTTTGACTTTTGAGAGAGCCTTTGATTTTTTCTTCGTCTTCCGCTTTCCCTCCACAGAACGTCGCAGCTTTTCCAGCAGCTTGCGAGAGGTTTTCAGCAGGAATCCTCTTTCGCTTTTATGGTTTCTGCCGCCGACGCTGCCAAGAACGAGTCCCTGCTCCGTAGGCAGCTCCTCTCCCTTGCGCCAGCGGCGGGGACGGAACGGTACCGTCCGGTATGTTTTGCTGATCTCCCTGGGTGTTGCCCACCGAGCCGTGCCGTGCTGACCGTCGCCAACGGTTTTACTCTTGAAATTGTTAAGCGAGTAATTCTTGGAGAGGAAGGACACCGCAAGCAAGAATGCCAGCAGGCCGCCGCCAAGCAAAATCAGGGGCCATACATTTTCGTTCATGTGTCTTTCTCCTTCTTCTCGAATTTAGCGCAGAGATCGTCATTCCAATCCTTGCGCACCGGGCAGAGCCGCTCCACATCCAAGCCCATGTCCTCCAGCGTATCCGTCATACGGTCGCAGGCGTCATTGCCCGCGTCATCGTTGTCGAGGCACAGATACACCATGTCCAGTTTCGGATTTTGCCGCAGCCGCTCCAGCACAGGCTGAATAGAAGTTCCGCAGCAGGCAACATAGCTGTGTTCCTGCCAGCCGTATGGATAGAGGGTAATGTGGGACAGAAGGTCGATGGGCGCCTCGAACACATAGAGGGACTTGTCTGTGCCGTTCTTATGAAAACAGTGCTCGCTGGCGCTGCTCTCGATGTTCATGCGGAACACCCGTCCCTCGCTGTTGGTACTGCGGATGTGCGCGTGCTTGGCCTCACCGCTGTCATCCAGCCCCACGAAAACACAGTTGTGATGCTTGTCCTCGTAGAGAATCTTTTCGTGTACGAAATAGGAGATAAACTCCCGGTCGATGTGGCGCTGACGCATGAGGTAGGCATACATACGCCGCATGGTTCCGTAAGGCTCCGGCAAAGCGAAAGCCTTTGGAACTTCCTTCACAGGCTTTGCCTGCTCATGCGATTTACCGTTCTTTCTGCCCAGCAAAAGCAAAACCGCCTCCTGATAAGGGAGGCGGTAATAGCGCTGGACGAAGCTGACGGCGTAGCCGCCGACGCGCGCGGAGTGGTCAAACCATTTGTTGCCCCGCACGGTGATGCTGGGATCGTTGGGGGGACGGAACTCCCGACCAGAGCGCACGGGTCGTTCCCCCTGGGCGCGCAGCAGCGATACGAGATCCGTGTTCTGCGCACGTGCTTTTTCCTCCGGCGTGAAATAGATAAATTGGCTCATGATGTTTCCTTTCAGATTGTCGTTCTTTCTGTTGACAATATGTGTTTTATCGCATATAATTAATTGCAGAGAAGGCGTGGTGAATGTATGGACTACACGGTGGAATACTACGAGAAGGATGATGGCAGCAGACCTGCTGAAGAATTCATTCTCTCGCAGGATAATAAAATGCAGGCAAAAATATTTGCTGCATTGGAATTGCTCGAAAGCAAAGGCCCCGCCTTACGCGAGCCATATTCAAAGGTGCTGGATGACGGGATTTTTGAAGTGCGTGCAAAGCAAGGTACAGATATCAGCAGGGTGCTTTACTTTTTCGTGGTGGGACGCAGAGTAATCCTCACCAATGGCTTTGTAAAAAAGACGATGAAAACCCCGCCGCGCGAGATAGAACGTGCCAAGCGGTATCGCGCAGACTTTAATCAAAAAAAGGAGGCATGATTTATGGGGAAAAATTTTCGTGAGACTTTGAACGAAAGAATGCAGGACCCTGAGTTCCGCGCGGAGTGGGATGCGCAGGAACCGGAACGTCAGATCATGCGCGCTATTGTTGAAGGCCGTGAGGAAAATGGCATGACACAAAAGCAACTCTCCGACATTACCGGCATTACACAGGCTGACATCAGTAGGCTGGAAAGCGGAACGGCCAATCCCTCTCTGCGGACGCTCAAGCGTCTTGCCGCAGGCATGGGAATGGCACTCAAGCTGGAATTCGTTCCGACGCAAACACAGATCTGACTTCAAAAAAAGCTGCCGCAATTTGAATTGCGGCAGCTTTTTTTATCTGAATGTCTGCTCCTCATGGTCGTCCGGCTTGTGTCCCATCGCCAGCCGCTTGCGCTGCAATTCCTGACGGCGCTTGCGGTCAATCTGCAAGCCGCGGTGGATCTGGTCGATCTTGCTGTTGTCCTCAAAAATTCTGCTCATGTGATGCAGCATCCGCACAACGGTTTCGCCCACCGTGGGGGCACGATAATCTGCTCCTGCCGGTGCGGTTTGCCCTGCTTGACCGGATGGCTGTGAGTGCGTCGGAGTCATTTCGCCCACGGGCGGCGCGGTACCTTTGGAGGCGGCAGCGTCAGCGGAGCCAGAATCTTCTGGTGCGGCTTCAGCGGCATCTTTTTTGATGATAGGTCCTTCCTGCGCGGAAGGTGTTCTCCGCACATCCGCGTACCGTTGCCGCTCCACTATCCATTGCAGTGTTTCCTGAATGACCATATTGCGGACGCTCCGGAACTCCTTTTGCTGGGAGAGCGGCAGACGCTTGCGCGGCCGCTGGTCGTAGTCCAGGCACACCTGCTCGTAGAGCGTCTGCCATGTTTCATAGGCGGCGGACACCCGCTCGTCCTTCGCCAGCTCCTCCACGATGGCGTCCACGATGGCCTTGACCCTTGGCGGCAGGTAACCGTAGACCTTTCGGCCCTTGATCGTCAGCAGACGCTCCGCCAACTCCTCGGTGAGCTGCTCCAGACGCGGGTTATCCGACGTGCCATGCTCCAGCTGTGCGATGCACTCCACCATTGCCTTGCGGGTCTGTGCCTGCAACTCCTGCCGCGCGGTATCCTTTTGCTGGTAGATGTGCATCCGATCCGCGTGGTAGATCCGTCTGGCGAAGACGGATTTCATTTCCCGGATACCCTCTTTGGTGAGGTAGCCCTCCTTTGGATCTGCGGAGAAGATGATCATGTGGATATGCACCTGATTTGGCTTCTGGTGGAACGCAGCATACCAACGCAGGTTTTCCGGTCGGATCTTATACGCCTTTGCGATATCGCAGATGGAGCGTTCACCAGAGCCTGCCAGTTTTCCGCGCTGTCATAGCCCAGCCGCTGGGCGTCCTCACGGCGCAGCGCCACCACCGGCGTCCACACATTGCCCGAATGCTCCGCCACTTCCCGTACCGCCCGCGCGAGATTTTGTACCTTACCGTGAGCGTCCCACAGCCCGTGCTCGCCGTCCTTCTGGACGCCGGGGCGGTGAGAGATGTAGTCGATAAAATTTTCCTTTTGCTCCAGCGCCTCCATGTAGTCTTCCTGCACCTGCTGGATGAACGCGGAGGCGCTGCCCTGGGTGGGGTGATCCAGATATTCCTCGTACTCAATGAGTTCCCAGCAGGAGGGAAAGGACTTCAGCAGCCGCGTGATAAAATCCCGTTGCTTTTTTGTAGCGGGGAGTGTACTGCGCTCATCCGCCAGTAGCTCCACGCCGGGACGGGTGGCGACGTAGCGGGTGCGCTGGGCCAGCTTCGCGGCGTTCTGTCCGCCCTTGAGGTAGGGCGAGATCAGTACGATCCGGGCCATGTGTCATCCGGCTCTATGCGCCGCTGGCTCCGCACCGCGTTTTCAAAACTCACCTGACCATTGGTGCGCTTCACCTCATCCACCGCGTAGGCCCGCAGCTCCCGCGTGTGGATGGGATCGGTACGGAAGTGCGCGGCAATGGTGTGGCAGAGCATATTCAGCTCCACCGCGCACTTGAAGAGGATCGTCCGCAGACGGTTGTTGTTGTCGTCCAGCGTACCCTGAATAGCGGTGAGAATGGCTTGGGAGAGGTAGGCGGTGTTGTCCTCCGTGCCGAGATAGCCCATGTAGAACCGCAGGGCCTTTTCTACGAATTCATTGCGGCTGCGGCAGTTATCAGCTTTCAGCCAGCTGTCCATGCGGTCGATCATGTCGGGCGGGAGCCAGAATGTCGTTTTCTTTTTCACTTTTTCTTCCATCGGTGTTCTCCTTTCCTTGCCGTCGGTCAAAAGGGGCGCGAGTGCCGGAAACACCGTGCCTTTTTGGAAACCAGACTGCGCTTTTTCTGAAATGTGCTGAAATAGACTGCGCTTTGGAAAGCGCGAAAAAGCCCCGCACTGCGGGGCTTTGTGGGCGGGCCGCGGGCGCTTGCGACTGCGGCCCTTTATCTTGTTATATTTCGAACGGGGATATCTCCCCACAAAACACCTTCAAACCGATATCAACGCTCTCAAGAGCGATGATATAATATCCTCATGCGGGCAAAGAATTTCCTGCTTCTATCTTTGTAGCCACGTCTACTGCGCACAGACTGGAACCTCTGCCCTGTGGGATGTCAC
>ENA-OQIO01000943-OQIO01000943.1-human-gut-metagenome-genome-assembly--contig:-NODE-943-length-15047-cov-2.006367_pt1 | contig 15047 bp, 18 predicted proteins | sample MGYA00242573_ERZ504737 | MGnify/ENA primary metagenome ERZ504737 (study PRJEB26092, sample SAMD00036203) | human gut metagenome | host: Homo sapiens | study: EMG produced TPA metagenomics assembly of...
CGACCGGTGCGCCGCCGAGCAGGATGACCTTGTCTCCCGGAGCCGGGTCTCGCGGCGCACATGATCGGCCGGAGTCGCGGCCACGACCGCGCCGACCTCCATGCGCTTGGCACATAACCGGTGATAGATCTCATTCACCTGGCCGGTGGCCAGACCGATCTGGTTGCCGTAGGAGGAGTAGCCGGCCGCGGCGGTGGTGACGAGCTTACGCTGGGGGAGCTTGCCCTCAAGCGTTTCGGAAACCGGCACGGTCGGATCGGCGGCACCGGTCACACGCATCGCCTGATACACGTAGGAACGGCCCGACAGGGGGTCGCGGATGCAGCCGCCGATGCAGGTGGCCGCGCCACCGAACGGTTCGATCTCGGTCGGGTGGTTGTGCGTCTCGTTCTTGAACAGGAACAGCCAATCCTCGTCATGGCCGTTCACATCCACCTTCACCTTGACGGTGCAGGCGTTGATTTCCTCGGATTCGTCGAGATTCTTCAGAATGCCGTTCTTCTTAAGCCACTTCGCGCCGATCGTGCCCATATCCATCAGGCATACCGGCTTGGCGTCGCGGCCCAGCTCGTGACGCATCTCAAGATACTTGTCGAACGCGGCCTTGACGGTGGCATCGTCGATCGAAACCTCGTCAAGTTGCGTGCCGAACGTGGTGTGACGGCAATGGTCGGACCAATACGTGTCGATCACCTTGATCTCGGTGATCGTCGGGTCGCGCTGCTCCTCGGTGAAGTGCTCACGGCAGAACTGCAGGTCGGCCAGATCCATGGCGAGACCACGGTCCTCGATGAACTGCTCAAGCTCGGCGTCGCTCATAGAACGGAAGCCGTCGATGACTTCCACCTTGCCTGGCACCGGCACCTGGGTCTTCAGCGTGGTCTTGACATCCAGAGAGGCTTCACGGGCTTCCACCGGATTGATCACGTAATGCTTGATGGCCTCGACATCGGCTTCGGAAAGTTCGCCTTCCAACGCATACACCTTGGCGGAACGAACCGTCGGACGCTCGCCTTGGGAGATCAGCTGGATGCACTCGCTGGCGGAATCCGCACGCTGGTCGAACTGGCCGGGCAGATACTCCACCGCGAACACGGTGTCGGAACCGAAATCAGGCAGGTCGGCGTAGACGTTGTCCACCTGCGGCTCGCTGAACACGGTCGGCGTGGCCTGGGCGAACAGCTCCTCGCTGATGCCTTCCACGTCGTAACGGTTGACGAGACGGACGTTCTTCAAAGCTTCGATGCCGAGAATGGTGCGCAACTCGTTGGCGAGCTGCTGGGCCGCGACGTCAAAGCCCGGCTTCTTTTCCACGTACACGCGAAAAACCATGGTCAACTCCTTGAAAAAAGAGGGGTTATTGGATTTGGATTGACAAAAGAATGAAGGATTGCGATATAACAAGGAAGCCCGCATCCGGCTTTCGCTTCAGATGCGGGCTTGCAAACGCATTACTCTGCGACTTCGATGCCCTCGGACTTGGCGAGTCCGGCCAGACGGCTTTCGATCTCCTCATAGGCGGGGATGATGTCGCCCAGGTCGCGGCGGAACAGATCCTTGTCGAGGTGTTCGACCTTGCCGGAGTGATCGCGCTGGTCCCACAGACGGCAGGAATCCGGGGTGATCTCGTCGGCGAGCAGCAGCGTGCCGTCGGAAGTGCGGCCCATTTCGATCTTGAAGTCCACGAGCTTGACGTCGATCTTGGCGAAGATCTCGATCAAGCCTCGTTGATGCGGCGGGCGAGCGGCGCGATCTCGGCCAGATCCTCACGGGTGCACACGCCGAGCGCCACCAGATCGTCGTCGTTCACGAACGGATCGTGCAGATCGTCGTTCTTCAGGAAGTATTCGAGCACCGGCTCCTTGAGCTCGATGCCCTCTTCGACGCCCAGGCGGGAGCAGAAGTGGCCGGCCGCGGTGTTACGCAGCACGATCTCGAGCGGGAACATCGTGACCTTCTTGACCAGCTGGGAGGTCTCGCCCACGCGTGCCACCAGGTGGCTGTCGATGCCGCGCTTCTTGAGCAGATCGAAGATCAGCGTGGTGATGAGGTTGTTCAGCCTGCCCTTGCCGGCGAAGTCTTCTTTCTTTTCGCCGTCACCTGCGGTAGCGGAGTTCTTGTATTCGACCCAGAGGACCTCCGGATCGTCAGTTGCGTACAGTTGCTTGGCTTTGCCCTCGTAGAGCTTTTCCAACTTCTCCATTACTCGCCTTTCCTGGTGTGTGGGAGGTAGATAGTTTGGTGAACTTGACGGTTAACAAGATACCAACGGGAGGCTACAATCGCGCGACTTTTGGGCGCGTTCCGGCAGCCTCGTCTCAGCATCCGGCGATAGCCGTCAACGATTGCGATGTCGAGCGATTCGGCCACGTTCCCGCTTTGGCGCGCGCATCCGCCTCGTTGCCGCCGATGGCCAGCGCGACTGCCATGCGTCGGTGCCCATGCACTTCCGGCTTCGCGAAGATACGCAGGTCGGTACCCGGTTCGGCGAGCGCGGCGGCGACGTTGCGGAATTCCGCTTCGCCATCGCCCTGGACGACGATCGCATGGCTTGCCGCGACGGTGCCTTCCGGAATCGACAGGGCGACATGTTCCTGTGTGATCGGCAGGCCGAGGATCGCGCGCGCGTGCAATGCGAATTCGCTCAACCGCTGGGAAGCCATGGTGACCATGCCGGTATCGTGCGGACGAGGGGAGACCTCGTTGAACAGCACGTTTCCGTCGGTCAGCACGAACAGTTCGACGCCGAACACGCCCCAGCCTTTTTCGCCGGAAGCCTGGGCCTTCGCCACCAGACCTTCCACGGCGGTTCGTGCGATGTGCTGCGCCTGTTCGAGCACGTCCGGCGTGAAGGTGGCCGGCTGCAGGATTCGCGGTAGTCGCCGCTTTCCTGACGCTGTCCGATCGGAGCGCAGGTCACGATGCCGGCGCTGGAGCTGACGGTCAGTACGGTCAGCTCGTAGTCGAGCGGGGCGAGCGCCTCCACGATCACGCGCGACACGTCGCCTTCGTCGTGTGCGCGGCGGCCTTCCTGCGCTTCCGTCCATGCGGCGTCGATCGCATCCGCGGAACGTACCACGGACTGTCCGTGGCCGGAGGAGCTCATGATTGGCTTGACCACGCATGGATAGCCGACGATTTGCGCGCTCACGTAGTTCTTCCAGAGAGCCGGCGAAACGGTACGGGGTGGTCGCAGTCCCAGTTCCTCGTGTGCGAGCACGCGTAGGCGTTCGCGATCCATGCAGATCGCCGCGATTTCGGCGCTTGGCACCACCTGCGCGCCACGTGCTGCGGCGGCCGCGAGTTCGGAGGTGGCGATCGCTTCGACTTCCGGCACGATGATGTCCGGCTGGATTTCGTCGAACAGCGCGCGCAGCTGGTCCGCGTTGGCCATGTCGAGCACGCGGTATTCGTGCGCCACCTGTTGTGCCGGCGCGCGGCGTAGGAATCGGCCGCGCACACCCATGCGCCGAGTCTCATCAGTTCGATGGTGACTTCCTTGCCCAGCTCGCCGGAGCCAAGGAACAGAACACGGGTCGGATGCTTGCCAAGCGGAGTGCCGAGGGCACGATTCTCTTCAGTCATGACTTCTATTGTGCCATCGGCGTAGGATGGAACGCATGTCCGAGAATAAGAAGAATGAAACGCAACCCCCCTGACCATTGCCATGGTGGTCGACACGTCGGGGAATCGGGGCAATGGCACCTCGAATTCGGCGTTGCAGTGGGCGCAGGAGCTGGAGCGCCAGGGGCATCATGTCCGTTTGGTGGGCATCGGCGCGCCCGAATATCCCGCGCGCGTCAATCATGTGCCGTTGGTCAGCTGGGTGGCGAAGAAGCAGCAGATGCAGTTCGCCGAGCCGAGCGACACGCTGTTTCGCAAGGCGTTCGATGGTGTGGACGTGGTGCATATCTACACGCCGTTCCGTTTCGGCCAGCATGCCTGCAAGGTCGCCAAACAGATGGGCATCGCCGTTACGGCCGGCTACCACGTGCAGCCGGAGAACGTCACGTATTCCGCGGGGCCTTTGAAATATGTGCCCGGCATCGACTCGTTCATCTACTGGCTGTTCGACATATGGCTGTACCGCAAGATCGACCATGTGCATGTGCCGACCGAATTGGGTGCGAGCCTGCTGCGCTCGCATGGATACAAGTCGAAGCTGCATGTCATCTCTAACGCTACGAATCGCGGTTCACGCCGAAGCGGCAGCGCAAGGCGGACGAGCCGTCGCCGGTGCCGTTCCGTATCGTCGCGTCGGGACGACTGACCAATGAGAAGAACCATGTCGCGTTGATCCGGGCGATCGCCCGCTGCCGTCACGCGCAGGACATCGAATTGGTGATCGCCGGCACCGGGCCGCTTAAGAAGAGGTTGCAGCGTATGGCCGGACGGCTGTTGTCTCGTCCGGCTTCGATCGGATTCCACCGGAATGCCGACATGCCGGCGTTGCTGCGTTCCGGCGATCTGCTGGTGCATCCGTCGATCGCCGATCTCGAATCGGTGAGTGTCATCGAAGGCATGGCCGCCGGTCTGGTGCCGGTGATCGCCTCGTCGTCGCTGAGCGCGGCCGGCCAGTTCGCGCTGCTGGACGAATCGTTGTTCCCCGTGGACGATGTGGACGCGCTGGCCCGTCGTATCGACTGGTGGATCGACCATCCGGCGCAGCTCGCCAAGTGGGGCGGCACCTACGCCGAACATACGAAAACCAATTATTCGGTGGAATCGTCCGTACGTAAGTTCGTCGCGATGGAACGTGAGGCGATCGCCGATAACCGTCGCTGAATGGCGCCTGCCGCAATCGCAATACAATCGTTATACATAAGCGAAAAGCCGGGATCGATTTCCCGGCTTTCCTTGTTTTGCGGACTGTCTTTTACAGCAGTGCGACCAGCTCGTCCACCTGCTCGTCGGTCGTGGCCCAGCTGGTGCAGATGCGCATCACGGTATGCGTGTCGTCCGCCTTTTCCGTGAAGCCGAGACGGACGTCGCGTTGCAGACGTTCGGAGGTCTCGTTGTCGAGCGTGACGAAGATCTGGTTGGTCGGCGCATCGAAGTCAGCGTGTAGCCACGTTCCACCAGCACCTTGCGGATACGGTCCGCGGCATCGTTGGCGTGGCGGGCGATGCGCAGGTACAGGCCGTCGGTGAACAACGTGTCGAACTGCAGTCCCAGCAGCCATCCCTTGGCCAGCAGCGCGCCATGCTGCTTGACGATCGTCACGAAATGCTTCGGCATGTTGCCGTGCGTGAACACCACGGCCTCGCCGAACATCGCGCCCACCTTGGTGCCGCCGATATAGAACACGTCGGCGAGACGCGCGATGTCCTCGATCGTCACGTCGTTGCCGGTGGCGGTCAGCGCGTAGCCGAGACGCGCGCCGTCGATGAACAACGGCATGTCGTACTTCGTGCAGACCTTGCGGATCGCCTCGAGCTCGGCCAGCGTGTACAGCGTGCCGTATTCGGTGGCCTGCGAAATGTACACGCAGCCGGGGAACACCATATGCGTGTAGTTGCCGTCCGCGTAGAACGTGGCGCAGTATTCGTCGAGTTCATCCGCGTCGATTTTGCCGTCATGGTGGGGGAGCGTGAGCACTTTGTGCCGGTGAATTCGATAGCGCCCGCCTCATGCACGTTCACATGTCCGGTGGTGGCCGCCACCACGCCCGCATACGGTGGGGTGATGGCGTCGATGACGACCTGGTTGGTCTGAGTGCCGCCGACGAGGAAGAAGATTTCGGCGTCCGGGCATGCGCAGGCCTCGCGGATTTTGGCTTTGGCGCTTTCGCAGACGTCGTCGGTGCCGTAGCCGGGATACTGGTTGGTCGCGGTTTCGGCGAGACGGGCGATGATTTCCGGCGTCGCGGCGCAGGAGTAGTCGTTTTCGAAAGACAGCATGGTCGTTCCTTTTGTTGTGGGTTGCTTGCGATCGGGAAGTCTGGTTCCGCGCGTTCGGCCGCCGCGGATAGCAAAAAACCTCGGAATTTCTTCCGAGGTTTCACCGGGGTGGCTAACGCGGCTCGAACGCGCGACCTTCTGAACCACAATCAGATGCTCTACCAACTGAGCTATAGCCACCATGTTCTCACTTCCATGCGGAAGCGCAACGAATGGATACTATACACGATTTTTTGGATGTGCGCGCGTCGGCGTGTTGCGCTTCGGCCGTCAAGTGATGTTCATTATGTGAACGGAATGTTACGCACTTGATGGGTGGGTGCCTAATTTGTAGGCAATTCCAACGGAAGATGTCACGACGGGGTCGGCGGAAAGTCGGTCCCGTTTTGTTTTCCCCGGAAATGACTTCCATGGAAACGTGATTGAGAAAAGAGGAAACGATAATGCAGAAGATCAAGGCGTTTGGTGATTGGCTCACCAAATGGTTCACCGTGATCGTGATCGTATGGGCCGTGTTCAACTACTTCGTGCCGCAAACCAGCCTGTGGGGCAAGTCCTACACCGGATACTTCCTGGGCATCGTGCTGTTCGGCATGGGCCTGACGCTGACGCTCGACGATTTCAAACGTATCCTCACCCAGCCGCTGATGGTCGTCGTCGGCACGGTGGCCCACTTCGTGATCATGCCGTTGGTGGCCGTGCTGCTGTGCTGGATCTTCCGTCTCGACGGCCCGCTTGCCGTGGGCGTGATTCTGGTCGGCTGCTGCCCGTCCGGCACCTCATCCAACGTGATGAGCTATCTGAGCCGTGGCGACGTGGCGCTTGACGTGTCCATCGGCATCCTGTCCACGCTGTGCGCGCCGTTCATGATTCCTCTGCTGATGCAGTGGCTCGCCTCCCAGTATGTGACCGTGCCGGTCGAGTCCCTGTTCCTCAACGCGGTCAAGGTGGTGCTGTTCCCGATCGCGCTCGGTGTGATCTGCCACGCCATCTTCAAGGAGAAGATCGAGAAGGTCACGGTGCGCTGCCGATCGTGTCCCAGGTCGCCATCCTGCTCATCATCGGCGTCGTGGTCGCAGCCAATGGTTCGAAGCTGTTCGTGGCATCCTCGCTGCTTGCCATCCGGTGGTCATCCTGCACAACCTGTGCGGCTACGCGCTGGGCTTCGGCTTCTCCAAGCTCATGTACAAGGTGTATCCGAAGGGCTTCCGCTACGCGCAGCAGAAGGCCATCACCTTCGAGGTCGGCATGCAGGATTCCGCTTTGGGCGCCACGCTGGCCCTGAGCTCCTTCGTGTCCAACCCGCTTGCCGCCGTGCCGTCCACCTTCTTCAGCGTATGGCACAACATCTCCGGTTCGGTGCTGTCCAGCTGGTGGCGCGAGCACGATGACAAGCATCAGATCCACCCGGATTCCGACAATGGCGAGAAGGGTTCCGCGGCCAAGGCTTCGGAAGCCGGGGACGCCGTCAAGGATGAGTCCGAGGAAACGGTCAACGCCTGAATGTGATTCGTGGCATCGGTCAGGCAGCCTCTGAACCGTACAGAACGGTTCAGAGGCTGTTCTGTTTTGACCTGTTTTTCCATGGCGATGTTAGATTGTGTTGCTTTGCGCTGAAGTTCGGTTAAGTATTGAAAATATTGGGATTTAGGGGTGTTTTGCCCCGTGTCATATGTTCGTTTGCGGTATACTAAAGGTGAAGGCCGGAGTTGCAGATCGGTCGAGAATTCGTCAGGTCGCAATGAGGCGCCGATGGCCGTGAGGCCCATGCGCAACGCCTTCAAGATATAACTGAAGAACAACCGAATATAGCGATTCGAGATGGCGGCATAGGCAGTACGGCGAGGGCGCCGGGCCGCATGGGGTTATGAAAAGACTCAGAGGTTTGAAGCGATGCGCGCAAGGTGGCGCGTGGGAGAGTGGCTCCGATGCCAGGATGGCGTCGGAGCCACTCTTCGTATAACGGCCGTTGCTGTCGCGACACGATTATCCAGCATTGTCCGGCAGACCTGTATACTGGTAATTCGTGTGTGCCAACGGCATGCCTTATGTAACAGGCGTGCGGGTTGGGATATCCCGGAACTCGATTGCATCACGCGCAGCAATGCGGCGGTGAGAGAGGGACGGGCCATCGGGCCGGTGGACTGTGGCTATCTTTACGATTCAGTGTCGTGGAGTGTGGGTGCAGTGCGGCGGTCACACGAAAACAAGAGAAACCACTGAATCGGAGAATTCAAGTTGCCTACTATTGAACAGCTCGTCCGTAAGGGACGTCAGGCAAAGCCGAAGAAGTCCAAGACTTTGGCACTGAAGGGAAGCCCGCTGCGTCGTGGCGTGTGCACCCGTGTTTACACCACCACCCCGAAGAAGCCGAACTCGGCACTGCGTAAGGTCGCCCGTGTGCGCCTGAGCTCCGGTGTGGAAGTCACCGCATACATCCCGGGCGAAGGCCACAACCTGCAGGAGCACTCCATCGTGCTCGTTCGCGGCGGCCGTGTCAAGGATCTGCCGGGTGTTCGTTACCACATCGTTCGTGGCGCCCTCGATACCCAGGGTGTGAAGGATCGCAAGCAGGGTCGTTCCCTGTACGGAGCAAAGAAGGCGAAGTAAGAGATATGTCACGTAAAGGACCTTCCAAGAAGCATCAGCTGCTGCCGGATCCGATCTACGGTTCCACCGTTGTGGCACAGCTCATCAACAAGATTCTGCTTGACGGCAAGAAGTCAATCGCCGAGGACATCGTCTACAGCGCTCTCGACATGGTCAAGGAGAAGACCGACCAGGAGCCGGTCGCCGTTCTCAAGCGCGCTCTGGACAACATCCGTCCGTCCCTCGAGGTTCGCTCCCGCCGTGTCGGTGGCGCTACCTACCAGGTCCCGGTCGAAGTGAAGCCGGGCCGCGCCAACACGCTGTCTCTGCGCTGGCTCACCGACTTCTCCCGCGCCCGTCGCGAGAAGACCATGGCTGAGCGTCTGGCCAACGAAATCCTCGATGCCTCCAACGGCCTCGGTGCTTCTGTCAAGCGCCGCGAGGATACTCATAAGATGGCAGAGGCCAACAAGGCCTTCGCTCATTACCGCTGGTAATTAGTCGAGAACGAGAGTTAAGGAACAATCATGGCACTAGACGTGCTCAATGATCTCAACCAGATCCGTAACATCGGCATCATGGCTCACATCGATGCCGGTAAGACCACTACCACCGAGCGTATTCTGTTCTACACCGGTAAGAACTACAAGATCGGCGAGACCCACGATGGCGCCTCGACGATGGACTTCATGGCTCAGGAGCAGGAGCGCGGCATCACCATTCAGTCCGCTGCTACCACCTGCTTCTGGAACCGTCAGACCCATGACGAGAAGCAGAAGTTCCAGATCAACATCATCGATACCCCTGGCCACGTGGACTTCACGGCCGAGGTGGAGCGCTCCCTGCGTGTGCTCGATGGTGCTGTCGCCGTGTTCGATGGCAAGGAAGGCGTGGAGCCGCAGTCCGAGACCGTGTGGCGTCAGGCTGACAAGTACGGCGTTCCGCGTATCTGCTTCATCAACAAGATGGATAAGCTCGGCGCTGACTTCTACTACTCCGTCGACACCATCAAGACCAAGCTGGGCGCGACCCCGCTGGTCGTCCAGCTGCCGATCGGCGCTGAGAACGACTTCGCCGGCGTCGTCGACCTTATCCGCATGAAGGCCTACGTCTGGAACGACGTTTCCGGCGATCTGGGTGCCCACTACGACACCACCGACATCCCGGCCGACCTGCAGGACAAGGCTGAGCAGTATCGTTCCGAGCTGCTCGACCAGGTCGCCGAGTCCGACGAGGAGCTGCTTGAGAAGTACCTCGAGTCCGGCGAACTGACCGAGGACGAGATCCGCGCCGGCATCCGCAAGCTCACCATCAACCGTGAGGCCTACCCGGTGCTCTGCGGCTCCGCCTTCAAGGACAAGGGTGTGCAGCCGATGCTGGACGCCGTCGTCGACTACCTGCCGAGCCCGGAGGACGTTCCGTCCATCGTCGGTTTCGATCCTAAGGACGAATCCATCGAGATCGATCGCAAGCCGACCACCGATGATCCGTTCTCTGCCCTGGTCTTCAAGATCTCTACCCACCCGTTCTACGGCAAGCTCGTGTTCGTGCGCGTCTACTCCGGCGCCGTCACCCCGGGCGACACCGTGCTTGACTCCACCAAGGGCAAGAAGGAACGCGTCGCAAGATCTTCCAGATGCACGCCGACAAGGAGAACCCGGTCGATGCCGCCGAAGCCGGTAACATCTACACCTTCGTGGGCCTGAAGAACATCACCACCGGTGACACCCTGTGCGACGAAAAGGCGCCTATCTCCCTCGAATCCATGACCTTCCCGGATCCGTGATCGAGGTGGCCGTGGAGCCGAAGACCAAGGCCGACCAGGAGAAGATGAGCATCGCTCTGGCGAAGCTGTCCGACGAGGATCCGACCTTCCAGGTGAAGACCGACGAAGAGTCCGGCCAGACCCTGATCTCCGGCATGGGCGAGCTGCAGCTCGACATCATCGTCGACCGTATGCGTCGTGAATTCAAGGTGGAGTGCAACGTCGGTAACCCGCAGGTTGCATACCGCGAGACGATCCGCAAGGCCGTCATGAACCAGGAATACACGCACAAGAAGCAGACCGGTGGTTCCGGCCAGTTCGCAAAGGTCCTGATGAACTTCGAGCCGCTCGACACCGAGAACGGCGAGACCTACGAGTCGTCAACGAAGTCACCGGCGGCCACATCACCAAGGAATTCATTCCTTCCATCGATGCTGGCGTGCAGGAAGCCATGGAATCCGGCATCCTCGCCGGCTTCCCGGTGGTTGGCGTCAAGGCTACCGTCACCGACGGCCAGGTCCACGACGTCGATTCCTCCGAAATGGCCTTCAAGATCGCAGGTTCCATGTGCTTCAAGGAAGCTGCCCCGAAGGCCAAGCCGGTCATCCTCGAGCCGATCATGGCCGTGGAAGTGCGTACTCCGGAAGAGTACATGGGCGATGTGATGGGCGACATCAACGCACGTCGTGGTTCCATCCAGTCCATGACCGACTCCACCGGTGTCAAGGTCATCGACGCAAGGTCCCGCTGTCCGAGATGTTCGGCTACATCGGCGATCTTCGCTCCAAGACCCAGGGCCGCGCAATGTTCACCATGCAGATGGACTCCTACGCTGAGGTTCCGAAGAACGTCTCCGAGGAGATCATCAAGGCCCAGCGCGGCGAGTGACACGCGCTGCCACTGAAGTGGAAACTGTCTCCAGTCAGCGCTAGTATTTTGTAGCGCTGACTGGGTTCGGGCTCCAAAGTGGCACAAACCCGTCAAACCCAGTAAAATGTAGCGAGTGCCTTGAAGTGAGTTCAAGGCTTACTACGAGACGTCCAGGAGGACAAACACATGGCAAAGGAAAAGTACGAGCGTACTAAGCCGCACGTTAACATTGGTACCATCGGCCACGTCGATCACGGCAAGACCACCCTGACTGCAGCCATCTCCAAGGTGCTGCACGAGGAGTACCCGGATGTCAACCCGGAGTACGACTCAACCAGATCGATTCCGCTCCGGAAGAGGCCGCCCGCGGTATCACCATCAACATCGCCCACATCGAGTACCAGACCGAGAAGCGTCACTACGCTCACGTCACTGCCCGGGCCACGCCGACTTCGTGAAGAACATGATCACCGGTGCTGCCCAGATGGATGGCGCTATCCTCGTTGTGGCCGCCACCGACGGCCCGATGGCCCAGACTCGCGAGCACGTGCTGCTCGCCCGTCAGGTTGGCGTTCCGAAGATCCTCGTCGCCCTGAACAAGTGCGACATGGTCGACGATGAAGAGCTCATCGAGCTCGTCGAAGAAGAGGTCCGCGACCTCCTCGACGAGAACGGCTTCGACCGTGACTGCCCGGTCATCCACACCTCCGCTTACGGTGCTCTGCACGACGACGCTCCGGACCACGAGAAGTGGGTCCAGTCCGTTAAGGACCTCATGGACGCTGTCGACGACTACATCCCGACCCCGGTTCACGACCTGGACAAGCCGTTCCTGATGCCGATCGAGGACGTCTTCACCATCTCCGGCCGTGGTACCGTTGTCACCGGTCGTGTCGAGCGTGGCCAGCTGGCCGTCAACACCCCGGTCGAGATCGTTGGTATCCGTCCGACCCAGCAGACCACCGTCACCTCCATCGAGACCTTCCACAAGACCATGGACGCCTGCGAGGCTGGCGACAACACCGGTCTGCTTCTGCGTGGTCTCGGCCGTGACGATGTCGAGCGTGGCCAGGTTGTGGCCAAGCCGGGCTCCGTCACCCCGCACACCAAGTTCGAGGGCGAAGTCTACGTGCTGACCAAGGACGAAGGCGGCCGTCACTCGCCGTTCTTCTCCAACTACCGTCCGCAGTTCTACTTCCGTACCACCGACGTCACCGGCGTCATCACCCTGCCGGAAGGCGTTGAGATGGTGCAGCCGGGCGATCACGCTACCTTCGGCGTTGAGCTGATCCAGCCGATCGCTATGGAAGAGGGCCTGACCTTCGCAGTGCGTGAAGGCGGCCACACCGTCGGCTCGGGCCGTGTCACCAAGATCATCGAGTAGTTTCTACCCGACATCAAGACACGCTTGAACTAGCGTTTTAAAGAAACCTCCCAAGGATGAGAATCCGAGGGAGGTTTCTTTATATATGGAAGGGCAACGCTCCAAAGTATGCACGCCGTGGCATAATGAGCAAGGCTTTTTGTAAGCTTTTCCGTCAGATGAAGAAATAGGTGAGTTAATTTGGCACAGACTACCAATGACATCAAGAACGGTTCTGTTCTGAACCTCGATGGCCAGCTGTGGACCGTCATCAAGTTCCAGCACGTCAAGCCGGGCAAGGGCCCCGCCTTCGTGCGCACCACCATCAAGAACGTGCTTTCCGGCAAGATCGTCGACAAGACCTTCAACGCGGGCATGAAGATGGAATTCGAAACCGTCGACAACCGCAACCTCCAGTACTCCTATGAAGACGGCGACAACTTCGTCTTCATGGACATGACCACCTACGACCAGATCTTCATTCCGAAGACCCTGGTCGGCGACCAGGCCAAGTTCCTGCTCGAAGGCACCGACTGCGTCGTGTCCTTCCACGACGGCACCCCGCTGAGCGTCGATCTGCCGGGCTCCGTGGTCCTGACCATCACCCACACCGAGCCGGGCCTGCAGGCAACCGCTCCAACGCCGGCACCAAGCCGGCCACCGTTGAGACCGGAGCCGAGATTCAGGTCCCGCTGTTCATCAATGAGGGCGACCGCGTCAAGATCAACACCGAGGACGGTTCCTACACCGGCCGCGAGAACAACTGATCTCCGCATCCTCAACAGACGACCGACCGTATAAAGGACTAGGACAGCAGCAGTATGGCACGTTCCACCGCGCGCAAAAGGCTCTGAACACCCTGTACGAAGCCGACGAAAAAAGCCAGGATATTCTCTCCCTGCTTGACGAGCGCATCGCACATCCCGGTGCCCAGACCCCGCTTCCCGACTATGCCATTGAAATCGTCAAGGGCGTGGCCGAGCACCGTCGTCAGATCGACATGACCCTGGACGAACACTCCACGGGTTGGAAGGTCCGCCGTATGGGCGTGGTCGATCGCAACATTCTGCGTATCGCCGCTTGGGAGATTCTGTTCACCGATGATGTGCCGGACAAGGTCGCCATCGACGAGGCTCTGGCATTGGCCAAGACCCTGTGCGATGACGATTCGCCCGCTTTCATCCATGGCCTGCTGTCTGCGGTGTGCACCGCCAAGAATGCAGCACCGGCACCGGAGTCCGTGGCAGAAGAGGCCGATGAGGAATCGTCCGATTCCGCTGCCGCCGCATCCGAGCCGACCGATGAGGGCGATGTTTCCGATTCGCCCGATTCGTCCGGTGCATCCGACGAGCCTGCTGCCCCGTCCGCTGAGATTCAGCGACGGTCGATTAGTCATTTGTTGTTCAGCCTCCCCATTCGGGAGGCTTTTTCATGGGCGGACACTTGTGCCGCCGTACATTCTCAAGTCGGCACCTTGCCGACAGCCCCGCCAGCGGGGGTGAGACTTTGCGTCCAACGGCGTGTGAGTCTGCGCTGGCCGTTAACCTTGGTACGAATACCCGAAAAACATAAGGGGGTTTTGGTGAGCCAGAACGAGTCCGGGACCATCGCAATTCCGATGTATGACAAGGACGATGCAGTCCTCGTTTTGGAAGACGGACAGGTATATGTGGGGAGCCATACGGCGCCCTCGGCGAGACGACCGGTGAGATCGTCTTCGCCACCGGTATGACCGGATACCAGGAGACGCTCACCGATCCGAGCTACGATCGCCAGATCGTTGTGCAGACGTTCCCGCACATCGGCGATACCGGCGTCAACAGCGAAGACCCTGAGTCCTCCCGCATCTGGGTTGCCGGATACATCGTGCGTGATCCCTCTCCGAACGTGAGCAACTGGCGTGCCGAAGGCAGCCTGGACGACGACCTCGCCAAGAACGGCATCGTCGGCCTGAGCCACATCGACACCCGCAAGCTGGTGCGCCACCTGCGTTCCGCAGGCGTGATGCGCGCCGGCATCTTCTCCGGCGACGCCCTGACCGATCAGCCACCGGCGCGCTCAAGACCATCGAGCAGCTGCTCGAAGACGTCAAGAACACCCCGCAGATGCAGGGTCTGAGCCTGTACGACGAGGTGTCCACCAAGGAGACCTACACCATCGAACCGTGCGGCGAGTACGAAGGCAAGGAGCCGCTGTACACCGTGGCCGCCGTGGACCTCGGTATCAAGGGCATGACCCCGCACCGCATGGCCGAACGCGGCTGCCGCGTGCACGTGGTGCCCTCCACCATCACCTTCGCCGAAATCGAGAACCTGAACCCGGACGCGTCTTCTTCTCCAACGGTCCGGGCGACCCGGAACAGGCCGGTCCCGAAATCGAGCTGCTGCGCCAGGTACTTGACGCCGGCTACCCGTTCTTCGGCATCTGCTTTGGCAACCAGCTGCTCGGCCGCGCACTCGGCTTCGGCACCTACAAGCTCAAGTTCGGCCACCGCGGCATCAACCAGCCGGTCAAGGATCTGACCACCGGCAAGGTCGAGGTCACCGCCCACAACCACGGC
>ENA-OQIO01000944-OQIO01000944.1-human-gut-metagenome-genome-assembly--contig:-NODE-944-length-15031-cov-2.671028_pt1 | contig 15031 bp, 20 predicted proteins | sample MGYA00242573_ERZ504737 | MGnify/ENA primary metagenome ERZ504737 (study PRJEB26092, sample SAMD00036203) | human gut metagenome | host: Homo sapiens | study: EMG produced TPA metagenomics assembly of...
CATCGTCGATGCTCAGACGTACGTAGCTGTACATCGATCGATGCTCAGACGTACGTAGCTGTACATCGATCGATGCTCAGACGTACGTAGCTGTACATCACCATAGAAGAAATGGATACAAAATGTCTTGTCTTATAATAATAATTTTTCTTTTTCTGCATCAGTCTGCAAAATGCCACCGAACCGGCAATAAAAAGCAGATAGGTTGCAACGATCACCATCAGCACCGCTACCATGAACCACAGCATCGCCTCCATCGGTTCTTCAATGCTCACTGCGATCCAATATGCCCCGGCAAGGATTATAAGACCTGCAATGGCAAGAATCCAGTTCGCCTTCGGCGGTTTTTCACCTGCTGTCTCACTTTTCATCATATCGACCGGCTTTGTCCTGAAAATAAAGATCAGCATCCTGAGAAGGATCACTGCAAAAATCGCAGGAAAAGGAATACGGTATAATAGATTGCCTTCGGTTCTATGGTCATCTTATAACCGAGATGGTTTCCTACGATCCTGACTGCAGCCAGTTCTGCAAGTTTGGAAAATAAAATTCCGCCCAGCAGACCTCCCGCAATCGAAATCACAGCAGTCATCAGATTTTCCCAGATCAGAATCTTTACCAGTTCTCTTTTTCCCATACCCAGAATATGATACAGACCAAATTCTTTCTGCCGTCTGCGGATCAGAAATGAATTTGTATAATACAGTAAAATCCAGGAAAAGACTGCGATCACAGGTGTTCCCATTCCCAGGATCATCTGCATGGATTCTCCGCCCCTCATCGTCCTGAAATCGTCACTGATCCGCAAAAACTGAATGATATAATACATCATCACCATGCAGAAGCAGGTAAAAATGTACGGAAAATAAAATTTTTTATTCTTCGACATCCCGGTTGCGGCAAGTCTGAAATAAAGTCCTCTTTTCATCGTCTTTCACCACCTGTCGCAAGCATGGTCAATGTAGCTGAGATTTTCTGATAAAACTGCTCATCACTCAGCTCACCACGATATACCTGATGGAACACTTCCCCGTCTTTGATGAATAGTACCCTTCCTGCACGACTCGCTGCTTTTACAGAATGTGTTACCATAACGATGGTCTGCCCTTTTTGATTGATCCTTGAAAAAATACCAAGCATTTCGTCCGTGGACTTGGAATCCAATGCTCCGGTCGGTTCATCTGCAAGGAGCAGACGAGGCTCTGTAATCAATGCCCTTGCTGCGGCTGCACGCTGCTTCTGTCCGCCGGATACTTCATAGGGATATTTTTCCAGAAGACCGGCAATTCCCAGTTCTTCTGCAATCGGCATCAGTTTCTGACTCATTTCCCGGTACGGTACGCCTTTCAGCACCAACGGAAGCAGGATATTATCTTTGAGGTTAAATGTATCCAGCAGACTAAAGTCCTGAAATACAAATCCAAGATTTTCTCTTCGGAATTTTGAAATATCCTTTTCTTTAATGGCAGATAACGGTCTTCCATCCAGATAAACCTCTCCCTGTGTCGGACGGTCCAGTGCCGCCATGATATTTAAAAGTGTTGTCTTTCCTGAACCGCTCTCCCCCATGATCGATACATACTCTCCCTCTTCAACAGAAAATGTCACTTTGGAAAGTGCCTGCACCTGATTGCCGCCAAACCTCGGCCTGTATATTTTTTTGATGTCTTCTACTTCCAATACAGTCATATTTCTATAACTCCCTTCTCTAAACTTCTTATACTCTTCATGTACCCTTCCCAGGTACTGAAGTCAGTATAACAATTCAGCGGAAATGCTACCATCGAATCGGGTGACATTTCCGCTGTCCTATGTGACATTTTTGTAAGACGAACCTCTCTGCTTTTTTACTCCACCTGGAGAGCATAAGAACTCAGGTCGATTTTGAAGGAACTTCCCTCTCCCGGAATGGATTCTACCGAGATCGTATGCCCTAACTTTTTCGCAGCCATCTGACTCAAATACAGACCGATCCCGGTAGATTTTTTTCCAAGCCTTCCATTTTCTCCGGTATAACCTTTTTCAAATATTCTTGGGATATCCTCCGCTGCGATCCCGATCCCCGTATCCTCGATTACAAGCTGTCGGTCTCCCTCTACCCGGATCGTTACCGATCCCTGCTGCGTATACTTCACTGCATTAGACAAAATCTGCTCCACTATAAAAGACAGCCATTTCTCATCCGTCAGAACAACCTCATCTGTTCCCTGATAGACCACCTGGATCTTTTTCCGTATGAACTGACCTGCATACTTACGGATTGCTTTTCTGATAACAGGATCCAGTGCATACTCTGCTGCAACCAGGTCAAATCCTCCGCCTCTATCATTAAGCCGTACATAACTCAGTGCCATCTCTGCATACTGTTCCACACGGAACAGCTCCGCTTTTAATTCCCGGCTCTGCTCTGTATCCTCCTGCTGTAAAAGTACCTGCATGACTGCGATCGGAGCTTTGATCTGATGCACCCAGGCGGCATAATAGTCCTCCATGTCGCTCATGGTATCATCCCATACTTTCTGCCTGTCTCTCCATTCCTGCTCTTCCTTTTTCAGAAGCTTCTGATAATCCGCTTCGCACAGATCCGCTGCTTTTGGAAGACTTTCTCCATAAGGTCCCTTGTCCTTTTCCAAAAACTCCAGTCTCCTGTGCCTTTCTATCAATCGGAAAAATCCGACCAGCAAAAAGACAATTCCAAAAACCAGACATAAAAGTGCCGGATATACTGCTGCCTTTAAATCAATCCCGCTCAACGAAAAGATAAGCAGATAAATCAGTCCGCACAGGATACTCCATCCGATCACCTGTCTTTTTTTATAAAAATACTGCAATACCAGCTTCATCGTTCCACCTCGATCAGATAACCGCCACCGACTTTCGTCGTAATAAACTCATCCAGTCCTGCTTTTTCCAGCTTTTTTCTCAGCCTGGCAATATTTACTGTCAGAGTATTTTCCTCGATATAATCATCGGTCTCCCACAGCTTCGTCATCAGCGTATCCCGGCTCACCAGCCGGCCTTTATTCTCCATCAGGATCTGCAGGATTTTAAACTCATTTTTGGTAAGATTCACTTTTTCTCCCTCATAAGTCAGCGTTGTATCATAAAGATTCAGGATGGCTCCCCGATGCTCCAGCATGGGAACTTTCCCCGACAGATCATAAGTCCTCCTGAGTACTGCCTGTACCTTTGCTGTCAGCACATTCAGATCAAACGGCTTCGCTATAAAATCATCGCCTCCCATATTCATTGCCATGATAATATTCATATTATCTGCTGCGGAAGAAATAAAAATCACCGGTACATTCGACACTTTCCGTATCTCGCTGCACCAGTGGTATCCATTATAGAAAGGAAGCGTGATATCCATGAGGACCAGATGCGGTGCCTGAGCGGCAAAAAAGGAAAGAACATTCTGAAAATTCTTTACATAAACCGCTTCATTCCCCCACGCATTCATCTCTTTTGCGATGGCCTCTGCCATGACAAGGTCATCTTCTATGATCATGATCTTATACATTCGTCATTCCCCTTTTAAATCTGTTGCCTGCTATCAATATTAAAAAGGCACAAACCATTCCCTGGAGTCCACTTCCAATGTAGATCTTTTCAGGATAGTTTATGCCTGTTGAATCAGTATTGTGCATTTTTACTGTACCGCATTTCCGGTGTCTGCTCTCAGATCAGCCTTTCCGCCATTCAGTCTAAAATCTGGATCGCTTCATCTCCATCTCCACTGATCTCAAAACCGGTTGCTCCCCAAAAGCCTCTCATAAGCTGACGGTACTGATCCGGACCTGTATAACCGATCGGTGCCAGAGCATATCCAAACGGCGAACGGATCACAGTCACCTGCTTCTGACGGAGCTGATCCAGAATCTCGCACATACAGACGCTTCCATATCCTTTTCCACGCATCGTCATATCCGGGATATAAAACTCAACGATATTCGCCTTGAACTTTGTCTCCAGCACATATCGGAAACGGAAGACCAGTCCTCCATTCTCGAATACGTCCACATGCTCTCCTTCATAATGAAATTCCAGAATATGGGCACTTTTATCCGTCAGCGTGACGCCTCTGAAATACTCTTTTCTAATGTATAATGCAATTTCCATCTATCTTTTCCTGTCCTTCCAACTTTCCGGAAGACACTCGGATCTTCCTATGCCTCCGGCTTTTCTTTTTTCGGACGATGTACCGTAAGCTGGACATTCACGCCCAGTGGGTTGATCACCACGCCCCTTGCATCCGGGATCAGTGCCTCCGGAATCTTTGCTGACGGAATTGCCAGCATCTTTAACTTTTTGTCTCCCGCAAAACGGCGGAACTCCAGAATATCTGTAAAGATCGGCTGATACATACTTCCATCTTTCTGCTTCAGAACCGGAATCTGTCCATCCTCCTGTACCGAGATCAGAAATGTGCCTTTCTGATAATGTGCCAGTAACTCTTCCTGCAGTTCTTTGATCTGATCCGTCACTTCTCCACCTGTCTGATGACGCAGTTCCTGCATCAGATAAATAGCGGTCAGGTGCATCTCAGGATTCTCCACGATCATCTTTCCTTCTCCTGCTTCCTTCATATTCTGACGGACTACAAGATCTTTGAGCTGGACTCTTTTCTCCTGGTCTGTCCCTACATTCACAGAAAGACCGTTCACACCCATCAGATACAGACTGGTATAAAATGCCAGTAACTGGTCATCCACCAGCTTTGCCACACCTGCCAGATAATGAGCCTCCGTCAGTTCCTTTGCTTTATTTTTCGCATCCTCTTCTCTATGATAAAGAAGGATCTCATCATCAAAAGTCTCCGGATTGCATACCACAAACGGAAGCTTTGTCGCTCCCGACATGATCACATATAATTCTCCCGGTGTACGAAGGGATTGCAGTGTCTCTCTTAAAGCTGTCTTCTTGCTGTTCTCATCCATATTTATCTTCCTCACATTCCACGTCAGTCGCTTATCTTTGCGTCTTCATTCTAAACGCTATTGGTTTATTATACCACACTATCCCCTTCCGCAAAAGAGAAAAAAAGGCTTTCCTGCGAAAACCTTTTTCTTCCTGCTACTTTTTCATTTTCGGGTCAAAGATCAGCGAAGCCAGATATCCAAAGACCAATGCGGCCGATATCCCCACAGCACTTGCTTTAAAACCTCCCATAAAAATACCGATAAATCCATTTTTATCTACCGCTTCTTTTACCCCTTTCCACAAAACATTTCCAAATCCAAGCAGCGGCACACTTGCTCCTGCTTTCGCGAAATCCTGAAAGCTGATACAGTCCGGCAAATCCAAGAATCACGCCTCCGCATACCAGACATACCATGACTCTGCCAGGCATCAGTTTTGTCCGGTCCAGTAAAATCTGTACCAACGCACAGATCACACCCCCGATCAGAAATGAAATCAGATAGTCCATCCCGCCGCCTCCTTCCGACAATGTTCGATCACAATCCCATGTGCGATCCCCGGTACACTTGCACCTTCATTAAAGCTCACCGTTGACATCAATGCTCCTGTGGGGACAAATAAAATCCTTTTCCATTCCCCGCTTTCAATCTTTGGCAGCAGATACGATGCCAGCGTCACTGCCGCACATCCACAGCCACTCCCCCTGCATGGGTATCCTGCGTCTCAGGATCAAAGATCAACATTCCACAGTCCAGATGCTTCTGCCGGAGATCATATCCCTTTTCTGCTGCCAAATCAAATAAAATTGACTGACCGATGGAGCCAAGATCGCCCGTAATGATCCGGTCATAATCTTCTGCCGTCCGTCCGAAATCTTTCAAATTCCTGACGATCGTATCAGCAGCCGCCGGAGCCATGCATGCTCCCATATTCTGCGAATCTTTCAGTCCGTAGTCCACGATCTTTCCCACTGTGATCCCGCTGATCTTCACATTTCCCGGATCCGTTCCCACTACAAAGGCCCCGCTCCCGGTCACTGTCCAGTGTGCAGATAAAGGTCTCTGGCTGGCATAACCCAACGGAAAACGGAACTCCTTTTCCGCACTTCCGAAATGGCTTGATGTAACCGCAGCATAGAGTCTCCATACCCTGCCGACACACTCATTGCTGCCAGTGCCAGTGCCTCTCCTGATGTTGAACATGCCCCGTAAAGCCCGAACATGGGAATCTGCAGTGCCTCCACTCCCATGGAAGTGGCAATCCCCTGCCTCAGAAGATCTCCCCCGAACAGATACCGGATCTTCTCCGGTTTCAGTCCTGCTTTTCCGATGGCCAGTATACAGGCTTCTTTCTGCATATTGCTCTCTGCCTCTTCCCAGGTCTTTGCCCCGAACAGGTTATCCTGCTCATCTACCATATCAAATTTTTTTCCAAGCGGACCTCCCGCCTCTTTCTTTCCTGCAACAGATGCCGCACTTAAAATGTATGCCGGTCTCTGAAAATGCAGGCTCTGTGTTCCGCATAGTTTTGTCTGATCCATAAGAAAATTCCCCATTTCTGCTTTCCGTATTTTCTCACATTTGAATGGTTACAGGGATATTATTTTCAAAATGATACAAACTATTCATGATGATCTGAAAGAGTCATGAAACTTGCGGGATCACTTTCAGGAAAGGAGTATTGTTATGAATCCTACAGAACAAATGAAACGACAGCAACAATATAAAACTTATGTAGATCAGAAGACGCCACGCCACAATCTCTGGCTGAATATGCTCAGGGCTTTTCTCACAGGAGGGGCTGTCTGCGTTCTCGGTCAGATTATTTTCAACCTCTGCGAACTGCAAAAACTTTCCCAGGATGACTGCAGCAACTGGACTTCCATGCTTCTCGTCCTGATCAGTGTCATTCTGACGGGAACCGGAATTTATCCGAAACTGGCAAAATGGGGCGGTGCAGGAGCTTTGGTTCCGATTACCGGTTTCGCCAATTCTGTTGCCGCACCTGCCATTGAATACAAAAAGAAGGCCAGGTCTTTGGTATCGGATGCAAGATCTTCACCATCGCCGGGCCTGTTATACTTTATGGGATTTTCACAAGCTGGTTTTTCGGCCTGCTCTACTGGATGTGGGGGATGATCTGATCCCCGCTTATTGCCCGGTCGGCAGTGACCGGCAGCCGCCTTCACGGATGCCGGTCACTGCTTTGTCAATTCCGCCCTGTCTACTTTCATGGATGCAGGCGGCAATCCGGTCAGCTCTGCTTTTTATTCTTTCTCAGAAGCAAGGTACTGCTCCGTCAGCTCCACTGCATTCGCAATGCACTGGGAACATGGAACAAGCGGCTTCCCTGTTGCCACACCCTTTAACTCACGGCAATAGTAAGAACCTTCCATCTCTTTAAACTTCTGTGCATACGCTTTTGCTTTCTTATATGTATCTCCTTTACTCGGCTTTTTTCCATCCAGGTTTCCAACACTGTTCTCCATACCGATGACCATCAGCATTCCAGTCACTGCTCCACACATATCCATCATTCCCATTCCGAGTCCAAATCCCTCAGAAACACGAAACATCGTCTCCTGATCGATTCCAAACTCCTCGCAGAAAGAACAGGCTACCGCCTGTGCACAGTTATATCCTTTATCATGAAATGCCATTGCCTGCTCAACTTTTTTGCTCATCTTCAAATTCATCCTCTTTCTTTTTATTTTCTTTTGTACTTCGCCCGCTGCTTTATCTCTTTGCTTTCAACGTACTGCCTTTTTTATTATACCCTGCTTTCAACTTAAGGACAATCCGTTCCCAACGATTTTCCCAGTTTTTCTTCCAGCTTCAAAAGACGATTGTACTTCACTGCCGCCTCCAGGCATCCCGGACTTCCAAGCTTCATCTGTCCGATTCCAAATGCAACCGCTGCATCTACAAGTGCCGCATCTTCGGTTTCCTTCCGCTGCCTGCATAAAATAATTCCTTTTCCCTGCTCCGTTACTTCCCGTACACGCTCTGAAAGTTCTGTCAGGGTATAGATTTCTCCGGGATCGATCATAACAGACCGTCTTCCCAATACCGTCTTTTTTTCACAATCCTCCCGATCTTCCAGTTTCTTTTCCAGCTCCTGTATTCCTTCCCGATCTTCTCTGTATAGAGGGTCTTCCAAAAGACTGATCGGATACTCTCCGGTAAGTCTGGTCAGATATTCGATCAGTTCCTCCCGTGAGCGTTCCACCCGCTGTCCGCATCGTCGGCTCTCTGCCGGAAAACGATATACTCCCGACTGCTTTTCATACAGTCTTCCAGCTCCTGCATTGACTGCAAAAAAGATTTCTTTTCCACATTGATATCCCGCCTCTTCCACTGCCTTTTCCAGTAATTTCAGCACTCCTCCATCTGCCGCATCCTGCTTTTTTCTGTCAGGCTCTCCCTCTCTTCCATTTCTTTTTTTCAGAGCCTTCCTGAACAGACTGTCGATCTCACCTGCCGCCCTGATCTGTCCCTGTACAGAAGAAATTCCTTTCGGGACAAGCATCAGTTCCCTGAAATCCATTTCTGTCTCTTCTGCAGTTCCGTCTGCCGCCAGGATCAGCAGAGCCGGAAGTTTCAGTGCATGAGTCCCACCTAAATACCGGTAAAGAGAAAGCTTCAGCTTTCCTGCCGCTGCCCTTGCTGTCGCGATGGAAACTGCCAGTGATACTTCCTGCGGGATCTCTTTTCTTTTTTCGAGTAAATGGTCGATCTCTTCCTGCTCGAACAGATTCTTCCCGATCAGTTCCTCTGCGATCTGACTGTGCATCTGCTCAATTCCCGCCTCAATTTCTTGTTCACCTTTTTGTCCTGCAACTGATGCAGTTCCAACAATATCTTCTCCTGCAAGTACTTCCGCCTCCACCGCCGGTGATCCGCCGGAATCAAGAATTTTCCTTACATAAATATCACGGATTGGAAGACAAATATCCATAATCCTACCTCCTGAAAATAAAATTGACTTGTCGTGAATCTTACATTCACAACAAGTCTTCCCTTTTACTTTCATTATTTCCCGATCTTTTTGCTTAATGCATTCCCGTGGAAATATCAGTGGAAGAAATGATCTCCGATCTGCATTCCGTATCCACCGGTGCTGAAATAAAGGCAGTCACCAACCGGATTACTTCCGTTCAGTGCATCTTCCGCTGCCTGCAGTGCAGACTCAGAATATCCTGCATTGGCACGCACACGGTCAAGCCATCCCGACATTGCCGGTGAAAACTGCCCTGACTGATAGATCACCTCACTGACAGAATTCGGATAAACACTGCTCTTTACACGGTTCAACACGACTGCTCCAACCGCAACCTGTCCTTCATATGGCTGATTTCCAGCCTCACAGAAGATCAGCGATGCCAGCAATTCCTTCTCTGCCTGAAGTGCTGCCGCTTTCTCTGCCTGCTCCCGGGCAATCCGCTCTGCTTCTTCGGCTGCCTTTCTCTCCTCTTCCAGCTTTGCCTCGTAAGCAGCTTTCGCCTCATTCACTGCAGTCAGCGTCTCTTCCACTGTGGTTTTCTGTGCATTCTGTACGATCTCTGAAACACCCCACTGTATTTCTTCTCCCCTTATCAGTGACAGCGTCTCATTGATCTGTGCATTCTGCTCTGCGGCGTAGCTTGTGAACCCGGTAAATGTCATCGCACTCACTGCTGCCACGTATACAGAAGCAAAAAAGCACTTATTTTTATTAAATTTCATATACTCCTCCTAAACTATTTTTGCAATATCTTTACAACTCCCTTATTAAATTTATGCAATTATTTTCGCATTTATTACAGATATTACAAAATTGTTACGACGAGTATACTATCACAAAAAAATGCTACTGTCAACTTTTTTGTTTCATTTTATTTTTCGTGCCTTTTTTCCACTACGGAATTACCGGTTTTTATCTCATTCTCAGCACCGGACTGATCTTTTTATAGATAACAAATACAATCGCAGAAACAGCCACTCCCTTAATCAGATTAAACGGTGCTACCGCGAAAATAACAAAGGTTGAAAGGCTTGTAATATGCGGATTTACTGCTGTCCCAAGTCCTACCAGCTTACTGACCGGCATTCCGAAAGCAGCTCCGTATGCCGGAAGAAGAACATACGCATTGACAAAGCATCCAAGAACCGTCATCAGGATCGTTCCTGTTGCCATTCCGATCAGTGCATTTTTTCTTGTCCGGTTTCTCCGGTAAATAATTCCTGCCGGAACACATAACGCACAACCGATCACAAAATTTGCAATCTCACCGACTCCTGCTGTTGAAGTTCCTGTCAGTACAAAATTCAAAAGAATCTTCACCAGTTCGATCAATGCTCCGGCAACCGGTCCCATTGCAAAGCATCCCACAAGCACCGGGACTTCACTGAAGTCGATCTTATAAAAAGACGGTGCAAACGGAAGTGGAATCTCAAAAAGCATCAGGATCACCGCTACCGCTGCAAGCATGCCGATCTGAACGACCGCTCTTACTCCCATTTTTTTCTCTGACTGCATCATAGTCTTTGTACTCATTTCTTTTCTCTCCTTTTTCTTTGCAGTTTTCCAAACCGCAGTATTAAATTTCTGAAAAAGGTAATCTTCCATGCAGGATCAGCAAAATTTTAATACTAAAAAACCCCGGAGGCCTCTGCCATCCGGGGTGCTGTTCCATATCGTAAGGAGATGCTCCTGCTTTCTCTGATTCTGAATCTCTTTCTGATCCTGAATCTCTTTCTGATCCTGAATTTCTTCCTGATTCTCAAAGCACGAACCTTCTTCTCTCATCCAGACTTTACTGTCGGTACCGGAATCCCCTGCCATGCATCCTTTGCACAGAAAAGTCACCGGTTCAGCCGCAGATACTGCGGGTCGCGGACTATACCGCCGGTTGGGACTTTCACCCGACCCCGAAGATTACTTCCTTTTACCTTTATTACTATAACGCTATTTTTTCCTGATTGCAAGTCAGATTTTTATACACTTAATTTTTTATCTGCCATCCATCCGCTGACTCCAAACAGTATGAATCCTACAACCAGGTAATAGAGTACGAAACCAGGGTTGAATCCCGATGTTCCGATATTGACGCAGATTGCAGGACAGATCAGATCATAGATCTTCTCCACGGCAATAATGATTGCAAAAAATACCACAACTGCCAGGAATCCTGAATATTTTGCATTCAGAAGCAGTGTTCTTGACAGGATCACTCCCACAAATCCTGCCATGATCACTACGGTCCATCCCAGGAATATCTCTGCAGATCCCCAAATGATCGAAGGGAGGCCGTCTATATATAATTCTCCTGCCTGCCAGATCATTTTAAAGAGATCACTCAAATGTCCTGTATGCTGTAATGTGACCAGGATACAGATCAGTCCGACTGCCACATACATCACAAAGACGATCAGCATCTGCAGGATCGCTGCAAGGAATTTTGATCCAAGAATCTCCCAGATGGACTTTGGAACCATCCAGAGCATATAACTCTGCTTCGTCTTCAGATCTCTGTTCAGTACAAGAATGCTTTCAATCCCGACATAAAAAACTACAAAAAAGGTTGCCATCATCATCACTGCCAGACTTACTGCTGCCAGCTTCTCCCGTCCCAGCAGCATTCCCAGTGCAAATCCAAGTACGCATACCAGAAGAATACTTCCAATCACCATCCTTGAAGTCTGTTGCTTTTTCATCTCATATTTCAATAACTTTACCATTTTCTTACCTCCTTCAGCTCAACATTCCTACATTAACTGCATATAAAGCTCTGTCAAGGAACGTCCGGTCGTCATCCGTTCTCTTTCAAGATTTACGACATCTGCCAGTTTACCGCCTTTGATAAAGATCGCCTCTTCCACATAACTTTCTATCTCCTCGATCAGATGCGTAGACATTACGATCGTCCGGCTTTCATCTGCCTGTCTTAAGATCATTTCGACGATCTGCTCCCTTGCCTTAAAGTCTACTCCGTTCAACGGCTCATCCAGCAGAGTTAATTTTGCCTTTCTTGCCAGCGTTGCCGCAATCCGGAGCTTCGCATTCATTCCACTGGACAGCTCTCTTACCTTCATCTCCCCGTCAAGTCCGGTTTTTCCAATGAGGTTCCAGAATGCTGCCCGGTCAAATCCCGCAAAGAAATCCGTATAATATTTTTCAACATCCTTGATCTTCATATAACTATAAAAGAAATTTTCCGTTGCCATATAGGCGATCGATTCTTTGTCTTTTGCACAAAGCGGATGTCCCTCGTAAAAGATCTCTCCCTTTTCCGGCTTTGACAGCCCTGCGATCAGCTTCATCCAGGTCGTCTTTCCACTTCCGTTCTCCCCGAGAAGGCCATAAATCTTCCCGCTTTTTAACTGAAGTGATACATCATCCAGGGCTGTCTTTCTCCCAAATTTTTTTGTCAGATTCTTACATTCCAGTATTGCCTGCATCATTTTTCTTCCTCCTTATAATCTGCGATCCGGTCAATGATATCTCCTTTTTGGAATCCCAGATCCTCCATCTCCTGCATAAAATTTCTGACCAGTTCTTCTGCCATCTCTTTTTTTAATCCGCTTATCATGTCATCCTCCTCTGAAACGAATGTTCCGATCCCACGCTTTGTATAGCACAGCCCCATGCTCTCCATCTCCCGGTAGATCCTGGCTGCTGTATTCTGATTCACCTTAAACAGTACGGCCAGTTCCCGGTTGGAAGGCATCTTCTCCCCCGGCTTTAACTCACCTTTCACCATCCGCTTTTTCAGTTCATTGATCACCTGTAAGTAAATCGGACTTGCTGTATTGTATTCCATTCTATCACTCCAATCTCTCTGCATCAGTGCTATAGCTAGATAGTACACTAGTTATTTATATCTGTCAATACTGATTTTTATATTTTTGTCATTTCTGATTTATGTAGGCAATTAATATGATACCAGGGTCAAAAGGTCTAAGCCCACATGAGCTTGCTCATAGGTGGGTGAAAGACCTTAGGACCCGCCCCGATATGAGCATAAAAGTGGGGCGTAAGCACCACGATATGCGAATGTTTGGTAGGATTGTGGGAGCACGTAGTGCGTAACAATCCGTAGGTATCATAGTCGAGGGCTTTTGACCCCGACATCTTAATATCGGAATATAACAAGAGCTGCATTGACCATTGCCAATGCAGCTCTGTTAGTTAAGGACTTTTTACAGCCTCATTTTATTTCTCATATTCTGTTTTTATTATTCTTCTGTATGTTTTGCAGCGTATTTTCTGCCAAGCATATATACACCAACTGCATAAACCGCTGTCAGAATGGCTGCAATGATGTATGCTACATTCATTGAAAGTCCGAATCCGATCTTTGCACTTAAGATAAAGGAAGAAATTACGAACATATAAAAACTTCCCGGAACAAGCGGTACAAGGAATACCCATTTTGCTGAACCTTTTTTCGCCATCAGGTAAACTGTGATTGCTGCAAATGCGAATACTGCAATCGTCTGGTTGCTCCATGCGAAATATCTCCAAAGGATATTAAATCCTTCCGCATTCAGTTTTGCAAATACAAGGATTGCAATAACCGGAACAAACATACAGATGGTCAGGATCACTCTGTTCTTTTTCTTTCTCTGATCATAATGAATATAATCTGCAATCATCAGACGGCAGGAACGAAGTGCTGTATCTCCTGAAGTGATCGGAAGTACGATAACTCCCAGGATTGCGATGATTCCTCCAACCGGTCCGAGAAGTCCTTTTGCGACTTCACCAACCGCTGCTGTTGCTCCTGCTGTAGAGCCTGAATTATAGAGTCCCATTGCTGCTGCAGCCCAGATCATAGCAATCATACCTTCAAGAATCATTGTTCCGTAGAATGTCATTTTTCCTTCTTTTTCATGTCTTACGGAACGTCCGATCATTGTACACTGAGTAGAATGGAAACCGGATGTAATACCGCAGGCAACTGTCACAAAGAATACCGGAACAATTTTGTTCCAGGTGCACTTGCTCCCACGATTCCGTCAAAATACGGATAAACATCGAAGATTCCCTTAATTCCGTGACTGAAATCAATATTATCCAGTTGATATCCTTGGGCGAAAATACCAAAGAATACCCCTACTGCTGAAAGCAGAAGGATTGCTCCAAAGATCGGGTAAATCCTTCCAATGATCTTGTCGATCGGAAACAGCGTAGCTACAAGATAATAAACCAGAATCACACCATAAATAACCCAGGTCCATACATTTACATCTGTAAAACCACAGATCTGACCTGCAAAGAGATCTCCAGGTGTATATGTAAATACCGCACCGACAAGGAGCATCAGCAGGCAGAGGAAAATATTATAAACCTGATACACTTTTCCCCCCAGAAACTTATGAACGATTCCCGGCATCTGTGCACCGTCCTGTCGCAGCGACATCATTCCACTTAAATAATCATGAACTGCTCCACTGATGACGCATCCAATAGGAATCGTAAGGAATGCAACCGGTCCAAATAAGATACCCTGAATTGGTCCGAAGATTGGTCCTGTTCCTGCAATGTTCAATAAGTTGATCAGTGCATTTTTCCATTTGCTCATAGGAACATAATCCACACCGTCTTCCAGTTTTACAGCCGGAGTCTGTCTGTCATCTGGCTTGAAAATTCTCTCGACAAAGCTTCCGTATAAGAAGCCACCGATGATAAGAATTGCAAGTCCGATTAAAAAGGTTGTCATTTTTCTCATCTCCCAATAATGATATTCCAAAAAGAACTGTTGCTCGCATAATTTAGAGTACGCTCTCTTTTTGCTAGACATAAGTTTATCACTTTAAAGTAAGATATCAACCCCTTTTATAAAATATTTTTAAAATCATAAAATTTGTACAAACTCTTTATAATTTTTTAATAAAAATGTCTCTTCTCCGTTTATTGACATTCCTTATATCCGGCTATAGTATAAAATTGATGCCAGGGTCAAAAGGTCTTTCGCCAACATGAGCTTGCTCATAGGTGGGCGAAAGACCTTAGGGCCCGCCCCGATATGAGCATAAAAGTGGGATGATAATCCCACGATATGCGAATATTGGGTAGGATTGTGGGAGTGCGTAGCACGGAGCAATCCGTAGGCATCAAAGTCGGGGGC
>ENA-OQIO01000945-OQIO01000945.1-human-gut-metagenome-genome-assembly--contig:-NODE-945-length-15030-cov-3.479903_pt1 | contig 15030 bp, 16 predicted proteins | sample MGYA00242573_ERZ504737 | MGnify/ENA primary metagenome ERZ504737 (study PRJEB26092, sample SAMD00036203) | human gut metagenome | host: Homo sapiens | study: EMG produced TPA metagenomics assembly of...
TAAAAACCAAGAAATGAAAGGAAAAAGGTGACAAAAATGTTAGAGAGAGTATTAGGGAATTTTGATGAGAAAAGTTTAGTGAAGAAGGCAATCGGAGGAATCATTGGAGCAGTTATTGTGTGTCTGAGCTTGGGAATGTCGGGGAATCTTGAAGAGCCGGTATTATACTTCTTCTTCAGTTTTTGGCTTGCTGTAGGAATCATTTATGGAATTAATGTAATTCGTTCAATTATGTCAGGATGTTATATGACAGAGGACTTTATGGCAAAATGGCTGGTATTAGGAGTTGCATTAATTATAGGAGTTATTGCAGGGGGAATTCTTTTTGCCATTGATATTGTAAGATGGGTTGTTTATCTGGTTGCGAAAAAGAAAGAAGAAAAGTAAGAGCGAAAGCGGGTTAAAGGAATGAAAGAAGAGATGCTTGTGAAATGCGCAGATGAACTTATTGATGATAGGGAGCAACTTCAACAGTATTTGAAAGATATTTATACGATAGAAACAGAGAGATATAGCCTGCAAGAGGCAGAGGAAGAATTAAAGTACAGAATTGAAAATGCAGGGCAGGCACAGGTGCAGGAAGGGGTAGAAAGTTATTATACATATTATTTTAAAGAATACTTGGGAAATTTGAAATTTACTTTTATATTAGGCATTGGAGTAACTGCGCTTGTATTTACTATATTAATTTTAATGGATTTTTTGACTAATGATGCACCCTATTGGATTGGAACAGGGATTGGTAAGATTACAATTTTGATAGCTATTGTACTGCCAACAGTTAAATTTATACAGTCAGAGCGAAAAGAGGTTGGAGAATACGAGGTACGAAAAGAAAATAACAGAAAAGCAGTAGAAGAAGATAAAGTTCGTATAGAAAATGAGTTGGCAGAAGTTCCAAACTATAAGAAGAATATGAATGAGTGTAGAAAAAATATAGTTGATTGTGAAGAAAAATTGCAGAAGTTATATGATGTGGGGGTTCTATTTCCAAAATATCGAGAATTTGTATGTGTTTCCCAATTATTGGAATATCTTTTATCAGGGAGATGTGAAGATCTGACAGGATATACAGGCGCATACAATCTATACGAGCAAGAACTGAGAATGAACATAATTATTGCAGAATTAGAACTTATTTCAGAAGAGCTTGATGCAATCAAAGAAAATCAATATATGATTTACAATGCAATCTGCCAGGCAAATTATTTGTTGAGAGAGGTTACAGATAATACTGCAATAGCCGCGTATAATACGGAAGTGATAGCAACCAACATGATGATCTATAACAGATATTATTATTGAAAAACAGTAATAGAGTATAGAGGAAAACAAAAGTAAAAAGGAGTAGAGAGTATAATGAATAGTTTACCTATTGAAGTGGATGTAGAAGATAGTGCTACATTAGAAGAATATTTAGAAAGCTTATATGTAGAAGAAAAAACACTGTATTGCTGCCAACAGGAGAAGGATAAATTGCAGAAGAGAATCAATATGCTTGGAACTCAGAGAGTATTTGAGCTGAAGACAAAGGTAAGAACAACTGGTTATTTGTTAGACTTGTTTCTTTTTGGTTGTGCAATTGCATATTTGATTTGGTTGAGAATAATAGATGCTTCATCATGGAGGTATATGCCTTTACCAGCCGGATAACTACTGTAATAGTATTATTGGTCACGATTGGTGGGGGGATTGTAGATATATTAGGTCGGAGAGAAAAGAATAGACAGATTATTGAAGAACACAAAAGAAATCAACTTGAAATACAGAAAGATAAAAAACGTATAGAGTCAGAATTAAAAAAAGTTTCAGCAGTTAAGGCACAACTTGAGCAGTGTGAAAAAAATATAAAAGATACAGAAGAAATACTTCAACATTTATATGAAATTGGAAGATTCTTTCCTAAATATCGAAATTTGGTGGCTGTGTCACAAATTTATGAATATATTTTGTCTGGTCGCTGTACAGAATTAGGTGGATTTCAGGGGGCATATAATTTGTATGAACGAGAAACAAGAATGGATATTGTTATTATGCGATTGGATGATATTTATGAGGAATTAGAAGAAATTAAGGAAAATCAGTACATGCTTTATGATGCAATTTGTCAAACTAATTATATGCTTAGTCAGATAGCAGATGATGCAGCTGTCGCAGCATATAATACAGAAGTGATCATTACGAATCAGAGGATATGCCAAAGATATTATATGGTTTAAAACATGTGTAATATTATTGAAAATGCAAAGTCTTTATGATAAAATTTCAAGCAGAAACTACTGATATTAGTCGAAATATCAGTATAGAAATGGGGAAGAAACAGTATGGATTTACAGACATTGATCGTTTTGATCATCGAGTTGATCGGAACAATCGCATTTTCAATATCGGGAGCCATGGTGGGTATCCGCCGAAAGATGGACATTTTCGGCGTGCTGGTGCTTGGCGTGGTGACCGCGGTAGGAGCGGAATGATGCGTGATGTGATCTTGGGGAAGACACCGAGCGCATTTGTGAAGCCGATTTATGTAGAAGTGGCAGTGATTTCTGCATTAGCGCCATTTCTCTTACTTTCTATTAATAAGAGACTGATGCATAGCAAATACCAGACACTCTATGCGGGACTAATGTTCCTGATGGATTCAGTCGGACTTGGTATCTTTACAGCAGTCGGAGTATCCACAGGATGGACAGCAGGATATCATGATAATATGTTTTTCTTAAGTTTCCTTGGAGTACTGACAGGAGTTGGAGGAGGGCTTCTCGAGATGTGATGGCAGGAGTTCCACCGTATATCTTTGTAAAGCATGTGTATGCCTGTGCGTCAATTGCGGGGGCAATCTGCTGTGTACTGGCATATAGAAGCTGGGGACAGATTCCGGCGCTTGTGATCGGAACAGTGGTTGTGCTTGTGATTCGTATCGGAGCGGCGCACTACAGATGGAATCTGCCGTGCGTGAAGCTGGAGGATGAAGAATAACGAATAGGAAAAATAAAAGGAATCTGAAGCGTGCATTTCACGTTACTGTTCACTCCCGTGTCAATCACTCCGCTGATTGCACGAGGATGCGTGTTTTGACTTGAATGCATCTCGCCCCATCGCCAAAGGCGATTTAAAATGGCGAGATGCGTTGCTGGTCGCACATCGTGTGAACAGTAACCATTTCACTTGTTGTTCAGATTCTTTTTTTGTATACTAGAGATAAAGAACGGGCATATATGTAAAGAAAGCAGGTGAGATTTATGAGCAGAAAATTTAATGTAAATGGTGTTTGTTATCCGGACGAACATTACATGGTGAATATTGATTCCAAGTTGGCAGAGATTAAAGAGCTGGTAGATGAAAAACAATATTTTGTAATAAATCGTGCAAGACAGTATGGAAAGACCACGACATTAAATCTGCTGGTAAAATATCTTGCTGATCAGTATACAGTATTTTTCATTAGCTTTGAAGGGCTTGGAGGAACAGCATTTGAAACAGAAGTAGAGTTCTGTAAGACGATATGTGAATTGCTTTATGATGCGATTCGATATGATGAAGTTCCACAAATAGATGAAGCAGTGAAGGCGATTATTAAAGAAAACATAGAGCAAAATAAGATAGAGGATATGATGAGTCTATCTGCTACACTTTCTGAAATCTGCAAGAACTCAGTAGCTCCGGTTGTGCTGATTATAGATGAGGTGGATCAAGCCAGTAATTATAAAGTGTTTGTAGATTTTCTCGGAATGCTTAGAAGTAAATTCTTAAAGAGGAACACAAGACCGACATTTCACTCTGTGATATTGGCTGGAGTTTATGATATAAAGAATCTGAAGCACAGAATCAGAGAAGACCGCGAACATCAGATGAACAGTCCATGGAATATCGCAGCAGACTTTCCGGTGGATATGAGTTTTACGGTGGAAGAAATCGAAGGTATGCTGAACGAATATAATGATGAACATTCTTGTGTGATGCTTGTCCGGGAGTGTGCAAAAACAATTTTTGAATATACATCAGGGTATCCATATCTGGTATCAAAAATTTGTAAATTAATAGATGAGCGATGCGGCGAGAATTGGACAAAACAAGGTGTATCTGATGCAGTGAAAATACTATTGCGAGAAGCCAATCCGCTGTTTGATGACCTTCGAAAAAAGATTACGGATTATCCGGAACTAAGAGCAATGTTGTATGCAATTTTGTTCCGTGGGGAGTCATATCCATATAATCCGGATAATTTTGCAATCGATATCGGAACAATGTTCGGATTTATAAAAGAGAAAAATGGTCAGGTTGTGATAGCAAACCGAATTTTTGAAACACGTTTATATAATTTATTTTTATCAGAGGAATTGACAAATAGCATTATCTATCAGTCTGGAGAACGTGACAAGAATCAATTTATCAAAAACGGAGTTCTTGACATGGAGTTGGTTCTTGAGAAGTTTATGATTCATTTTCATGATATTTATGGAGATAATACGAATACATTTGTAGAGGAAAATGGACGGCGTCTATTCCTGTTGTATCTCAAGCCGATTATTAATGGAACAGGAAATTATTATATTGAAGCACAGACAAGAGATCAGACGCGAACAGATATAATCGTAGATTATCTTGGAAAGCAATATGTGATCGAACTGAAGATCTGGCATGGAAATGAGTATAATAAGAGAGGCGAAGAACAACTGGCAGAGTATTTGGAATACTATCATCTGGATAAAGGGTATTTGCTAAGTTTTAATTTCAATAAGAATAAGCAGACAGGCTGAAAGAAATCCAATTTGGTGACAAGATACTGGTAGAAGTAGTCGTATAGTGCAAACACTTATAAACACCCGTTATTTTATCTTGAGAAGGATGAAAATAGCGGGTGTTTTTATAGTCTTATTTATAAAAACAGTTCATTTTCTTTTCGTCCGGAACAAGCTTTTTTTAACTTTTGGGAAGCAGCAGCCAGCATTAGTGGATTCAGCTTGCGGGAATGCGTTGGACAGACGCTGATACAGCGCATACAGGAAATACATTTGTCCTTATCAGTCTGCTTAGGATTGTCAGATGGAATTGCTCCTGACGGGCATTTCGCTGCGCACAATCCACAGGAACCACAGGTATGTGAAGCACCAGGGATAAGCGGAATCGTACCGTATTTGCGGTAAGGTCTGTTGCCCGGAACATGTACCGGCAAGTGGTCAGATTTTATGGAATTATTATCTTTTTCCTTGATTTTCCGTACAAAGTCAGAGAGCACTGTAAGATCATTCTGATCAGGCCTTCCGGTTGCAAACTGATGCATGATGGAATGTTCTGCGATAGCCGCAATAGCTGCCTGGCAGGTGAAGTTCTTTTCAATCAGAGTATCTTCAAGTTCGATCAATGTATCTTCATAAGCACGGTTTCCGTAAACGGTGATTAGAATCGCAGTTGCATTATTTCCGCTCAGGGCTTTGATTCTCTCTAATGCAATGGCAGGAACACGTCCACCAAAGGAAGGAACTCCGATGATACAGAGATCTTCTTCGGAAAAATTATTTGTTAGACCAGAAGTCTTTTCGCATAAATCAATGCTCTGATATTCGCCAAATTGTTCAGCTATAAATGTAACTATTTTTTCAGTTCCACCGGTTGGACTGAAGTAAATTGCGTATATACTCATAAATATTCTCCCCTAATTAAATGTTTTAGCAGATACAATAATTTTAGAGGTTTTGGAGATGTTTTGCAAGAGCCTGGTTGATATTAAAAGATAAAAGTGATATGATTTGAATAGATAAAATATTATCTAAAAATGCATAAAATGGTTTGAAATAGATAAAATATTATCCATAGAGTGAGGTGGATGAATGCAACAGTTAGTATGGGAAACAGCAGAAGAACTGGATCAAAAGCTTGCGCAAAGAGTGCGCAATATTAGAAAGAGACGTTCAATTTCACAGGAAAAATTAGCATCTATGAGTGGTGTGAGTTATGGTTCGATTAAAAGGTTTGAGACGACAGGAATGATTTCATTACTTTCATTGACGAAGATTGCGATGGCATTGGATATGGCAGATGAACTTAGAGATATTTTTACAAGTGTGCCGTATAGGGATATCCAAGAAGTTATAAATGAGACGAGGTCTCAAAGCAAAAGAAGAGATAGATTTAGATGAGAGTTTATGGAATTATATTAAAGAGAGTAGGAGTTTATTATGAGTTACATCACAACATACACAGGAAATCATTTTGATCCGATAAACCCGGATCCGGAACTAATCAACATTGTAGATATCGCCCATGCACTTCCGATGATCTGTCGAGGAAACGGTCAGGTCAGTACGTTCTGGTCTGTGGGAGAGCATTGTATTCTGTGTGCGAAGGAAGCTGCAGCCAGAGGATACAGCAATCGTGTGATCGAGGGTGCACTTTTGCATGATGCAAGTGAGTGTTATATGTCAGACGTGCCGCGTCCGCTGAAGCAGTTTATGACAGTATATAAAGAGCAGGAGAACCATTTGCTTGATGTTTTGTATACCAAGTTCCTGGGTTCACCACTTGATGAGCAGGAAGAGAAGCTGATCAAAGAGATTGATGATGCGGTATTGTGGTATGATATGAAATATTTACTGGGTGAAGACTCAGAAGGAGACAAGCCGGAGACGTGTATGGTACCTGATTATACGGTGAGAGCATTCAAGGATGTTGAGCAGGAGTACTTGGAAATATTTGAAAAATATAAGGTCTTATAAATATCAAAATGATGAAAAAGGACAGAGAGTTCTGATTGAAAAAATGTCAGAAATCTCTGTCCTTTTTGTAAGTATCAGTATAGTTCGCAACTTTGTATTCTGCGGATTGTTTATCTCAGTCGAGAAGACTCCCACCTCTTCAGGTGGTGAGTAATAGAAAATGGATGAAAAAACGTAAGAAGTGTTACGGTTTTAAATGGCTCCGGTAATCTGTTGGCGAAACATTATAAAACTTTTTAAATGTACGTGAAAATGCCAGCTGGTCTTCAAATCCAAGTGAATTGGAAATAATCGAAACAGGAAGTTGTGTAGTTGCAAGTAACCTTGCAGCTTTTTTGAATTTCAGTTGAAGCAGATATTTTTTGGGTGAGATTCCAAACTTTTCATGGAAAGCCCGTGTAAGGTAATTCTGATGGATGCCGAAATAGTCAGCTACATCTTTTAACTTCAAATTCTCAGCATAATTGATGTCAAAGTAAAATTTAATTTCATCGATAATTGACAGTTTATTTGTGTCTGCTTCATGAAAATCAACATCGGAAAAAAGCATGGAAATAATATGAAGCAGGATACTATTTCCTTCAAAATAATGACTGGTCAATGAGGCATCTAATTGCATGATCCTGGAAATAGAATCGTAATATTTTCGGGTATCTAGACCATGGATCACATAAATATCTTCTGTTGAAGTCATAATCTGATAGAGATAACTTTCCGAGCTGATGCCGATAAAGCTGATCCATGCATAAGACCAAGGGTTTGTTTTTGAGGCTTCATAATAGGTGATCTTACCTGCCGGAATGAGAAATGCATCTCCTGCTTTTAGGTGAAACACATGCTCATTAATACGAAATTCTCCCTCCCCGTTGAGTACAAAATGAATTAGCTGATATGATCTCAAAGTCGGACCATAACTGTAGCCAGGTGTACATTCTTCATAACCGGCACTGTACAGAGAAAGATCACTATTGGCTTTATATACCAGAGAATGTTTGGTTTCTTTATATTCAATCATAAGTCTATCATAATACAAAAAGTTAGTTTTTTCCATATATTCTTCTGAAAATGCTATGTTCCAAAATAGGAAAATATAGTTTAATATAGTCAGGCGCCAGAAAGTAAGGACGGGAGGTCATTTAGAAATGATAAAACGGCAGAAATATCATCTGGAACCGGACAGAGGTCTGCTAAATGATCCTAATGGGTTAGTTTTTTACAAGGATATGTATCATGTGTTCTTTCAGTGGAATCGATTTGAAAAGAATCATTCTTACAAGGAATGGGGACATTTTACATCGAAGGATTTACTTCATTGGAATTGGGAAGGAAGTGCTCTTTTGCCGGACCAGTTTTATGAGCAAAATGGAGTTTACTCAGGGAGTGCATTGATAAAGGATGGTCAGCTTCGCTTATTCTATACAGGAAATAATAAGAGCGGCGGTGTGAGAAAAAGCAGCCAGTGCCTTGCAGTTACTGAGGATGGCAAGACATTTCAGAAAAAAGGCATTGTGGTATCAACACCTACGGAGTTTACCGAGCACTTCAGGGATCCGAAAGTATGGCAGGACGGCGATGACTATTATATGGTGATCGGAGCACAGATGAAAAATGGAAGAGGTTCTGTCGCACTATGTAGCTCCAAGGATGCGGAAAATTGGAAATTCGAATTAGTGCTTGCAAAATCCAAGGAGTATGAAATGGTCGAATGTCCGGATTATTTTCAGGTAGATGGACAAGGAATTTTGCTTTATTGTCCGCAGCACAGAGATAATGAAAGAGATAGTTCACTTTGTAGTTTTTCGGCTTATAAAGAGTTTGATTTTAATGACATAGTTTCAGGAAAAATAGAAGATAGCAATGTACAGAATCTGGATGAAGGGCGTAAAAAGATGGATCAGGGATTTGATTTTTATGCGCCGCAGACATTTACATCACCGGATGGAAGAAAAATTCTGTTTGCGTGGATGTCAAGAATGGAAGAGGAAGAAGAGAAGCTGTTTGGTGAAGGAGAATCCAGTATCCATTGTATGACGTTACCAAGAGAGCTTTCTTATCGAAATGGAGAACTGTGTCAGCTTCCGGTAAGAGAATTGGAAAAAAGTTTGTGCATACATAAGATTTCTGAGCAGGAAAGACAAAGTGGAGAAATAATTCTTAAGAACAGAGTATACTGTGCAAAACTATCTAATCTTCAGAATGAAACTTCTTTTAAAATAGAATTTCAGAACAGAGAAGTTATTCTAGAATACAAAAAAGTAGAAAAAATAATTTCTGTAAAGAGAAAAAATTGGGTTACAAAAGATTATGATGAGAGAACCTGTAAGATTGATTCGTTGGAAACGATAGAATGTTGGTCTGATATTTCCAGTATGGAAATTTTTGTGAATCAGGGAAGCAAAGTGTTTTCTATGAGAATGTTCACGGAAGAAGAAAATGGAAAAGTAAAAATAAGCGGACTCATGAAAGAAACAGTCGTGGAAATGTATGATTTAATGGGAGAAGGAGAGGAGAAAAATGAGTGATAAAGAATTAGCAAAAAAGATTCTTGAACTGGTTGGCGGTACGGAAAATGTTGTGTCAGTAAGACATTGTGCGACAAGACTTCGTATTGTAGTAGCTGATAAAGAAAAGATTCAGGTAAAAGAGGTTGAAAATCTGGAGAAGGTAAAAGGAAGCTTTTTTAATTCCGGACAGTATCAGATCATTCTCGGAACAGGTCTGGTTAACCGAATCTATGATGAAGTTGTAAAAGTTACAGGAACAGGCGACGAAGAAAAGTCAGAGGAAAAAGAAAAGGTAGTTTATGGAAATAAATTTCAGAGAGCAATCAGAATGTTTTCTGATGTATTTGTGCCAATTATCCCGGTGCTTGTAGCTACTGGTTTGTTTATGGGACTTAGAGGGCTTCTGACTCAGGAGGCAGTACTTGCAGTATTTGGTCTGACAGCTGATAGTATTCCGCAGAATCTTCTTACATTTACACAGGTATTGACAGACACGGCATTTGCATTTCTTCCGGCTTTAGTGTGCTGGTCAACCTTCCGGAATTTTGGCGGAAGTCCGGTAATTGGAATTGTATTAGGATTGATGCTTGTAAACAGCAGCCTGCCAAGCGCTTATGCAGTTGGATCAGGAGAGGCACAGCCGTTGATTTTCTTTGGATTTTTAAAAGTAACAGGATATCAGGGATCAGTATTACCGGCATTTGTGACAGGAATTGTCGCTTCCAAGTTTGAAAAATGGCTGCGAAAGAAAGTTCCGGATGCAATCGATCTGATTGTGACACCGTTCTTAACATTGTTGGTTGGATGTGTTCTGGCATTGTTCGTACTTGGACCAATCTTACATACAGTAGAGTCAGGAGTTCTGTTTGCAGTAGAACATCTTCTTTTCCTTCCGATGGGAATAGGCGGATTTTTATATGGATGTTTCGGACAGCTTCTTGGTATTTTTGGTATTCATCATATTCTGAATTTCTTAGAGATCAGTATGTTGGCACAAGATGGATGGAATTATCTGAATCCAATCGGAACTTGCGGAAATGTTGCTCAGGCAGGAGCAGTTCTTGCAGTTGCAATCAAAGCAGCGTCTAATAAGACAAAGCAGGTGGCATATCCGGCATGTCTGTCTGCATTACTTGGAATTACAGAGCCGGCGGTATTTGGAGTCAACTTAAAATTTATGAAACCGTTTGTAATGTCAATGATCGGTGGCGGTGTTGGAGGATTTCTGGCATCAATCTTCCATCTGAGAGCAACAGGAATGTCAATTACAGGTATTCCAGGAACATTGCTGTATCTTAACGAGCAGCTGCCACTCTATATTCTGGTAAATGTAGTTGCTTTCGGTGTAGCATTCGGACTGACATGGATGTTTGGGTTTAATAAGAAAATGGAGCAGTAAGTATGAGTATTCTATTTCATAACAAAGGACAGATCGTGCAATTAAGTAATGATACAATAAGTTATGTGATGGAAATTGTGGATGGAAAGTATCTGGTTCATCGGTATTTCGGACGAAAGATCCGAAATTACCGAGGGACCGGAAATCCCCTGTATTTTAAGAGGGGGTATAATACGGAACATGACAGCTCTGTCGAAAATGTATCCTTTGATGATTTCCCGTTTGAATATCCGGTCGGAGGACATGGAGATTTTCGTATTCCGGCTTTTGCAATCACACAAGAAGATGGAATAACATTTTGCGAACCGGTGTTTAAAAGCTGGAGTGTGGTATCCGGTAAGCCTAAATTACAGGGTATGCCACAGATTCGTGTTAATGAAAATGAGTCGGAGACACTGGAAGTGATCTGTGAAGATGACAGAGCAGGGATCCGACTTTTTCTTTATTATACGATTTTTGAAAATCACGGAATTGTTTTACGGCATCAAAAAGTAGAAAATTATGGGAAGCAGACCGTTTTTCTTCAGAACATTCAGAGTATGTCTCTGGAACTTCCGGCAGAAGAGTATGAACTTATGACATTATATGGAACACATGCTAAAGAGGCAAATATGCAGCGTTTCCCGATTCATTATGGGGTGCAGAAAACGGAGAGTGTCAGGGGAAGCAGCAGTCCTCAGCATCAGCCATTTTTTGCGGCGTTAAAACCGGAGACGAATGAATGCAGCGGAGATGTCTGGGCAGCGCATCTTGTTTATAGCGGAAATTTCCTCGCACAGGTGGAAAAAGACCAGTTTGGAAATGTACGGGCACAGATTGGAATTCATCCGGACAGCTTTAAATGGGAATTAAAACCAGGAGATACATTTGCTTCTCCGGAAGCGGTATTGAATTATAGCAATACGGGTCTGAATGGAATGCGCCACAATTTTCATTGGCTGTACCAACAGCATCTAATTCCTAAACGATTTGAGGAAAAGACACGACCGGTTCTTTTAAACTCCTGGGAATCTATGTACTATGATGTAACAATGGAGAAGATTGATGAACAGGCAGACCTGGCTAAAGCTGCGGGAATTGAATTATTTGTGTTGGATGACGGTTGGTTCCGTAAAGGAAATGACAGCAGATCTTCAATGGGAGACTGGATATGCAATGAACAGAAACTTCCGGGTGGAATTGCAGCAGTTGCAGATGTGATTCATAAAAAAGGTTTACAGTTTGGACTTTGGTTTGAACCGGAGGCAGTCAGCGAGGATAGTGAGTTGTTACGTCAACATCCGGACTGGGCGCTTCACATTCTGGGGTATCAATCGGTAAAAGGAAGACATGAATATTTGCTGGACCTTTCAAGAGAAGATGTCCGTGAATATTTATTTAAAACATTAGATTTTTATTTGAGAGATGGAAAAATCAATTACATAAAGTGGGATATGAACCGACCTCTGACAGATGTGAATTCTGCATGTCTGGGAGTACAGCAAAAAGAGGAGATCAGTCATCGGTATGTGATTGGATTATATGATATTTTGGAACGCATTACAGAAAAATATCCGGATGTTCTGATTGAAGGATGTTCCAGTGGTGGTGCGCGATTTGATCCGGGAATGTTGTATTATGTGCCGCAGAATTGGACAAGTGACAATACAGATGCATTTGACCGTGCGACGATCCAAAGAGGGTATAGCCTTTTATATCCGCAGATAACAATGGGGGCTCACGTAAGTATTGTTCCGAATCATCAAACCGGAAGAAGTACTTCTCTGGATGCAAGATATCAGGTAGCAAGATTATTTAATCTGGGATATGAACTTGATCTTACGAAATGTTCCAAAGAAGAAAGAAAAGAAATTGCTGATCAGATTCAGGAATATAAAGAACAGAGAGGCTGGCTGCAAAAGGGAGTGCTTAGTTATCTTGAAGTTCCGAATGAGAATTATATTGCATGGTCGGTTGTTTCCGTGACGGGAGAAGAATGCGAAGTTATTATCATGCAGAAACTGTTTGATCCGAGATATTCTCATGGAAGAATTTATCTCTGTGGTCTGCATCCGGAATGGGATTATAAAGATGAAAGTACCGGGCAGATTTTCGGTGGAGATGAATTGATGGAGATCGGAGTATCGCTACCATTAATAAAACGAGATTTCCATATATTTGCATTTCATTTTTCAAAGGTAAAGGAGAATTACGGTGATCAGATTAATTGCAAGTGATCTGGATGGGACACTTCTAAATGAGGAAAGCATGTTATCAGAGAAAACAGCGAAGTGTATAAGGACTGCACAGCAGGCAGGAATTCTGTGGGTTGCGGCAACAGGCCGTTCGCTGAAAACGGCATCTGAGCTTATGAGAACAGCGGGAGTGTCACCGGAATATCTTCTGCTAAATGGAGCCGAATTCCGAAAGAGTGATGGGACTTTGATTTTCCAAAAATCAATAGAAGAATCCTGTACGCAGGAAATTATACAGATGCTCATGGAAAAGAAGCTTGATTTTGAAATTAATACATCATCAGGAGATTTTTCGACAGACTGTGAGTTTTGCGATACGGCTCGCCCAATGCCCGCAGTGGAAAAAATTTTTGATGCGCAGATTAAAATTCAAAAGATATTTATTTTCTCAGAAGAGCAGAATAAGTTGAAAAACATAAAAGAATTTCTGAAGAAGAGACAAGATATCACAGTTACTTCATCTGCAACTTGGAATATAGAAATTACAGACCGACAGGCGAATAAAGGAGCTATGCTGGAACAGATTGCAGAGTATTACGGGTGGAGTAAAGAAGAGGTATTGGTATTTGGGGATGGAAATAATGACATTTCAATGTTTGAGAAATTCCCACATTCCAGAGCAATGGGAAATGCCGTAGAAAGTTTAAAGAAAAACGCAGAGAAAGTTATTGAATCTAATAGAGATGATGCGGTTGCACAAGAGGTATGCAGATTGTTGCAACATCCAAGTTTTAGAGCTGTTTTGTAAGCGCTTGGTTGATATCAGAAGAAAAATGATAAAAGAACGGAGAAGTCTGATTGAAAAATGTCAGAACTCTCCGTTTTTTGTAGATATCAGTATTGTGATCTTCGTTGCGTATTGCCTAGAACCATAGAGAGGTGTAGTGTTCCCAAAACTATTATCCATTTATTTTACAACAGCTGTCACGTTCAATCAGCTGATGCGGCACGATAATCTTTGTTGCAACAAGATTCGGATTCTCAATATGATTGATCATCTGTGATGCCGCCTCGATACCCAACTGCTTGGAATTAATATCAATTGAAGTAAGCTGTGGAGATGTCGATCTTGCAAATAGAGAGTTGTTGAATGATATAATCGACAAATCATCAGGGATTGAAACATGATTCTGAAGACAGACTCTTTCAAGTGAAACGGCAAGAATATCATCACTTACAACGATTGCAGTTGGCGGTTCATCCTGCAGTAACAGAGAAGAAATTGCTTCTGTGTTATCTCCTGATACATTCAGAACTTCCGCGCAGTATTCTGGACGGAAAGGGATTCCGTGTTTAGTCAATGCCATTTGGTAACCGGTTTTTCTGTCTGCGGCAAAAGTCAGTGAACTGTCGGAACCCAGATAAGCAATCTTGCGATGACCGAGCTGATAGAGATATTCGGTCGCGTCCTCTCCGGCAAGAAGATTATCATTGTCAATATATAATGTCTGATTCGTGTACTGTGTTGCTTTTCCAATCAAGATATAAAGAAGCCCTTCGCTGAAGAGATAATCAATAATCGGATCGTCCTTTCGAGAATAAAGAACGATGAACCCATCTACTTTTCCACTTCGTGACATAGACTGAATCGCTTTTAAGATCTCATCTTCATCTTGACCTGTCACAACAGTAGACATGTATTGTCTCTGGTTACAGTAGTGGCTGATGCCGCGAATTGCTTCAAGATAGAAAGCATTCTCATATACTTCACGGGCAGATGCCGGAAGGATAATCCGATCGTGCGGGAATACTGAGAAGCAAGATTGCTGGCCTGAAAGTTTACTTCGTAACCAAGTTCGATCATCGCTTTACGAACTTTTTCTTTTGTTTCTGTGCTGATGGATGGGTTATTCTTACAAGTTCTAGAGACAGTGGAAGGTGATACACCTGCCAAAGCGGCCACATCTTTAATTGTTACTGTCATATTTTCCCTCCTGTGAGGAAATGAGGATGTCAGGAGTCTGACACCTATTTTCCTTTATTTTCACGTAACTGTTCAGAGCCAACCTCCAAAATGCTACGCATTTCGTCGGTGTGGCGTATCCGCAAATAAAATTCAAAAACAGTCTTAAAATGACAAGCATTTTATTACCTGTTTTTGAAATTTTTGATCTTGGCTCTGAACAGTTACATTTTCACAAAAAATTCGTCACCTACTATTTTAGTGAAAGAACGCA
>ENA-OQIO01000946-OQIO01000946.1-human-gut-metagenome-genome-assembly--contig:-NODE-946-length-15006-cov-2.721823_pt1 | contig 15006 bp, 24 predicted proteins | sample MGYA00242573_ERZ504737 | MGnify/ENA primary metagenome ERZ504737 (study PRJEB26092, sample SAMD00036203) | human gut metagenome | host: Homo sapiens | study: EMG produced TPA metagenomics assembly of...
TACTGCAATTTTATAAAAGAAAGGACAGCAGTATCAAATTGCTGTCCTTGCGGTTTATTATAGCTGGTAGTGTATAAGCGTGGGTTCATCATATTTGGTGTGGTATCTTTAACTATGGGAAACTCCGCATTCCCATTTGCTGATGGCCTGCCGCGAGACATCCAGCTCCGCGGCGAGCTGCTCCTGCGATAAACCGCGCGATCTGCGCAACAGCTGTAATTTTTCTCCCAGGGTCATGTATTTGTCCTCCGTTTGCTTTGATGCGCCCAGTATAGCCGACTGCGGCGAAAAGCGCCACCAGTCAAGGCTTGCAAGTCCGCAACCAAACGTGGCAAAGAGGATTTAGTCCGCTTTTTTCTTGTTCTTTCCAAACAGCGCGCCCACGTCGACCTCCACCAGCACAAGGCTCGCAAGCATCAGCGCCGAGCCGATGTAGCCCTTGACGCCGATGCGCTCACCCAGCAGAAAGAACGCAAAAATCGCCGAAAACACGGGTTCGAGCGTAAAGATGAGACTCGCGCGGCTCGCCGTCGTGTGCTTTTGATAAACGCTCTGGATCACAAGGCAGACGCCTGAACACACGATGCCGAGAAACAGCGCCGCCGCCCAGACCTTTGCCGTACCCGGCAGTGCAGGCGTCTCCAAAAATACGGAGAGCATCAGCATCACCACGCGACGACGGCAAGGTCGCACACGCCGAGCGCCAGCGGGTCGACCTTTTCATTCGCCACGGCCTTTTCCGTGACCATCAGGTCGACGGAGTAAAACACCGCTGCGAACAGGCAGATGATATCGCCGAACGCGGGCTTGAGCGTCTCGTTCAGCGTCATCAGCGCTAAGCCGATAAGACATAAGATCATCGAAACGCCGAATTTCTTCTCCGGCTTTTTGCGATACACGATAAATTCCAAAATCGGCGTCGTCACGACCGAAAGCGCGCAGATGAAGCCCGCGTTCGACACGGATGTGTAAATGACACCGTAGGCACGCTCGTGTACACGACGACGAGCGAAAGGCCCACTACAATGCTGTACTTGACGGTCTCGCGGCTCGCGTGGAAGACATTTTTGCGAAACACGAATCCCAGCACAACAAACGCCGTCAAAAAACGGAAGGCGTTGAGCGTCAACGGCTGCATATCCCTCAGGCAGATCGCCGTCAGGCAGTTGGAAATGCCCCAGAAGCTCGTCGCCAGCAGCAGCATGAGATCTGCCTGCGCTGATGTTCCATTGGTTTTCCCTCTCTCTTCTTAAAATCTCTCTTCTCTCATTTGTCAAACGGGCGCCTTGCGGCGTCCGTTTGATTAGTTGATTTTACCATGTCTATTAGGTTTTCGCAAGTGGCATGAGAAAAGAAAATGTAAGAATCTAGATGCGCACGCTTCGCTCTTTTTATTCACCAAAACCGCGGAGAGAGGCGGGAAAACCCACCTCTCTCCGCTCCGCATCAGATCTTCTGCACCGGCGGCAAAAAGCCGCGCTTCGCATTCTCCTCTGTGTCGTCCGACTCGTCGTAGGCGTCGTACGGCGCGGACGGGTCGTGCACTTTCTTCTTGAACGGCGAGCAGAGCTTATCGCGGTGCGCAAAGGCGAAGTAGAGATCGTCCGTCCAGCCGGTGTGGCCCGTCAGGATGACGGGCCGCAGGCCGCGCGTGCGAAGCTTCTGCTCCAACTCCGCCAGCGATTTGACTGCGAGCTTGTTGCTCTCCGCCAGCGCGGAAATGAAGCTGTAGCCGCCGTCCGCGCCGAACCAGATCGTATCGCCCGTGAAGAGGTACCTGTCGTCAATGAGGTACACCATATGCCCCCACGTGTGGCCAGGGGCCAAAAAGCATTCGATCTTAATGCCGTCGATCTCGAAGACCTGCCGTCGTGCAGCAGCACCTTTTCGTTGTTAATGGTCACCTGCGGCAGCTTGTAGAGGTGGTAGATCACCTTGCGGCGCACCTCGCCCGGTGAGATATTTGTTCTCGATCTCGCCGATATAGAGCTTCGCGTCACGGAAAAGGCCGGGGCTGTCCGCCTCCACCGCGCGACATGGTCGGTGTCCTGATGGGTGATGAGGATATGGCGGATGGACTTCGGGTCGATGCCGAGCCAGCCCATCTTTTCCTCAAGACGGTCATAGTTGTAGCCCGCGTCGACCATGATGGTCGTCTCGCCCTTGCGGTAGAAAAAGATGTTCGCCACCCATTCGCGCACGCAGGCGACATGTTCATCGACCCAGCCGGTGTTCAGCGGCTTGAATATCTCCTTGCCGCGGTACATCTTGCTCATTTCCTTTTTCTGAAATTCGGTAGCTTGCTTGGACACGGCCGATTCCCCCCTGTTTTGTTTTTTAGTTCAACGTCTCTAACTCCAAGTGATAAAAAGCCGCACGCGGCGTTCACGCCCGCGGAAACAGCTCTTCGCACGCGCCGCGCGTCAGCGTTTCGAGCACCTGCGGATACAGCGCGCCGATCTGCTCCTGATGCGACACCGTGAGGATCAGGCCGCGGATCGTCGCAGCGGCGAGCGCGATACCGCCGCGCGGGGTCAGGCCGCTCTCTTCCAAAAGGTCGCGGATATGTATCGTCGCTGTGGTAGTGCTCGGCTTTCACCTGCGCGGGGATGCGGCGCAGCAGATAGGCCGAGTCCTCCTCGATGAATTTCATCGCACCGATCTCGGATAAGCGGCTGCAGGCCGTGAGCAGCACGTTCGCGATGCGCTCGTCGGGCGGCAGGTCTTTGCCCTCCTCCAGCACCTGCTCGGCCACCTGATAGACCTCGCTGTGGATATCCTCCAGCACCTCGAAAAACAGCAGTTCTTTGGACGCGAAGTATTTATAGAACAGTCCCTTCGAGATGCCCGCCGCCTCGGTGAGCTGCTCGACCGAGGTCTTGCGCAGCCCCAGCGTGACGGCGCAGCGGCGCGCCTCTTGCAGCAGCGTTTCGCGGATGGCCGCGTTCTCTTCTGCGGAAAAGGCCATTGGCATTCCCTCCTTTGTTGAAATTTTTGACCAGCTTGGTTTATTGGTCATATTGTAGCATATCCATCGCCGTCTGGCAAGAAAAAAAGGATCCCATTCCTTTATAAATACTGAATAAGACCACAGCTTTTATCAATGCACTGCGTTATATATGTGCAGCACAGCCGCTAGGCCGGTATGGATGCGCACATCTCCCAGCCCTTCGACGTCAAGACGCTCTGCATCTGCCTTGCGGCGGCTGAAGAACAAGCAGTAAACGCAAAAAAGAGGACATTCCGATTCTTTTCGGAATGTCCTCTTCCCTTTTCTTGTCACAGCAGGCCGTAGACTCGTGCAGATCCCTGATCTCGTGGTCGATGCGGTAACCCTCCGGCGCTTTGATTCCCTCGGGATTGTACCAGCAGGTCACGATGTCCGCGTTGTCGCCGCCGCGGATATCGCTCGTGAGCGAATCGCCGACGATCATCGTCTCGCCCTTCTCGACCGGCCCGATGGCGGCGAAGACCTGGTCGAAAAACTCCTTTTTCGGCTTCTCCGCGCCAAGCTGCTCGGAGAGGAACACGCCGTCCATCAGCGCACCGAGGCCGGAGCGCGTCAGCTTCTTCGTCTGCGCGACGACCGTACCGTTCGAGACGACGCACTGGCGCACCTTGCCGCGCAGCGACTTGACGATCTCATAGCTGTCGTCGCGGTAGACGATGGTGTCACCCAGACGCAGCTGGTAGGCATCGTTAAACTGCGGCGCGAGGGAAACGTCGATGCCCTCCTCCGCGAAAAACTCCTCAAAGCGGCCGACGAGCACCTGCGGCTTCGTGATCTCGCCGCGCTCGAGTTTTTCCCAGTATTTCATGTTCAAGACGGAATAGCGCGCGACCTGTTCTTCCGAGCATTCGCCAAGGCCGAACTCAACAAAAAGGCTCTGGATGGCGGCGCGCTCGGCGGCATCAAAGTCTAAAAGCGTGCGGTCCACGTCCCACAAAATCGTTTTGATCATAACGGTATCTCCAAAAACAGTCAAAATTACTCTTTTTCCGCGTGCGCGGCGAGAACATCATACCACAGCAGGACTACGCCCGCAACGCCGATTTTCCGCCGCTTGCGGGAAAGATCATACCGTGGTAGAATAGCGGCAACGATTTTGGACAGAAAGGGACTGTTTCCTATGAATATCACCGTATATCTCGGTGCGAGCAGCGGCAACGATCCGACGCTTGAGACGTCCGTGCGCGCGCTGGGCCGTCTCATCGGCAAGAGCGGCAACGCCCTTGTCTACGGCGGGTCGAAAAACGGCCTAATGGGTGCGCTCGCTGAAAGCGTGCTGCGCGCGGGCGGCGAAGTGACCGGCGTGGAGCCGCAGTTTTTCATCGACAAGGGCTACGAGTATGACGAGATCACGACGCTCATCGTCACGCGCGACATGACCGAGCGCAAGACGAAGATGATCGAGCTCGGCGACGCGTTCATCGCCTTCCCCGGCGGCACGGGCACGCTCGAGGAGATCAGCGAGATCATGTCAAAGGTGTCGCTCAAGCAGCTCGCCGCGCCGTGCATCCTCTATAATCTGAACGGCTATTACGACCACTTGAAAGCCCTGCTCGCTCACATGATCGACATGGGCCTCTCCACGCCCGAGCGGCAGGAGGGCATCTACTTTGCCGAAATGCTGGACGACATTCGCGCGATCTTGAAGATTTGAGGAAAAGCCGCCTTCGGCGGCTTTTCTTTTTGTGCGGCGCTTGACAGGCCTCCTTCGCTGCGGTATGCTAAAAGAAACTTAAAGTTACTCACTGTGCTGCAACCTAAAGCGCGCTTTCATTTCAGGAGGATTTCATGGTCTACACAGTCGGCGAGATGGCGAAAAAGCTGGACGTCCCCGCTTCCACGCTGCGCTATTACGATAAGGAGGGCCTGCTGCCCTTTGTGGAGCGCTCGTCCGGCGGCATCCGCATGTTTCAGGAATCGGACTTCGAGTGGTTACAGGTCATCGGCTGCATGAAAAAGGCCGGTATGTCCATCAGGGACATCCGCCAGTACATCGAGCTCGCCCTGCGCGGCGACGACACCATCGGCACGCGCCTCAAGATGTTCACGCACCAGCGCGACGTGCTGCTCGCGCAGATGGAGGAGATGCGCCACACGCTCGAGACCGTGGAGTACAAATGCTGGTATTATGAAACTGCAAAGGCCGCGGGCACGATCGACGTCCCAAGGGATATGGCGGACGAGGACGTGCCCGAGCGCTTCCGTGCCATCCGGCGCGAACTCAAGACGATTCCGCAGGAGTAAAGGTAAACTACTTTTCTGCCGGCAAGCAGGGAAAGGATAAGAATAGGAAAGTAAACTATGGATCGGATCAAGAAGAATTTTGGCTTTGGCTGCATGCGCCTGCCGATGATCGGCGAAGAGGTGGATATCGAGCAGACCAAGCAGATGGTGGACGCGTTTTTAGACGCGGGCTTCAACTATTTTGACACTGCGCACGGCTACATCCAGGGCAAGAGCGAAAAGGCGCTCAAGACCTGCCTGACAAGCCGCTATCCGCGCGAGAAGTACATCCTGACCGACAAGCTGACGGCGAACTATTTCAAGACCGAGGCAGACATCCGCCCGTTTTTCGAGAGCCAGCTCAAGATCTGCGGCGTCGAGTATTTCGACTTCTATCTGATGCACGCGCAGGGTCTTGTCAACTACGACCACTTCAAGGAGTGCCGCGCGTATGAGACGGCGTTCGCGCTCAAAAAAGAGGGCAAAATTCGCCACGTCGGCATTTCCTTCCACGACCGCGCCGAGGTGCTCGAGCGCATTCTGACCGAGTATCCCGAGATCGAAGTTATCCAGATCCAGTTCAACTACGTCGACTACGACGATCCCGCGGTGCAGAGCCGCAAGTGCTATGAGGTCTGCCGCAAATTCAATAAGCCCGTCATCGTCATGGAGCCCGTCAAGGGCGGCAACCTCGTGAACCTGCCTGAGGACGCAAAGGCCGTGCTTGAAGACCTGCACGGCGGCAGCCCCGTGAGCTACGCCATCCGCTTTGTCGCGGGCTTCCCCGGCATGATGATGGTGCTCTCCGGCATGAGCAACATGGAGCAGATGCAGGACAACATCTCGTTCATGCGGGACTTCAAGCCCCTTGACGAGACCGAGCGCGCCGCGGTGGAAAGGTGCAGGAGATCTTCCACAGCAAGGACCTCATCCCCTGCACGGCCTGCCGCTACTGCACGGACGGCTGCCCCAAGCACATCTCTATCCCTGACCTCTTCGCCATTATGAACGCCAAGCAGATTCACCACGACTGGAACGCGGACTGCTACTATGAAGATGTCCACACCGCGCCGGGCCGCAAGCGTCCGACTGCTTAAAGTGCGGCAAGTGCGAAAAGGTCTGCCCGCAGCACCTCCCCATCCGCAAACTGCTCGAGCAGGTCGCGGCAGAATTTGAAAAGCCCCCCGCAGCGAATTAAGCTCAAAATATAAAATGCAGCACCGGCGAGAGAAAGATGGAAAACTCTCGCCGGTGCTGTTTGCTTGCACTGATCCTTGATCTTTATCATAACACCGCGCCGCGGTGTTTTTCTTGGTCTGACGCTTTGGCCGTTCGGCGAGGTGGACAGTGGACCCCAGAATTTTTTTGTTTGTCGCCCTTTGTTTTAGGCTATGGCTGAAGTATAACGTGGATTCTTTAAGCGAACCTAAATTTGGTGTAAATAAAGTATGAACAATTCTCGTATCGCGCGGGAAAAATATATGTAAAAAAGCGGCGCATTTTGCGTAAATTTCCGTTTCTTCCCTGCAATAACTGCTCCTTCGGCGTATAAGAAAGTAAATTTTGTCGATTTCTTAACAAATTTGCGGCGAAATTCATACCTGCGGCTCACCTCGCACGCGATCTTGCCGCGCACTGCTCCTCCACATTCCGACAGAGAGCGGCGGCACCATCGGATCAAGGGAGAAAATCATGCAGAAAAAACGAGTGCCCAGCCTGATTTTAGTCGCATTTGCAGCCGTTCGAACAGGTCGTTTTGCGGATGAGACGCGCGTGAATAAGCTCCATGCCGGCAAAATCCGGATTACAGAGCGCGGGCATGACCTCGAGAAGGTCGTGCTTTTTGGCGAATTCCGCGGTCGGACAGGCGGTGAACTCATAGTAGATGGCTGATCCTTGTCAAACGGCGCGACGTGCATCTCAAAGTCGCCCCACTTGTCGCACTGTTTTTTCGCGTTCAAAAACGCGCGGTGCAGGAGCTTTTTGCAAAGCGGCTTATTGATGTCGATGAATTTGAGCTTGCTGAGCTTTCGGAACGACGGTAGGAAGAGGTTCCCTCCATCTCCTCGATCTCTTGAAGGCTTGTCACGTCCTTGCAGAGACGTAATACGCCATCAGCGCGATGCAGTCGTAATTGCCGCCCGGGCCGTTGTGAAAGTTTTTCTTCCCGCCAAGGTCGGTGCGCCAGTCGCTCAAAAAGTCGACATACTGCATCTGCACGCGCTCCCAGACGGCTTCGCGCTGCGATTCCGGATAGTGGTGCGCGATCTTCTCCCGAATTTCCGCCTTGCAGGGCTTTGAATAGATCACATGGCAGGTGCGGTCAAATTGCAGCTGATCGTCGTTCATTGTCTTCCCTCCCGTATTTTTTACGCTTGCCGATATCAGAGCGTCGGTTTGCCGTGAGGTCTTCTCCCCTGTCTTACGCTGCTGCGCTTTTTTCATCGTCACGAGCAGCCCGCCGAACATCCAGACGTTGCCGATGGCGAGCCACGCGCAGCGCAGGGCGTTGCCAAGCGGCCGGTTGCCGAGCAGCGCCGCGAGAAAATACACGAGCATGCCGAACGCCATAGAGAAGACGCAGCACCGATACGGTGTCAGCCCCTTTCGGAATGCGACGATCTGCGTCATCACCAGCACAAAGAAGAAGATCCAGAACAGCACGAGCGGCGGCATCAGGAAGTATGCGCTGTACTGCGTCAAAAGCGCTTCGGAAAGCCCGTGTTTCATCAGAAACACCGCCGTGCACACCGGCACATGGAAGCCGCACGCGCAGAACATCAGGTAGCCGAAAATGTCGGAGCGGCAGCGGTGCGCGTATTTCGGCGACTTCGCCGCCATCAGGCGGTAAACACCGAAGCAGGCAAGTCCCTCAAGCACCACGCCGAAAAGCCCCAGCAGCGCCGCGGCAAAAAGGCCGCTGTCCGAGGTAGAAGTATAGGCCGATAGCATCTGTAAAACGCCTTCAAGCGCATCGTTCTCCACGCCCTAGCCGAGGATCAGGTCACCGGCGAGGTGCAGAACGGACGCAAAAAGGCCGATGGTCAGCAGCTTTTTGATGTGCGGCCAGTCAATCTCACGCGAGATGCCGATGTCATTGAAGTCACTCATGCTTTTTATTCTCCTTTGCAAAGTCGAGGCGGACGATCTGCATGTTCATCATGCCGTCGCCGACCTTCGATAAAAAGCGGAAGAATTTCCGTACATTTTGATTCCTCAAGTCGTTGTAGCCCAGCATGTAGCCGCGCGAGGACACACGCAGCCTATCGCTCCACGCCGAAAGCTCGCGCCTTGCGTCGGTGACGGCGAAATACGCGCCGACGTCCTTGATCTCCGCGCCCTTGAGCCATGTTTTGAGCATCAGCTTGACCGCCTTGCAGTTCGCCGCGTCGAAGACGAGCTTGCCGCCTGGGAACGCCTCCGCCATCGCGCACACGAGCGCTTTGACCTGCGGCGTGAGGAAATAGTAGAACACACCCGCGGCGAAGAACACCGCGTCGCCGCTCGCGTCGATCTCACTGAACCATGAGGTGTCATTTAAGTTGCAGGGGATGTTTTTCTCGCGCTCTCCCGCAGGCAGGAGCGCATCGCGCACGGCGATGACATTGGGAAAGTCGAGGTTGTAAATTTTGCACGTGCCGTTGTCACAGGCGCGTCCCGTGGCGTCCAGCCCGCAGCCGAGGTTCACGACCGCCGCGTTCGGGTACGAGCGCAGATAGTCCCGCACCTCGCAGGCGAGGTCGCTCTGCCGCATGGCGCACTCTAAAAAGCCGAACTGCTGCATCATGCTCTGCGACCTTTTCGCGAGCGCGGAAAAATCATAGTCGATCTCTTCGATCAAGCGCATGGCCGTCTCGTCGCGGAACAGGTTCGGGTAGAGCTCCGAGCACATCTTGCGCCCGTAGAGCGGGATGACGAGCGTCTCCTGCACGGTGTTTTTCTCAATGTGGTACTTCATCGGTCTCTCCTTTCATTTTCCCGCGAGCTTCAGGCAGAAGTCGCAGCACTCATTCCCGCGGCCGAGCGTCTTTGTGCGGTGCCAGACGAGCTTCGGGTGCAGGTCGTCATAGGCGATGTCGTCGCTGTCGCAGAAGCAGGGGCAGAGCTCCGGACAGCCGTGTTCGACACAGGTGTCGTGATAGGGGCACTTCGTCATATCGATGCGCCAGACGCCGCCGGAGGTCTGATACTCCGTGGCCGCAAAGCCCGCCGTCTCGCCGTAGAATTTTGGCGTCAGCTTACTGAACAGCACCGGCGGCAGATGATAGAGCCCGGAACCTTGAGCAGCTTGAGGATGGTTTTTCTCATCGTCCACGCATGCTCCGCCACATAGCCGTGGACGGTTTGCAGCGCCTCGTCCTTGGGCATGACGGTCTGCAAGGTCTCGTAAGCAGCGATGCCGGGCAAAATTTGACTTTCCAAATGGAACTGCTTTTCCTTCGACGCGTTCAGATGCATTGAGCGCAGGCGCGACAGCCTTTCGTCCAACAATCTGTTCAGTTCGATGCCCTGCTCGGGAAATCGCCGCGCGACGGTCTCGCGGAATGCCGCAATGATGTAGTTCTCCTTCACACTTCTCCCCTCACTTTCGCAAAAACGGCAGCGGCGGCAGTTCATTTTGCTCGATGATGCGCTCCAGCATCGCCGCAAAGCCCTGCGGGTCGCGAATTTGATACTGCATGTGGTTATGATCTCGTCCATGGGCGAAACAAATTCCGTCTCCGGCTCGCTGGGGTTGAAGCCGTCGTAGGCGACGAGCACAACGTGATACCGCTCCGCCAGTTTTTGGGCCGTGGGAAGCATGCCAAGGTAGCTCACGCCGCCGCCATGCAGCATGACCATGAGCTCGGAGTGCTCCTGTCCGAATTCAAAATACTTCACGTGCTCTTCTCCTTCCCAACGATGCTCTTGACGAGCGCTGCCCAATCCTGCGGGTGGCAGGCCAGCAGCTCTTCGTGCTGCATGTCCTGCTCGTGGATGACAGGATGCGCAAAATGCTGCTCATAGCGGGCGCGGTACTTTTCGCCCATCTTGAGCGCGTAGAAGATATGAATTTCCGTCCCCGGCACGTCGAGCTTGTCGGGCAGCGGCGTAATGAGGTCGGAATAGAACTGATTCTTGCAGCTCTGCTGCGTCAAATAGGGCCGCGCCCCGCCGAGTATCCGTAGGAACACCGCGCCGTAATCACCCATCTGCCGCATCTGCTTTTCCACGCGCTTTTGCAGAAGCGGCGACTTGAACCTGCCGTCGCGCAGCATCGGGAACATCAGCGACAGCAGAAGATTCGTCTGCAATTTTGCCGTGAATTTCGAGGACTGGTCCAAGTCTGAGCTGCCGAGGATGCCGTAGTCCATGCGAATATTTCCTCTTGCGGCCAGAAGGCCCACAAACGAGCCGCCGAGCGAGCAGCCGTAGGCTGCGCGGATGTGCCCGCCGCAGTTTACCTTGAGGTAGTCCTCGATTTTCGCCGTCTCTTCGAGCATCGTGGGGAATTCCGTCCGTTCGGTCTCATCAAAGCCGTCGTAGCTGACGCAGAGCACGCGGTACTCGTCAGAGAGCAGCGGGATCACGTGGCCGAAGTTGCCCTTCCAATGGCAGCAGGTGCCCGGCAGCAGCAAAATGACCGGTGCGTTTTCTTCGCCGAACGCATAGACCTTCATCGCTCCTGACCTCGCTTTCTCACTTTTGTGCCGTGATGCAGAGCCAGCCCTTTTCGCTCTTGTGAATTTGAATATTGCGGAATCCGGCCTGCTCCAAAATGTTCTTGAGTTGAACGTCTTTATAGATCGTCATGCCGTCGATCTTCTCCGTCCACTTCTCGTCTTTTTCGTTGTCGCCGCCGCACTCGTTGCAAATCAAAAACATCCCGCCCGGTTTCAGCACGCGATGGATCTCGCGGAAGCTCTGAAGCAAATCAGGCAGAAGTAGACCGTCTCAAATGCGGTGACCAAATCAAACTGGTTCGCCGCGAAGATGAGATCCGCGACATTCCCCTGCAAAATGACGCAGCGGCCATTCAAAATGGCATCCTCGTTGACCTTTTTCGCCTTTTCGACGCTGACGGGCGAATAGTCGACGCCTTTGACCTCGCCGTTTGGGCACTTTTTGAGCATCGTCCTGATGTTCGCGCCTCCGCCGCAGCCGCAGTCCAGGATGCTTGCGTCCTTTGCGATCTCGGCAAATTGCAATCCCCAGTCCGCGAGCGCGCGGTGGCCGACGTTCATCATTGCGAGCATCAGCTTCCCGCCAAGGCCCTCGGGCTTGCGGGTATTTTCAAAAAACGACATGCTTTTTTCTCCTTTTTGCTCACTTGACCCACATCACAAGAAGGCCCGTGAGCACGCTGATGATGACGAGAAACAGCGAGCCCGGAAAGAGCATCCCCTTCACGTGGAACCACTTCTGCGCGTAGGCCTTGTCCATGTGCTCGGTCCCCGGCAGGCGGAATACTTTCAGATGCGCGAACAGCACCCAGTCGAGGAAAAACGTGTCCCACGCGCCGACGATCAGAAAGAGGATGGCCGCGAATTCCGCGCCCGTCCAAAAGCTGTCCGCCCCGGCAAGGATGGCCCCGTACGTCAAAAGCACCGCGAACAGCACGATGCCAAAGCCCTTGAACGCGATGGTGCGGCCGCTGAGCGGCGCGACCGGAACGTGCTCGTGCGTCTTGAAATATTCCTCCTGAATATCAGGCGGATAGTTGTGCACGCCGATCTCCGGGTGCTTGATGGTGGGGATCATCACCATTGCCGTGAAAAGCGCCGTAAAAACGACCGCTTCTACCCAAACCGTACTCCAAATCATGGATATTCCTCCTCACTTTTTCTCCAGCACAACGATGCGGTTGGAGATATTGCTGACCGCCGGGATCTTGCCGAGCAGCTTGTAGATGGACACAAATTCCGCCATGCCCTCGCACAGGCTGTGCTCTTCGACAAAGCGGAAATCCGGCAGCAGCGCGGCGAGCGCCGCGCCGTTTTTAACGCCCCAGCTGAATTTTGCCTTGCTCGCCTCGATGGACTTCTCCTTAAAGCGCTTCACGACCATCGGGTTCATCGTCTCGACAAGCACCGTCGCGCGGTCAAAGCGCGCCGCGATGACGTCGAAGATGCGCTTGACGTCGCTCTCCAATAAGTACATCGTCAAGCCCTCGATGATGACGAGGACGTCCGTGCTCGTCCCCTTGATCTCGCCGCCCCAGTCGTCCATCGCGGACATGGTGATCTGCGAGATCTTTCTGCTCTCAGGCAGGAGCTTTTCGCGCACGGCGATCGTCTCGGGCAGGTCTAAATTGTACCAGTGCGAATAGTCGCTCATGCGGTAGCAGCGCGTGTCGAGCCCGCAGGCGATGTTCACGACCACCGCACCGCCATGCCCCGCAAGGTAAGTCTTCACAAGCTTATCGAGCACGATGGTGCGCGCTATAACGCCGCTGTGCATCGCCGCGTCCTTGTCGGCCATCGAAAAATCGTAGTCGAGCCGGTCGATGATCTCGACCGCCTTGTTGTCGGTGATCGCGCCGCGCGTCTTCGTCTCCTTCGCGCGGGCGTAAACCGTCTGTAACATCGTCTCCGGCACGCCGGAGAGCGTGATCTTCTCACTCATGGTGTCCTTCCTCCATCTTTTTCGCGCGCTCCGCCTTCCTGCAAACGAACCACGCGATGCTCTTCACATTGCCGAGCTGCACATCAGCGTACATGCCCTCAAGGCGTACTTTCAGGCTTTGCACCGTTTCATACGGCGGGGTGAAGAATTTTATCGGCTCGTAGACTTTTTTATGAGTCGGTCCGTCCTTCTGCACTCGCCCGACACATAGAAGCAGCCGCAGAACGTACCGCCCGGCTTCAGCACGCGGAACGTCTCGCGGTATGCCGCCTCCTTATCGGGGAAGGCGTGGAAGCCGTTGAGCGACAGCACGATATCAAAGCTGCTGTCCTCATACGGCAGCGCGCCCACGTCGCCCTTCCGGAACTGCACATTTTGGAGTCCCATGCGCTCAGCCTTTTCCCTCGCCTGCCCCATCATGTCGGGTGAATAGTCAAGGCAGGTGATATCGGCGCGCGGCAGCGTTTGATAGAGCGGCATCGTCAGAATGCCTGTGCCCACGGGGACCTCGAGGAGCTTTCCCGCAAAGTCCTCCGGCACACCAGTGAAAGCCTTATTCAGATATTCGCCGCACTCCTCCTTGCCCATATCCCACACCAAGCGGCACACGGCCTTGCCCGAGACGGTGGAGCAGGTGATCATGCCGTCGTAAAAATCGTTGCTGCCCGTCAGGCGGTAAGCATTGCGGATGTTCTCTTTTCGATCCATCGTTTTTTCCTCTTTACCTGCACATGAATTTATCGAAATAGCGGCAGAACTCCTCGGGATAGATCATCACGAGCTCTGCGTGCGCCATCTTTGGGATACCGTGGATACGTGCCTGCGGAAAATAGTGCTTGATGAAGCGGATATCGCTCCTGCGGTCCTTCTTCTCCTCGTCGCCGTACCAGTAGGTGATCTTCGTGCCGATCTTTGCGGGCGTCTTTGGCAGAACATAGTTGTTCCCCGACCAGAAAATGTTGCGGATGGTCTGATCCGAGTAGGTCTTTAAGTATGCCTCGATGGCGTCGTATTCCTTTTTGGGGTCGTGCCCCGGCAGCGTGAATCGTTCCGGCGGAAAAGCCGCCTCTAAGATTTTGCGGTTATTCGCGGCGAGCTTGAACGACAGCATGTCGCGCGCAAGCAGCAGCTTTCGTATGAGATACGGCATCTGGTACGGCGTGATGCCGCCGTCGATGATGGCGCGCTTGACCGGCAGCGCGCCAAGCGCCAGCAGCCGCGTCAAACATGCGCCGCCGAGCGAGCAGCCGTAGGCCGCGTCGAGGCAAGTCACACCGTGCGCGCGAAGATAGTCCGTGATCTCATCGACCGTCTGCTCGACTGAGGTAAAGTCACCAGGATAAGACGGCTCGTGCCCATCGTAAACGACCTGAAAGACATGCCACGACTGCGCAAGCAGTGCGACCGTCTTTTCAAACGCCCAGACGGGTTCCGCCGTGCAGGGCAGAAACAGCAGTGTCTTTTCCTGCCCTTGACCGTGTTCCAAAATGTGCATGTCCTCTCCCCCGTCCGACGCGATGGTAGTTCCTCAAAGCAGTTAGTTTCCTCTAACCAAATGTCGCAATTTCATCAGTTAGCTATATCTAACCACCGATCCGTAAAAATGCCGCGAAAGGCGGCTTTTTATGGGTTTTATTGTAATGCTGCGCATGATAATTGTCAAGACAGCGAACGCGCAGCTTTGCAGAAACATCCTCTCCATTTTCGCACCGGTGCGCCGCCGTAAGAGTCCTCATACCAAAAGAGCGCGGAGAGGTCAAACCTCTCCGCGCTCTTTTTCCTTTTTATAGCTTCCAGCCGGCGGTCTCCTTCTTGCCGCCGACGAAGTCGGCGTAGATGCCGTCCTCCTGGATGAGCTCGTCGTGCGTGCCGCGCTGGACGATCTTTCCGCCGTCCTCATCCTTTTTTGCGCGGCAGCCGCCGCTGCAATAGACCGTCGCCCCGCGGGGCGGGAATTTGCGTTTGATTGCCATTGCGTCTCCTCCCCTGTTCCATTCTGATATTGCCGCCCTCCGCGGCACAAAATTCCTCTGCTTACGCCCGATAGCCGAGTGCCGTTGAGATCTGCGCCGCCGCGGCGCAGGTCAAGTCAATATCGCGCTGGAAAGCCGGCGAACGCACACTATCGAACATGCCGACAACGCCGACGGCGTAGCGCACCGCGCCGG
>ENA-OQIO01000947-OQIO01000947.1-human-gut-metagenome-genome-assembly--contig:-NODE-947-length-15004-cov-2.545675_pt1 | contig 15004 bp, 23 predicted proteins | sample MGYA00242573_ERZ504737 | MGnify/ENA primary metagenome ERZ504737 (study PRJEB26092, sample SAMD00036203) | human gut metagenome | host: Homo sapiens | study: EMG produced TPA metagenomics assembly of...
ATGATATTATGACGGGAATTCAGTATCTTGTGGAACTGGCAGAACGCCTCAAGCTGCCGTTGGTGTTGTGTCTGGCACTGGGGAGTAACCAGGGAGATCATATGGGATATACCCCCCTTGATCTCACTTTACAGAGACTGGGTACGGTTCCGGGAATTGTCTGCGTTACTGCAGCGGGAAATGAAGCAGGAAAGGCACATCATTATTTTGGTAATGTTACAGGATATACCCAGCCCGCATCTGTGGAAATTCTGGTTCCCGAGGGCTGTCCTGGATTCTTTGCAGAACTGTGGGGCTTTCCACCGGAACTGTTCTCGGTAGGCTTTCGCTCTCCTTCCGGGGAGATAATTCCGCGGATACCGGCAAGGCTTGGACAGATGCAGAATATTCCGTTTTTTCTTGATCGTACCCACATTGAACTATATTATGAAGTAATACAGAGTACTTCCGGCAGTCAGCTTATTTTTCTTCGTTTTGTTATGCCCACACCGGGATCTGGACGATACAGGTCTATGCATCCGGTAATACCAGAAGTGAATTCCATCTGTGGCTTCCCATAAGTGGATTTGTGTCTTCGAATATCAGCTTTCTTATGCCGGATCCTTATACAACCATCACAGCACCGGGAAATTCCCCATATGTGATTACTGCAGGGGCTTACGATGCTTACAGCAAAAGTATCTATCTCAATTCCGGCCGTGGCTATACAAGAAATCAACAGGTTAAGCCGGACCTTTGTGCCCCGGGGGTGAAGGTGTCCGGACCGGGAATCAGGGACAGTTATGTACAGCGGGACGGAACGAGTGTTGCTGCTGCCCTGACAGCGGGAAGCTGTGCTCTTTTGATGGAATGGGGACAGAAATTGCCGTTTTCCCGCTATCTGTCAACCTATGAGATGAAGAATCTTCTGATTCGCGGAGCAATCAGGAATCCGGATCTTTTTTTATCCCAACCGGGAATGGGGATATGGAACACTGGACATTTATCAGGTGTTTCGTGCGATTTCCACAACTTAAAAACTTTTTGGTGAATCCGTAACCATCTGTATGTCCATTCCATAAGATGAAGTGTAATCAATCCTAAACGGAGGAATACTTCAATGAGTGATATCACTGCTACAAACTGCGGATGCGAACGGGACTGTGGATGTAACAATGGATGTAACGGCGGATGCAACAATGGATGCAATGGAAACGGACTGTTTAATTTCTGGGGCGGAAACGGAAACTGTAGCTGCATTCTCTGGATCTTGATCCTTCTGGCTTGCTGCGGAAATAATGATGGCTGTGGCTGCGGAAACAATGACAACAACTACTGCCTGATTCTGCTGATCCTTCTGTGCTGCGGCGGATGCGGAAACGGCTGCTTCTAAACGTGTCTGAAAAAGGCTTTTCTTGAGCTGTGAGTCCCAATTTGTGGGAAATTTTATCCGAATGAGGGTAAAATATACCGCAAATTGGGGCTTGCAGATTACGGAAATGATTTTTTAGACACGCTTTAGTACATCGTTTCGTTAATAACTGTATTATTTCCCTGCGCCTGCGGTGTCTGTTCTCTGCCGCAGGCGTATATCTACATAATAGTGTGATGTGAATTAAGTCAAAGGATGACACGTGACAGTTATTGCCGGGAGTCCGGGGGAAAAGAGATAGGAAATCCTGATATGCAATGTACTAAAAAGGCAGGTACGTTCAATGGTTACGCACCTGCCTTTTGACAATATAGAATAGTTATATTAGCATGTCGCATACATGATTATATGTGTTTGATTGTATAGCTTCCATAACCACTCTCGCAGATCGAACTCTCAAAGAAGTAGGCAGCAGCACGGATCAGATATCCGGTATCTTCACTTCCTGCGGTTTCATAAGGCGAATGCATGGCCAGCTGTGGAAGGCCGATATCTACGGTATTTAACGCTACCTGTGTGTTGGAGATATTACCAAGGGTAGAGCCACCTGCCATATCAGAACGGTTTAAAAAGGTCTGATATGGTACATCTGCCCGTTTGCAGATTTCCTGGAAGATACCTGCGGCCATGCCGTCTGTAGTATATTTCTGATTGGCACTGTATTTGATCACAATACCTCCATTCATATACGGACGGTTGGTCGGACACGCCTTATCTGTATAGTTTGGATGTACGGCATGAGCATTATCTGCGGAGATCATAAAGCTGTTTGCCAGATATCTTCGGTAAGCGGACTGGTTTTTTCCCATTGCTTCACAGATGCGGATCAACGTATCGCGAAGCAATGTAGAAGCAGCCCCCTGCTTGCTAGAACTTCCCACTTCTTCATTGTCAAAGACACAGTGAAGCGGAATACTTTCTCCGTCCTGTGCCTGTAAGAAACCTTCCAGTGACGAGAATGCACACTGAAGATCGTCCAGACGACCGCAGGAAATATATTCTCCCGAAGCACCCCATACAGTACCGGGAGTCCGGCTGTATACATAAAGATCGTGTGCCAGAATATCTTTCCGGGCAACACCGGCAAGTGCTGCCATTTGTTCCATAAAGGTTCCTTTTGCGTTTTCATCTCCATACAGAGGAAGGAGCTCTTTCTGCGGATTAAACGGAACGCCGTTGTTGGCATCACGGTTCATGTGGATCGCGAGGCTTGGAATCATCACCAGGTCCTCTTTAACATCCACCAGTTTTGTGACAATCTGCTCTCCGTCTTTCACTACCAGGCGGCCAGCTACGGACAGCGGACGGTCAAACCACGGAGCGCAGAGCATACCGCCATATTTCTCTACGTTCAGTTTTACATAATGTCCTTCTGCCTCTATCTCCGGGTTCTCTTTAATCTTGAACATCGGGGAATCGCTGTGGCTTGCCATGATCTGAAAGCCTTTCCACTCCTTTGCCGGGATACGGAAGGCAATGATGGATGAGCCGTTGCGGATCACATAGTATTTTCCACCTGCTGCAAGTTCCAGTCAGATCCCTCAAGAAGTGGCTGGTAGCCTTCTGCCTTCAGTCTGCATCGCATCGCTTCGATCGCATGAAATGCAGTCGGACTGTTTTCAATGAAAGAAAATAATTTTTCTGTTGTCATATTATGCATTTTTTTTACCTGTACTTGCATGAATTCCACGGTTTTCATCTCCGGCTTCATTGACACCGAATTCGTAGTCGTTGCCCGGCAGAATGATGTTCAGCAGAATACCTGCGATTGCTGCGATAGCAAGTGCTGTCAGGGTAATTGGAGTGCCTGCGATGGTAAAAGTGATACCATTGCTGAATCCAAGACCGCAGACGAAGATGACACCTGCGATGATCAGGTTTCTTGATTTGGTCAGGTCTACTTTGTTTTCCACCACGTTACGCACACCGATTGCAGAAATCATACCATACAGCATAAAGCTGACACCACCGATGATTGAAGATGGCATGGTACTGATGATGGCGGATACTTTCGGGATAAAGCTGATGATGATCGCAAAGCATGCAGCGATACGGATAACCAGCGGATCATGTACACGGCTCAGTTCCAGAACGCCGGTATTTTCTCCGTAGGTGGTATTGGCCGGTCCGCGAGAAGGCCTGCCAGAGCTGTAGCAAGACCATCTCCAAGCAGTGTTCTGTGAAGTCCGGGTTCTGCCAGAAAGTTTTTCCCAACCGTCGCAGAGATGGCAGACATATCACCTACGTGTTCCATCATAGTTGCGATAGCGATCGGAGCCATAACGAGGATGGCAGTCACGTCAAATTTTGCGAACTGCATCGGCGGAAGACCTATCCAGTTTGCAGTACTTACAGAAGAAAAGTTCAGGATGGCAGAGCCGTCCGGATTGGTAATTCCCATCGCGTTCATGATCAGTGCAACCACGTATGAGATCACAACCCCCATCAGTATCGGGATAATTTTAAACATACCTTTTCCCCAGATGTTAAAGATGATAATTACGGCCAGAGCAACAAGTGCGAGAAACCAGTTGGTGGAAGCATTGTTGATCGCAGAACCGGCAAGAGTCAGTCCGATACAGATGATGACCGGTCCGGTTACTACCGGAGGAAGGAACCTCATCACACGTTTTACGCCCACCAGACGAATGATCAGAGCAAGCACCAGATACATCAAACCGGCTACAACCACACCACCGCAGGCGTACGCAGCTTTGTCATTAACACTCATGGTTGCATACATACCGGTGTTCAGGTTGGCTACTGTTGAAAATCCCCCAAGGAAAGCAAAGGAAGATCCAAGAAATGCAGGAACCTGGAACCTGGAGCACACATGGAATAACAGAGTGCCGAAACCTGCACAGAACAGAGTTACGGCGACGGTCAGTCCGTGTGTCGGACCTTCACCACAGGCATCTGTAAAATAGCTGTTTACCAGAATCGGCACCAGAATGGTTGCACCGAACATGGCAAACATATGCTGCAGACCAAGGATCAACATTTTGGGGATTCCGAGTTGTTTGGCATCGCGAATCACATCATTTGTTTGATTTGTCATAACGTCTCCTTTTTCTTATTGTATTATTTTTTGCCTGTTCTATTATAGGGGTATTTCTGGTGGATTGCAAGGGAATTCCTTTCGGTTTTCGCTCCAGACATTCGATATCCAGTTCGTAGAGTGCGTTTCCATCAATAACAAGTTTTTGCGTCTTTCTTTTTCGATTTTCCATACCGGATACTTCCTTTCAAAAGTCACATTCCTGCTTATATCTTATGCAGCCGGCTTCTCTTTTTCCGATGTGAAGCATAAGATAGTAGAAAAAACGGGGAAATTATATGAATGAAGACCATATAGCTCCGATGACACCTCTGGATCAGATGCTGGCTCAGGATTCTTTACAGATGCTGAAAGCCGCCGTCCCTTATTTTCCGGCAGATGTACAGCGGGTTTTTGCTTTGTATGCAAAAATGATGGAACTTCCCATACAATTGCAATGTTTTCCGGAGGTCCTGCAGAACTGATGATGATGTCCGAAGAGTCCGGAGCTTCGCAGCCACTGGATATTCTGCAGCAGCTTCGAACGTATGCAGGTGAAAGCCAGAAAGAAATGATTGATCAGATCTTATTTGCCTTTCACGCACTGGAGATTTTGCAGATGCCTCAGGAACCTGCAGATCCGCTTGGATAAGGAGGTAAAAGTTTTATGACTCAGGAATGGATGAAGGATTCGACACTGGAAGGAATTGATCCGGCCAAGATGGCACTGTTACAGTCTCTGATACAACAGGGAAGTAAAAAAAATCAGAACGAAATGCTTGCATTTTTAATGTCCGCAGCAGCCAATTCAAAGAAAAACGGACTGCAGTTCAGCCCCGGAGAGATGGATATGATTACAAAGGTGTTAAAAAAAGGAAAATCATCACAGGAAATTGCAAAAATGGATCGGATCTTGTCGATGATGAAAATGCTTCGGAGGGGATAAAACGATAAAATTATCGGAAGATTCAAAAAGAAGAGATATCTGTAATTACTTCACAAATATCTCTTCTTTATATATTTTATAATTTTCAGTTGTTGTATTCTATTCCTGCATGGAAAGAACACTGCGGTTCTGCCACAGGTATGTGATCAGAGAAATCACGGTCAGGATCAAAGAAGCATAGATCAGAATCTGCTCCACAATCACAAAACCACCACCCAGGTTTGCAATCAGAATGATGATCATAAACATCTGGCAGACAGTTTTACATTTGCCCCAGTAATTAGCTGCGATAACTACGCCATTATCGGAAGCGATCAGTCGGAAACCACTGATAACGAATTCGCGTCCGATGATGATGATAACGATCCAGCTCGGGATCCGGGACATATCAACCAGGCAATCATGCAGAACAAACCAGCAGTTTGTCTGCCAGTGGATCCATGAACTTTCCAAAATTAGTTACCAGATTATCCCGTCGCGCCAGATAGCCATCCAGCATATCAGTCAGACTTGCTATAACAAAGATAGCAAGTGCCATCCATTTGGACCAGGCGCTAAAATTTCCAAGAAGAAATACTACAAAAAACGGAATCAAAATAATACGAAGCATCGTAAGTTTATTCGGTGTATTCATCTGCAATCTCTCCTATCAAATCATATTCCAGGGATCCTGTTACGTGTGCTTTTACAAAATCACCAGACATCAGAAGTTCTCCGGTATTGATAAACATATAACCATCAATGCCCGGTGCATCTGCGTACGTACGTCCCACATAAGCATTTTCATCTGCTACTTTTCCCTCTATCATCACAAGATAGTCTTTTCCCACACAGCTTTCTCCTCGTTCCAGAGAAATTTCCTGCTGCAGTTCCATAAGTTCTGCCTGGCGATCCTGTTTGACTTTTTCCGGAATCTGGTCCTCCATAGTTGCTGCCGGTGTATCTTCTTCCGGAGAATACGTAAATACACCAAGACGGTCAAATTCCATCTGATCCACAAATTCCATCAGTTCCTCATGATCTTCCTGAGTTTCTCCCGGAAAACCGGTAATCAGCGTGGTTCGAAGGACAATATCCGGGATCTCTCTGCGAAGAGTAGAAACCATGTCGATCAGCTGCTGTTTTGAAGTACGTCTTCCCATTCGTTTCAGGATTTTATCACTGGCGTGCTGGATTGGCAGATCCAGATAATGACAGATTTTTTTCTCATCACGAATCGTCTCGATCAGCTCTGGATAGATTTCTTCCGGATAACAGTACAGAACACGGATCCAGACAATTCCGGGAATCTTACAGAGCTCTTTTAATAACAGGTGCAGTGATTTCTTACCATAAAGATCTGTTCCGTAGATGGTGGTTTCCTGGGCTACCAGAATCAGTTCTCTGACGCCCTGTTCTGCCAGCTGTTTTGCCTGCTCAATCAGAGTTTCCATGGGAACGCTGCGATAGTTTCCTCTGATTTTCGGAATGATACAGTAAGTACAGTGTTTGTTACATCCTTCGGCTATCTTCAGATACTCATAAAAACCGCCGGTTGTGATCATACGCTTGCCGGGCATCTGCGGTATGCCCTCCAGTGGTGTAAATACATGACTTACTTTTCCTTTCAGGGCTTCATCAACGGCATCTAAAAGAGCTGCCTGACTGTTAGTACCTAGAACGGCATCTACTTCCGGGATCTCTTTTGTGATCTCTTCTTTGTAACGCTGAGCAAGACAGCCGGTCACAATCAATGCTTTCAGATTGCCTTTGGTTTTATAGTCAGCCATCTCAAGAATCGCCTGAATACTTTCTTCTTTTGCATCATGGATGAAACAACAGGTATTGACGACAATCACATCTGCCTGCGATTCATCATCGGTCACTTCGAATCCATGGCTTACCAGCGCCCCCAGCATCTCTTCTGAATCAACCAGATTCTTGTCACATCCGAGAGACATGAAAAATATATACATAGATTAATAAATCCTTTCCATTGGTTAAAAAAGAGATGCCAGCACGCTCATGCAGCATCCCCTCTTATTGACCTGATTATTCTTCTGCGGTTTTGTCTTCCGCTTCCCAGTTCTTTTTCAAGAGCTGCTTCTGCCTCAGCTTCTTCTACATCTTCAGTGTCCGGGATGATAGTTACTTTTCCTTTATAAACCTCATCTACGGCGATAGAAAGTGGCTTATTCAGCGAATAACTTACCATCGGTTCCGCACCTGCGATCAGCTGTCTAGCACGTTTGCTGGTAGCAAGAACGATGGAATATCTGCTGTTGCATACAGGAGTATCGCTCTCCTCAACGTCTTTGTTTACTGCCTGGATTAATTCTGTATAAGATGGATGTATCATAATTTATTCTCCTTTCATTTCTTTGAGTTCTTTTTGTATATCAGCAACCAGATCAAGATTCTCAGAGACCTTCAGGTGCTCGCTTTGAATCAGCTGGTGAACTTCCTTTACACAAGTATCCAGATCATCGTTGATGACCAGATACTGATAATGATCCATGATCTCGGATTCTTCCGCAGCACGGCGCATACGGTCGTTGATCACGTCCATGGTTTCCGTTCCACGATCTATCAGACGGTGTTTGAGCTCTTCCGCAGATGGCGGGGTTACGAATAATAACAGAGCCTGCGGATTCTTTTCTTTTACTTTCAAGGCACCCTGCACTTCAATTTCCAGAATGACATCTTTACCGGCAGCCAGCTGTTCTTCTACATAAGCTTTCGGTGTGCCGTAATAATTATCTACATATTGTGCATATTCATACAGCGCATCCTGACGGATCAGTCTTCAAACTCTTCTTTTGTCTTAAAAAAATATTCCCGTCCGTTTTCTTCTCCCGGCCGCGGATTCCTTGTAGTCGCCGAGATGGACAGTGCATAACATTCATAGTTCTTCATCAGTTCTTTGACTACTGTTCCTTTTCCGGCACCTGAGAAACCGGAAATAATTACCAGACTTCCTTTTTTACTCATCCAGATCACCTTTTTCTTCTATAATTTTTTCTGCATGAAGACGCTTTCCGATAGTATCCGGCTGTAATGCCGACAACACCAGAAATCCTTCCTGGGTGACAAGTACTGCTTTTGTTCGCCGTCCCTGGGTAGCGTCGATCACTATCTTCTCTTCTTTTCCTTGCTGCACCATTCGTTTGACCGGAGCAGCATCCGGACTGACTACGGCAACTATTTTGTCACGGTTGACTATATTACCGAATCCGATATTAATAAAACCGGCCATTGCGTGCCCTCATTCTGCGGATTATTCAATATTCTGAATCTGCTCCCGCACTTTCTCAATCTCTGTTTTCAGTCAATTGCCAGATTGGATGTTTCCAGATCATTTGCCTTGGACAGTATGGTGTTCGCCTCCCGGTTCATCTCCTGTGCTATAAATCCAGCTTTCGGCCAATGCCTTCACCATCGGCGAGTACTTCCTTCATATGACGGATGTGACTTTTCAGACGAACTGTTTCTTCATCTGTGCAGATCTTGTCTGCATAGATGATAACCTCTGACGCGATTCGGCTTTCTTCAATCTGTGTATCGCTTAACAGTTCTTTCATCTTATCTTCCAGTTTCTGCCGGTACTCCTGGAGAATCTGCGGTGAACGCTCCTCCACCATTCCAACTTTTTCAAACATCTGATCAAGTTTCTGCAAAAGATCAGTCCGGAGGTTCTCCCCTTCCGTCTTCCGTGTCTCAACAAACTGTTCACAGGCTTTCCGGAGTACCTGTTCCAGAAGTCCCCATAATTCTTTTTCATCCGAATCCACTTCTTCCATTGTAAATACATCCTGGAACCTGCCAAGCTCCGCTGCGGTGATGTCGTTACAGATACCAAAGGTATCTGCCATCTTCTTAAAATATGCCATATACTGGCTAGCTACGTCCTGATTATACTGCAAAATCATGTGAGACTGTGTAAAATCCTCGTAACTGATAAAGATATCGACCTTTCCTCTCAGCATGTACTCTTTTAACAGTGTACGGATTGCACTGTCGAAAAAGCTGAGCTTTTTCGGCATCTTGATGTTAAAATCCAGATACCGATGATTTACAGATTTGATTTCGACCGTAAATTTATGCTGTTCGTCCTGTGCCTCGGCTCTTCCAAATCCTGTCATGCTTTTAATCATAATAGTTTTCTCACCTTAAATAATTTCTTAATTATTGCTTAATATGCATATGTTTTTATTATAAGTCATTACAAAACCCTAGTCAAATCCTTTTTTTCTGTTATAATAAAAAATATTCAAAGAAGGAGTGTGTTTTTATGGCTTTTGACGGAATCACAATTGCAAATATTGTAACAGAATTAAATCAGACCATCACCGGCGGTAAGATCAACAAGATCGCCCAGCCGGAAATGATGAGTTGATCATAACCATTAAAAATCAGCGGAAACAGTACCGTCTGTTTTTATCAGCCAGTGCTTCTCTCCCGCTGATTTATCTGACGGAAACTAATAAACCAAGTCCACTGACGGCACCCAACTTCTGTATGTTGTTAAGAAAACATATCGGGAGTGGCAAGATCATCGCGATTGAACAGCCGGGTATGGAGCGGATCATCCGTTTTACTATTGAACATCTGAATGAACTCGGTGATCTGTGTACCAAATATCTGATCGTGGAGATCATGGGAAAACACAGCAACATTATCTTCTGTAACGAAGAGGATCAGATCATCGACAGTATCAAACATGTGTCAGCTCATATGAGTTCTGTGAGAGAAGTCCTTCCCGGGCGTCCGTATTTTATACCGGAAACACAGTCAAAACTGAATCCGTTAGTATTAACGGAAGAAATCTTTCAGGAAAAGATTTTTCCGCGTCCTGTGAATGTGGCAAAAGCAATCTACACTTCTATCACGGGAATCAGTCCGCTGATGGCAGAAGAAGTTTGCTATCGCGCCGGCATCGATGGCGGTATTCCAACCGACGGACTTGAGGATGTGGAGCGGGTACATCTGGCACATACTTTTCTTCGCATGGTAGATGACATCAGGGACGGGCATTTCGAACCAAACATTATATATAAAGGAAAAGAGCCGGTAGAATTTGCCTGCTTTCCACTGTCTCAGTATCAGGATTACCGTGCTGTCTCTTATCCATCGATCTTCCCGGTGTTAGAGACATATTATGCTGAAAAAAATATTGTCACAAAGATGCGTCAGAAAACAGTAGATCTGCGAAAAATCGTACAGAATGCACTGGAGCGAAATGTAAAAAAATATCAGTTACAGCAAAAACAGCTGAAGGATACAGAGAAAAAAGAAAAATACCGTGTCTGGGGAGAGCTGCTGAATACTTACGGCTATGAAGTGGAGCCTGGTGCAAAGTCCATGGAGGCGTTGAATTATTACACCAATGAAATGATTCAGATTCCACTGGATGAAACGATGACCCCACAGGAAAATGCCAAGAAATACTTCGATAAATACAGCAAGTTAAAGCGAACCAAGGAAGCACTGGATACACTGTTGCAGGAAACCGGAGATGAGATCAAGCATCTGGAATCCATTGCCGCTTCTCTTGATATTGCCTCATCGGAAGAAGATCTTGTACAGATCAAAGAAGAAATGATGGAATATGGATATGTAAAGCGGAAAAATACAGGAGGAAAAAAGTAAAAGTCACCTCTCGTCCATATCATTATATTTCCAGCGATGGATATGATATCTATGTCGGCAAAAATAATTTTCAGAACGATGAGCTTTCTTTTAAGTTTGCTTCCGGCAATGACTGGTGGTTTCATGCCAAAGGACAGCCGGGATCCCATGTGATCGTAAAATCAAAAAATGAAGAACTTCCGGATCGCACCTTTGAAGAAGCAGGAAAGCTGGCAGCTTACTATTCCAAGGGCAGACAGGCACCGAAGGTGGAAATTGATTATACACAGAAGAAAAATCTCCGGAAGCCAACTGGCGGGAAACCGGGATTTGTTGTATATTACACAAACTACTCCTTCTGATCGAACCGGACATTACGGGACTTCAACAGATACAGTAAAAGGAGCAACGCCATTGAAGAAAACAAAGGATTCTCAGGAAACAAAGATCCTGAGAAAACCGGTTGCACGGATTGAGACAACCGCGGATACCGGACTTACTCAGGCACAGGTGAAAGAACGGATGGAAAAAGGATGGAGCAATGCCCCGGTGGATTCTCCTTCCAAGACGACCAAAGAAATTATTATCAGCAATGTATTTACGTATTTCAACCTGATTTTTCTTGTGATTGCAGTTCTGCTGCTTCTTGTCGGTGCATTTCGTGATCTGACTTTTCTCCCGGTCATTATCTGTAACACTCTAATTGGTATTATTCAGGAGATCCGTTCCAAGAAGTACTGGATAAGTTGAGTGTGTTGAATGCGCCTAAAGCTACTGTTGTGCGTGAAGGAAAGCTTCAGACGATTCCCGCAGAAAAGGCGGTGCTGGATGATGTTGTAAAATTTCAGGCGGGGAATCAGATCTGTGCCGATGCTACTGTGATTGACGGGGAGGTACAGGTCAACGAATCCCTTCTGACCGGGGAATCCGATGAGATCACCAAAAAACCCGGGGACACGTTGATGTCCGGAAGTTTTGTTGTTTCCGGCTCCTGTCTCGGACGACTGGAACAGGTAGGTGCAGACTCTTATATCTCAAAACTGACACTGGAAGCAAAGGCAACCAAAGAAGGGGAACAGTCTGAGATGATCCGTTCTCTGGATAAACTGGTTCAGATTGTTGGATTTCTGATCATTCCGATTGGGATTGTTCTTTTTGGACAGCAGTATCTGCTTGGTGACAGTTCCATCAAGACCAGTATGCAGGCTATGGTTGCGGCCATCATTGGTATGATTCCGGAAGGGTTATATCTGCTGGCCAGTGTAGCTCTGGTAGTCAGTGTAATGCGATTGGCCACGAAAAAAAGTTCTTGTACATGATATGAAGTGTATCGAGACGCTTGCCCGGGTCAATGTGTTGTGTGTTGATAAAACCGGTACGATTACCGAAAATACCATGAAAGTTCATGATGTGGTTTCTCTGGAACCATATGAAAAAGAAGAACTTCCCCCATTGAAAGAACTGTTGGGTGATTTTGCCCACGCTATGTCGAAAGATAACATTACAATGGCAGCAATGCAGGAATATTTTACACAGGGAAGCGGACAGGTAGCTACTTCAGTAACTTCATTCTCTTCCGCTTTCAAATACAGCAGTGCTACTTTTCATACGACTTCTTATGTGCTTGGTGCACCGGAATTTGTTCTTCGGGATGATTATGAAATATATAAAGAAACAATAGAATCTTATGGAAGCGAGGGTTATCGTGTCCTGGTTTTCGGTCGATATGAGGGAACTCCGGACGGAAAAGCACTGACAGAAGCAGTGATTCCTTATGGTCTTGTATTGCTGGCCAATCCGATCCGTAAAGAAGCCTGGGAGACATTTCAATATTTTGCAGATCAGGGTGTGGATATCAAGGTTATATCCGGTGATAATCCGGTTACAGTATCAAAAGTAGCTTCTCAGGCGGGAATCGCCAATGCGGATAATTACATCGATGCCAGTCAGTTAAAAACACCGGATGATATCAAGCGAGCAGTGTTAAAATATACGGTTTTCGGTCGTGTGACACCGGATCAGAAGCGACAGTTTGTCCGTGCATTGAAAGAAGCAGGGAAAACCGTTGCAATGACCGGTGATGGTGTCAACGATGTACTTGCACTGAAAGACGCTGACTGCAGTATTGCGATGGCCTCGGGAAGTGACGCAGCAGCACAGGCTTCTCAGCTTGTATTGCTGGAATCTAATTTTTCGTGTATGCCTTCAGTTGTACTGGAAGGACGTCGGGTTGTTAATAATATCGAACGATCTGCAAGTTTGTTTCTGGTAAAAAATATTTTCAGCTTTCTGCTGTCGCTGTTTTCTATGGCGTTTATGATCACCTATCCGCTGGAACCATCTCAGATTTCCATGGTGGCCATGTTTACCATTGGTATTCCGGCATTCCTGTTGGCAATGGAACCGAACAAGAAGATGATTGAAGGCCACTTCCTTACGAATGTGCTTTTAAAAGCGCTTCCGGCCGGACTTACGGATGTACTGATTGTAGGATTCCTTACAGTATTCGGGCAGACATTTGGAATGTCAAACGAGGAAATTTCCACGGCTGCTACTCTTCTGCTTGCAATTGTCGGACTGATGATTCTGTTTAAAATCAGCAAACCGATGAATGTATTCCGCTGGATCGTGTGGTCGGCTATGGTGGCTGGATTGTTGTTCTGTGTGATCTTTTTGAAGAATCTGTTTGGAATTGGAGTGATGACACGGAAGTGTTGTATGACGCTGATCGTGTTTGCGGTTGCTACGGAGCCGTTGTTGAGGTATATTTCGCAGATTGTGGCGGGGATTCGGAAACGGGTGTTGCGCAGACGGGAAAAACGGCTGGATAAAAAGTATCCTAGGAAACGTGGAGAATAAAAAAGAGGTTATTAGCTAACGGACGCCAGAAGGCGCGAACATATGGGTTGGACAACACTTTGTTGGCGGTTAGGCAGAGTTTTGAAATCCTGTGCTTAGTAAGACTTGGCGATGAGCGGCTCTCCGCGAATCACCTAGTCGCACTTAGCACATAGTTCAAAATCTGCCTGCCAACGTTGTCCAACCCATATGTTCGCGCCTTCTGGCTATTTACTAACAACTGGATGGCAGAAATGTGATTGAAAATTTTACAACTTATGCCGTTCCCGATGATTACAAGAGAAAAGTTTATGTTTTCCGAGGTCTGAATCAGGATTGTTGTGTCAGGTACTCTTCGGTTGTCATGAACTCTACGTGGAGCGGTGACAATCCCTGTAAGATGTGCAGGGTTTCTGCTTCAAGGATCGGGTTCAGGCCGGAGGTGGCATCGGTGAGCCAGATGAGTTTGCAGCCGAGGTCGATGCCTTCAAAGAAAGTGGATAGGACACAGCATTCGGAGACAACGCCGGTGAGGATGATGCGGTCGGCTTTTCGGGCAGCCTGACGGATGGCGGGTACCTGAAAGGAGGAATATGTGCTTTTGTCGTAGATGAGGTACGTTTCGGCTGCTTCTTTGATTCCATCCATCAGTTCATTCATCCAGGGATCTTCATTAATTTTGCGGTTCAGCTCGTTATAGGTTTTCCAGGTTCCAACCGGGTGTTCGGCGGCGATATAGCGGGTGAAAATAGTCTGATTTTTTGGATGCTTTTCCAGAAGTTTCAGGATATTTGCCTTTGTGTGCGCTACAGTCTCACACGCCCATGCTGGTCGGGAAGGTATACATTTTGCATATCAATTACTAATAATAAATCATTCATGATACAAATCTCCTTTTATTAGATATTCTGCTTTTCTATCTCATCAACAAAACAAAGATTCGTAACTGTTCAGTACCTTCACAGTTACGAGCAAAAATGCATTTAAAATCACCTTCGGTGATGGCATTTTTGCTTGTATGTCTCGGGATTTGGCATATTTATGCCAAAACACCTCGCGGGATAATGGCTACTTGAATAAGTTACAAAGATTCTACATTTGTAACTGTTCAGTACACTTACAGTCACCTGAATTTCACTATAAAGATATCTATGGGAAAAGTCAA
>ENA-OQIO01000948-OQIO01000948.1-human-gut-metagenome-genome-assembly--contig:-NODE-948-length-14984-cov-3.448072_pt1 | contig 14984 bp, 8 predicted proteins | sample MGYA00242573_ERZ504737 | MGnify/ENA primary metagenome ERZ504737 (study PRJEB26092, sample SAMD00036203) | human gut metagenome | host: Homo sapiens | study: EMG produced TPA metagenomics assembly of...
GAGCTCAGACGTACGTAGCTGTACATCGATCGATGCTCAGACGTACGTAGCTGTACATCGATCGATGCTCAGACGTACGTAGCTGTACATCGATCGATGGGCAAAGCTCAATAATCTAAAAGAGGCAGCCCGCACCTTCAACTATCTTTCCGAAAATAACTTGCTGAATTATGACGATTTCAGGCAGCATGTATCTGACATTGAAGCTTCTATGAAAGTTGCCGACCAAAGAATAGCACAAATCAACAGTGAGCTGAGCACGCAGAAAGTCATTCAGAAACACTGCGATTCTTACCGGCTTTGTCGTAAAGTAATTGAAGATTGTAAATCTGCTAAAAATCCAAAAGCATACCGCACCAAACATCAGGCAGAATACCAGCTCCACGATTCACTAAAAAAAAGAGCTTCAGGATCTGGGTGTTACCAAAATCCCTAGCTCTGAGAAAATCCAAAAGCGGATTGAAAATCTTGAATCTGAACAGGCTGCTACTGTCCGAGAAAAACAGGAATTGCAGAAAAAACAGAAGACACTAGATATCATCCAACAGAATTTCACAGCACTGCTCAATGCTCCTCAAATATCAAACAACGATATCAATCGTACCGTTGCACCACCACTTCAACATTAATATTAGAAACGTTTTAAACCATATAACACAAGAAAACTGATTCCACCGCAATGGATCAGTTTTCTTTTAAATAATGCCTACTTCATTTTTCTCTTTTTATATAATCCTACAATCAAACCAAGACTAACAATCGCTATTAAAAACCATGCAACTATATTTGTTGTATCTCCAGTTTTTACCGTATTTATTATTTTCTGAATAGGATTTGGCTTATCCGGTTTTGAAGGTGTCGGATCCTTAGGCTTATCTGGATTGTTCGGTGGTGTTTCTGGTGAAACCCATTCAGCTTTTGGCTCTATCGTTACATTATATTCTACATTCCCATTAATTTCAGATGGTATATTAACAAGGAATGGAGCAGATTCAAATTTATCTGTACCACTTTCTACATTTCCGATCTGTGCAAGCAGGTAAATTCCTTCATTCAGTTCACCAAAACTCGTGCGTCCCGAAGTATCTGTTTCTTGCATTAAGCCGGAAATATTATTTTCCTTCGCAAATGCAAACAATTGTTTTGCTTGTTTTTCTCTTGCTTCTGCACTGGTATCTTGTAATGATATACCTGAATCTATAAAACCATTTTCCCAGACTAGTTCACCATTTTTCATATATTGAATTGGAAATATCGAGAACTTTGCTCCGGAAAGAGTCACTTCTTTATCCGAACTATTTCTCCCTTTGTAAATAATTTGAATGCTTCCTGTTCTGCTTCCTGCTTCAGCACGGATTGTTGAAATATCTATAAAACTACCGACAAGAAAAAACGTAACGAATAAAATAATGTGAATACTTCTTATTTTCTTTCTCACCTTACCTTCCTCCTTTTTCTATCTCGTATACTATAAATTACAGCTATCATCAGCCCTATAAAAATTACTATAATTGTTACAATCAGCACTTTAGCAGTAAAAGATAACTCTGGTTTTATATTTGTATCCGGCTCTTGCTTCGTTGCCTCTTCATAAGGTATTCTCTCTCCACGTACTAAAAGTCTGTGTGTATTGATTGCAAATGGTGTACAAGTAACAAGTGTTGCATAATCCTTACCTGGTTCAATAGACAAGCCATCTGTCTCTTGTGGCAAAACCGTTAATATCTGATCGATCTGATATGCCAGAGTTTCATCTAAGACTTTAATGTAAAAAATATCCCCTACTTCCAGTTTATCCATATTGGTAAATAGTGTTTTTGTCGGAAGACTCTATGTCCTGTCAGAACTGTATGTGTACTTTCTCCACCGACAGGAAGAGATGTGCCCCAGAAATGTCCGACACCTGTCTGCAGAACTGCTTCACTTGTTCCATGATAGATTGGAAGCTCTATATTAATCTTAGGAATACGAATGTATCCCATCATTCCAGAACCATCTACATTCAAAAGTCCCTCATAGCGAGCGTCTATTTCCACATCCTCTTGCGAAAATGGATCAATCAAATCAATATTTCCAAGCATTTCCTTATTATATGCTCTCGCCTCTTCCAACATCTGCTCTTTTTCTGCCTTACTTAACTTTACACTTTCCTCATCATAATAGGATACAACTTTTGAACTATTCTTTTCGTTCAGATAACTACTAAACGTTGGATATAACAATACGGAGAATGCAACCAAAAGCACGATCAGACGAATGATATCTTTTATTGTTATCTTCTTTTTTTTCTTCTTACTCTTCATTTCATTCTCCCTGTTGTTATACTTGGAATTGCGGCTACCTTCCGTGGAAGATAACCGCCCATTCCTTAAATATTATCTTGTATCTCTAGTAAAATTATTTATTATGCTTCTTTTCTTTTATCACGATGAAGCTTACTGCTACACCGAATACAAGAAGAGCTGCAATTACAGCAAATGCGATTGCTCCACGTCCACCAGTGGATGGAAGGATGGAACCTGTGCTGTTTTCGATGTCGATGATTTTGTCATCTTCTACTGTTCCATCTTTTGAAACAGTCCATTCTTCATCTCCAGTTTTTGTAATTGTTACTTTGATTGGAGATGTGAGCTTATTGTAACCCTCTGGAGCCTTTGTCTCTTTCAGATAATAAGTTCCTGCTGCAAGACCATTAATGTGTAAATTGTATCCCTGTCCTTCAATTTTGTTTGCAACTGTTACCATATCATCTGTAGCATCCGCTGCGTTCTGATCAGCTGCATAAGAATATTTACCATCAGCTTCTTTTGTTACTTTAATAGGTTTGCTTTCATCAATAGTACCTTCTGTAGTTGAAGCGTATAAAGTAAAATGTGCATCTGCTAAGACTTCATTTGTACCTTTTTTAACTTTTAAGATATCTACTGGATATGTAGGTGTTTTAGCTTCACTCGGTGTTGTAGTTGTTGTTTCACCTGGTTTATTACCATACTCTAACTGAGCCTTATTCTTTTCTGTTACAACAGCATTTTTATTTACTTTTGCATAATATGTAACTGTGAATTCTTTTCCCTTGTTGTTTGTCTGGTTAGCTTTTACCCATGCAGACAGGTCAAGAGACATTTTTCTATTGTCTGTAGAATCAAGTTTTGCTGTTGTAGGTGCTGTTCCTTCATCTGTAACATCAGTTCCGAATGCTACTTTTACATTAACGGTTGTAGCAGCTTCTCCAAGAGCTGTTCCTGTTGTATCGTTTACAAAATCAAGACCTGTTGATAATTCATCGTGGATAATGTACTGATACTGGTCATATCCTGTTGTATCCGGAATAACACCTTTTACGGTATATGTTACAACATCACCGATATTTACTGTTGTCTTATCAGCTGTTTTCTCAATGCTTGGTGCTTCAGTTTTTAAACTTACTGTAGTTTCTCCATTGACTGTAACTAAAGAAGACTGGATGGATTTTCCACCTGTTACATATACTAAGTAGTAACCTGCATCTAAACCAGTAAAAGTATGTGATACTACATCTCCTAGTTTTTCAGAGGTTTTTGTTGCTGTTAAGTTATTTGTTAATGCATATTTTGTAAAATCGTTTGCAAACTTCTGTACATCTTCAGAGTTATCTGCTCCTAAATCCAATACAGCTTTTGCAAATTCCTCGTCTGTAGAAACAGCTGTAATAGGAGTTCCTAAAACACTTACAAGAGCATCCTTATAACCCTCTGCAGTATTTACTGTATATGCATAGTTTGTTGTAGTTGTACTGTTTGATGTTGTCACATCAAATAATTTGTACAGATAAATAGTCTGATCTTTAAGTGTCTGTATTGGAACACCCGCTCCTGATTTCACATTAACTGTAAGTGTGTTTGTTCCTGTTGCTCCTTCTGCGGCAAATGCTGTGACAGACATAGCCATCATCATAATCGCTGCCAGCATTAATGCCATGATTCTTTTCATTCTCTTCATAACAATTGTCTCCTTTTCTTGAGAATTTTTCTTTTATAGTTTTTCTGCTTTTTTATTTTTCCTTGCATTTTTTATATCTCATTACGAAATATATCAGGAAAAGCAGAACAGCTATCAGGTAAATCAAATAGCTTCCGTATCCTCCGGTATCCGGAAGACCTGGGAAATGTCTATTAGTTATTGTGAAGGTAAATCCATCTGGCGATTTATCTATCGTTGTTGTATAACCATCCACCTTTGCTTCTGTGATGGAATACGTGTAATAATAAATTTCATCTCCATCTGTCTTGTATGCCGGGAGTTCCTTTATCACCTCCTGCCATTTAGATTTATCGATAGAACCTTCTATTTTGTAACTCTCGTAACCTGGTACTGGTTCTGTCGTTTCATTTCCTGCCTTATCTTTCCAAGTACGTGATATTGTTACCGTAATACTGTTTGGTCTTGAATGATCAAAATTGTTTAAATCTTTCCAAACTTTATTGATCGTCAGCTTGATGTTCTCATCACATGGATCCTGTGACTCGGATGGTTCCGGTGTATCACTATCTCCCGTGTTCAATGTTGTTCTAGTATCTGCCATCAATACTGCCTTTGCTGGTGATTCATAGGCATTAAGATCTGCTTTCACTGAATCACTCTTGCTTGCCAGAACAGCATTCTTTAAAGTCTCAAAGGTCTTTACCGGATTCATGTGTCCTATTGTATAAATATCCCATCCGCTTGCATCATCCTTTTCATGACTGCTGTTCAAGATACTGTTATTCTTTTCAATTTGATCTAATGATTGATCCAGTTTTCTATAAATACGATAATTGTTCTTTTCGCCTTCCACCTTTTCCTGGCTATTGAAGTCATATACCGTATCCAGTTCACTTTTTCCACTAAATGGTCCAACAAGATCTTTTGTTCCCCGAACCACATCACAGTAATACATGTTGTTGTTCTTCAAAAGTCCTTCATCGTTGAATCCAACAAATCCACCACTTCGTCCGTCTTTTGTATCACCGTCATTGTTATTTCCGGCTCCACCGGCATAGACATCATATCCTTGACTGACACCGTAGACATTACTATCTGTGATTTTTGTTCGATTCGCCTTGATCAGACTCACACTGATATTGGATTTGGCATCATTATCATTCAAAAGTCCATTTTCATCGCATGGAAGTTTGATGGATGAATCTCCAATCGTAATAATTGCAAGGTCTGTCTGTTGATTGTTATCCGTTGACTTTTTTGAAAGTCCTACAGAAATATCCAATCCAAGCAGATTTACATAAAGCAGTTTGCCATCATACAGCGCATCCACTTTGATGATTCCAAGATTAATCTTCAGAAGATCGGAATCCTGGATTTTATCCAGATATAGTGCTTTTACAAGTTGATTAACAACTGAGAATATTACATTCACTGCTCCTGAATCCAACTTCAAATCTGCAAGATAAGCGAAACTTGTTCGTCCTGCAAATCCACCGGCTGTTCCACCTGACGCTACCTGTTTCAGTCCAATTTTCTGGTTTGTCTTGTCACCTGCTGTACAATTCGACATTCTTGCAAGATTTGCATATCCGATAAATCCTCCGGCAATCTGCTCATCTCCATTTGTACTCTGCACAGTGTAACCATCATCAGTTCCTGTAACTGCACAGTCATCAATGTGAGAACCAAAAATGTCCATAACTCCAAGAGCTCCACCCAGTAACTGTCCTGTATTGTCTCCAATAACGTCTATCTTGTCTGCCTTAACTACTCCACTCTTTCCAGAATAGCCGACAAATCCTCCGACACTATTTAAACCTCTTACATTACTTAATTCTGTTACTTTACTGTTTTTCACAGAACCATTTAGCAATGAGCCGCCAAAACCCCCGGCTGTTCCACTATAGGTAACTTGATTGTTCTGTCCGGATTTTATCGCTGTGTTTGCGCTGACACTTAAGCCAGCATCCTTACTTCCGCTTACAGTTCCGTAATATACATAGCTTCTAAACGCATCCAGCACATCGGTTCTTCCAAGCTTTAATAATTTATCAAGAAGCGAGGTCTCATTTCCTGCACTGATATTGGCAACTCCGGCCACGTCAGCAACACCAAAGCATCCTCCGGCATATTCACCTGCGACTACGGAACGGATATTCTGTACAGAAACTCCTGCCTCTTTCGTACCCTTCTCACCGAGTACAGTTCCTTCCAGATTTCCGGCAAATCCTCCGGCTGCTTTTGCATAAGAAGTGTTATTACTTCTACTTGCATAAGCACCATTTACGATGATTCCCCAGTCATCCCAGGATTCCACATCCGCATAACGGATAGTTGCGACTGTGGCATTTAATACTTTTATCAAATCTGCCGGTGTACTTAACAGTTTATTCAGAAGCTGGCTAAGTAATCCTTCTCCTGCAGTAGGATCCACTGTTGCTACACTTCCTGGTCTGGAGCTTCCGACAAATCCTCCGACATAGCTTCTTCCGTCAACTCGTCTCAGCTTTGTGACCTTGCAGCGTGCATCATTTTCGCCCCAGATCTGCCCACCGATCAGTTTTCCTACATAACCTCCGGCATAACCACAGGTATCTTTGTCATCTACACCTTCTGACTGGACAATCAGTCCACTCTGATAACCCTCTACCGAAGATTTCTTGATTACTGGCACAAAGACATTAAGTACCTGCAGCATTTGTCCTAATTGCAGATTAAGACCGAGGATATCAACTCCTCCAAGCTTTGCTGCTCCGCCGTTTATCATTTCCCCTGCAAAACCGCCGGCACATCGAAGCCCTTTAATTGTCTTCGCCTGATAAGCCTGTCCATTTGTAATAGTTCCGGTCTGCATTGATCCGACATAGCCACCGGCTGCTCCGCCATTTGCCAGTTTTATTTCATCCCGATAATTTACTCTTCCTGCTACGACATTGTATCCGTAAGCATATTTTCCAATAATCTTATCCAGTTCTTCTTGACTTTTTACTGTTCCATTCGCAGCAAGGTCACTTCCGTAACCACCTTTTTTACCGACAAATTCTACCCAATCATTCCAAGTTTTATAATCCATCAAGGCAAGCGGACCATAAACTGCCGTATTTTCTTCCGTTGGATAGACAACGCTGAGTGCTCCCAGGATGTTATCTACTTTTACCAGTCCCCACAACAAGGACAGGTTTCCGGTACTGGCCGTATCTGCTGACTCCATAAGTCCTGTGAAGCCACCAGCGATTTCTTCTCCGTATACCGAGCGGATTCTTACTGCTTTACAAGTACCTGTTGGTCCGGTATAGTCTTTACCTTTCCATTTCTTTGTATTGTTTCCCCAGATGTGACCACCTTCATTATGTCCTGCATAACCTCCGGCCATACCTCGTTGTACCTGTGTTGTGGAATCAGCATCTGCACGAACTGCACCACCACAAGGAATACAAGTCGTAGAGCTGTTTCTGATCGTCGGTACAAAGTCCTCCGCTAATGATGCCAATGTATCTGACACATTAACAAGACCATCTAAGATACCAGTATCGCCAAGGACATTTGCCACATTTCCTGGCTGCAAGTCTCCCACATAACCACCGGCTGTAATCTGTCCAATGATATATGAGAAGTTATTTGCATTTGAATCCTGAATATGTCCACCAGATATCTTTCCGACGAAACCACCTGCATCACCAAGTATGTCATTTGCGGATGCATCAGATGCTGTATTTTTCCAGGTTGCTTTTACTGCAAAACCTCCAACATCTCCTGTAACATCAGAATGTTCTATTGTAGAAACAACAACATTCAATGCATCCAGCACATTATTGATTCCTATCGATTTGCCAAGTACGCTCAATCCTTTTCCAACAGAAGCTGCGGAACCAATATTCATATATCCGATATATCCACCGGCATATCTTTCACCTGTTACTGCATATGTGCTTTCGTTTTCATCATAATATGTTGGCGCTTCATTGGCTTCTAAATCCTTCGGTGCCTTCACCGTTGTGTGCTTCAGGTTCGTAACATCACAGTAACTTACCTGAACACCGCTTCCGTAACCGATAAATCCTCCAGCACTTCCTGAATTGCTGTCGTCTGTTTTTGTTTTGTTGGCAATGACCGTAAATCCGTTGTCTGACTTAACTCCTGCATACTGCACATATGGAATATAAGCATTAATCAGATTAATCAGATCACCAACTTTAATATCTAAACCATTGATACCACCAAGAATACTGATTCCCTTTGTGGCATCTGCCAGCGCACCAGAGTAAACGTTTCCACCAAAGCCACCAGCATAAGTCTGTCCATTTACATGATCTAAGTTGTATACGGAATAATAGTTTCCTTCTCCTGCATCATGATTGTTGACGGTTCCACTCTGGAAGTTTCCGGCAAAACCACCAGCAGTATCTGCAGTGACTCCTCCTTTATCCACATAAGTAACCGTACACATCGTATACGAAGGAATCAGGTATTTCACTGCACTAAGCAGTCCGTTGACATTTATCAATTTCTTGATATCTGCATCATTTGCTACATCTGCAAGACCACCGGTCTGTGAAGAACCTACAAATCCTCCTGCAAAACCATCTGTATCATTTGCTGTTACTTCTTTTAAATTTTTCACATCGGACTTAATGATCTCACAGCTGTTACTCTTTCCGATGAAACCACCGGCTGTATAATCCACTACTTCGCCGTTGGAATTTGTACCTGTTGCTTGTACAGTCATGCCTCCTGTGATGCCATTTACATGAGCTTCGTTGATTTTAACTCTGACACCTTCTGCCACAGAAAGCAGATTTTCAACTTTCAGCAAGTTGTTCAGTCCTAACAGATTCAAAGTCAGCCCGTTTCCACCTGCCAGATCTCCCGGACCTGCACAACCGGCAAAACCACCTACTCTGTTTTTTGCTGTAACAGATTTTACCTGATTTAATGTTACAGTATCCACATCTCCACCAACAGCCTCGCCAAGCGCTCCGCCGGCATAATTTTCTTTTGCTTCAACTGTATATCCATCATTTACTCCTGTCACAGTTACATGATGCACAGTAAATCCAAGGAAGTTTCCGATTCCAAGCGTATTATTTAAAAGTCCTGTGACATTTGCTGTTGTTACACTTCCGGCAATACCTCCGGCACGATTTTCACTTGCCGTAACTGTTTTTAATCCTGTGAGCACATTATCTCTTTGGGCTACACTGCTCGCATCTCCTCCGCCATGTTTCCAATACGGAAGTTTATTTAAATATTCGGAACTGGATTCTGCAATATAGACGCCATCACCGCCACCAAGAATACCACCAGAATAACTCTTACCAGCCTCAACTGAAACTGATGAACAATCCATATTACATCCCAGGATTGCTGATGGTGCAATTCCTACAAGTGACAAGAGCATACCTGCTTTTTCTGGATCACTCGACAAAAGACCTGTCAACAAGTCTTTCACTGTTGTTAAAAGGCTTGCATCCTTGACTTCTTTATTTCCAAGGTTTGTAATCCATCCAACTGTTGAAATACCACTCACACCACCGGCATAACTTCCGCTTGCTTTAACTGCAATGCTTCCGCTCACTCCGCAATTGACTGCATAGCTGTTTGTCTGTGCTCCTACAATACCACCTTGATAATTTTCACCAGATACTGAGACATTACATCCTGTCAGATTGCAATTTAACAAGATACTCTGTGGCTGCATTACTCGAATAAGTTCAACACCTACATCACTTAACAAACCTCGGATTTCTGCATCTCTGCTGATTCCTGCAAATCCTCCGCCGTATTCTTTTGCCGTTACAGAATAACTACTGTTTTTCACGGAGCAGTCAAAGATTCTTGTTCCTACCTGCTGTCCTACAAAACCACCTGCATAATCTTTATCCGCAGCTCCGATAGTTCCTGCCAGATTCTCTACATGACAGTATTTGATATTTACATTTTTGTATCCAGTAGGGATTAAACTACCAACGGCAATGCATTGTCCAGAAGAATTGTGATCAAATCTCCAAGCCCAAGTCCCGGAATTGCATTTAACAATGATGATAATGCATTCACCGTTACTCCAAGAGCTTTTGACAATCCGTCATACTCTGTTACACCTTCTGTATAACCGACAAACCCACCAGTACGATCATTAATATTCGAAACACTGACTTTTCCTGTCACATCACAGTTTTCAATGGAAACATCACCCACTAGCCTTCCGGCGAATGCACCTGCTGCATAAATCGTCGGATCCTTTGCTCTTGCATTTAAAAGTGCTGATAATGTATCTTGCAAATTCAGTTTTACGCTTCCAAATGATAAAACTCCTACTAATAAATCAACTACACCACCTACAAGCCATCCAAGTCCCGATGTAAGTCCACTTATTATGGTCTGTGTATTTTTATGTTTATTCGTGTTATTTTGTACATTTACATTTTGTAATTCCAGGTTTGATACGGAAACCGTTCCGGCGCTGACACCAATGTTGTTTACATTCACCTCATTCGTAATTGTTCCAAAAAATCCAATTCCTATATACTTAGAACCATCCATTTCTTCTGTCTGGTTCACATTCACATTAGAAATTACAGGTTTTCCAGTTGCCAAAATAGAATTTCCATCCGTAAGTGTCGCCTGTCCATCTGCTAACTTTGCACCTTTGATGTCCCCCGACACCATAAGCGGTGTCCACAGATCATCTTCTTTATTTGAGTTCACACCATCCTTGGATAAGTCAATATCTCGAAAAATGATGTAATTTGCATTGGATGAATATTTTAAACCACCATATTCTTGCTTTAACTTCATCAGACTCGCTGTTTCATTGTCAGGTAACCCTTGGTCGTTAACGCCACATAAACTACCAGTTCCTACTGTAAGACCACCCAATAATGTCCCTAACAGTCCACCTACTCCCTTCAACAGGCCCGTAACAATATCATCGCTTGTCAAATCGACATCTGCCAGCTTATACTTACCATTATCTTTATAATATAGATACGAGTTATCACCTTTCACTGTATCTGGCTTTTGTTGGAATCCAGAAAGATGGGTAGTTGCCCCTTCTGCAGCAACAGCATCAAGTCCAAGATCCGCATCGCCTGGATAGTATGGTGTGTAGAAAGCTTTCCGCCAAGTAATCCGCTTACTAACCCCTGACGGTAATAAACATACAGTCTCGGAGTTACGCTCTTATTGCTTCCAATCGCCCGCAACTGTGACTCATTTCCGATCAGAATATATTTCTTCCCGGAAACTTCTACATATAATTGTCCCGGTTTTGTTCTTCCATCTGCATGTTCACCATCTAGCCACTGAACTCCATTCGCTGATTTTTCTGTCAATTGATCTGCAACCAGTTCTGGCTTATCCGAATTAAACTTCTGCGATAACACATAATTATGAGACTTACTATAAGTCAGATACTCCTGATCTTCTCCATCCGGATAGATCATCTGTCCCATACCAAACTGTGGTGCATCATAATCTAATGTCATAACAGGTTCTGTTTCAGATTCTTCCTGTGCAAGTACCATTAACTGATATGGATTATATATGTAGATTGTATCCGTTTCCTTATCATACAGCGTTGGTGTTTCGTTTTCTTCTAGTTTCGTACCTGTGATAGTTCCGGTAAAGGAATCCGGTACTAACCACATCTGTTCCGAGTTCATCTGGATGTCATTCATCAAAATGTACTGAGCATCTGCACCGTATTTCAGCTCTGTGCCTTCACTCTTTACTACTTCTCCAGAACCAATCTGTCCTTCCTTATCGCCTGTGTAAATATAAGCATCTGAACCAATCTGTTTTAATTGTTCATAATTATAAATGCATATTTTACTATCCTTATAATAAGCATCTATGTTATCTGTTGATTCCGATTTAACATTTCCACCGAACGATTCCGATTCGTCATTTTTCGAGTTTTCACTTGTTTCCTCCGATATCTTAGATTCGGATTCCGTGGTGCCATTTATTTCATCTGAAACTGTGGACTCGGTTAATACTTCACCATTACTCTTATTGGCATCATCAGAAAGTGTCACTTGACTAGTGTTGGTACCCGATGGATTTACGTCTGCCGCATCCGCAATATTCACTTGAGAAAATAAGATAGCCATACATAGTATTACTGCGATAATTCTGTTCTCTATCCTTCTTTTTTTCTTCATATCTGGACCTCTAATCGGAATAAAAATTCCTACCATTTACTCAATATTGCATTCTAATATCTAGAATGATTTTTTAGCATAAAATAACTAATTTTATTATAATATCCGTTAAAATTTCTTTCATTTTCATCAAATACCTACTGGGCTTTTTCCTTACTCTTCTCTGTTTGATTCTACTTTCTGCACCCACTCTTTTTGCATAGCCGCAGCAAAAAACATTGAAGCAATTTCATGGAAAACGCTCCACATTCAGCATTTACAATCATCCTTACCGCCTCGGCATGTTTCAGTTTTCGTTTATATGGTCGCTCACTGACCAAAGCATCATAGGCATCCACCAAACCGACCACCTGAGCACAAAGCGGAATCTGATCTCCCTTTAAACCGTCCGGATATCCAGAGCCATCAAATCTCTCATGGTGATGTCGGCAGATTTCATAGCTGTACTTATTCAATTTCTCTGTTGTCATACCATTCGGAAATCTCAATGTCATCTCTGCACCGGTAATTGGATGCTGCTTCACGACTTCCATCTCGTCTATAGTTAATTTCCCATTTTTATTCAATATTTCTATCGGTACCCGGATTTTACCAATATCATGGATTGGTGCCAGGTGTGATACATTTTCAATCTCTTCTTCGGTAATTCCAAATTCCGGATAATTTTTCTGCAGTTGGCGATAAACCTGCTCCGTATAAAAACTAATATCATCCTGATGTTCCGTTTCCACCAGATTATTATGATTCAATACCGCAACAAGCAAAGAAACCATATCCCAATACTGTTTCGTGATATTCTTTTCTTTCTTCCGCAATTCCTGTTCCATATTAACAATCGTATCTGGAATGACCTTCGCATTATGTAATGTGAGAATGGCAATATTCTCCGTCTCATCTACATATCTTTTTGCTTCCATCCAAATATAAGAATCTGCTTCATTATCACATATTCTGCGGTAGGACATATCATCTTCCATACAGCCGTCTACTAAGTGTTCCGTAAGCTTTTCGCTTGTCAAAAATCGTCTTAACTTCTGGCGATCCTGTTCATATACATATTGTTCTGTGTACTTCCTTATAAACTCATCATAGGTAGCTGAATCACTTACTTTATCATAGACTTCATGTACGTGGGAATAAATACATTCATATGTTTGATCCTTTAAATTCAATTTTATAACTACATAAAAACGTCCAAAATATTCATCTTTGCCCGGCTGAATAATATCTGATATTTTCACATTTTCCAGCCTGTTATTATAAGTGTTCTGCAGATCCAGTAACACCTTATGTACCTTGCAGCAATCTGAATAATTTCTGGAACAGTATCCGTCCTTCTCCAGACATCTGCTAATTGCCATTGTTGACTCTGTACAGTTAATAACGTCCATAAGAGAAATTTCTTCCGGTCGTTTTTCCAGCATATAGCCTCCATTCGATCCCTCTGCCGCTTTAACAATTTCTTTTTCTTTTAGTTGCTTTGTTATTTTAGGAATATAACTTGCCGGAATATTTAATTCACGAGATAGTTCCGCTGTAGTTATTACCTTATTTTCTAATGCTAGATAACATACGATTCTAATGGCATAATCCGTTGTATTTGTAAGCTGCATAATGTCACCCTCTCTATCCGTCCCCAATAATGATTTTTATCCTGAACATTTTTCTTGTTTCTTTCATTGTAAAAAGGAAGAATCATACTTCCAGGTTCTTCACTTCACAAGCACAATTCTTCCTTTTTGCCTTAATGATATTTTCTTTTTACTTTTCTGAAAAATACCATGCTTCCAATGCCAATCAGTAAAACCACAATCAGCATCATAATCCAGCTATTATTCTGAATATTTCTTCCGATTACGGGCGGTGCCACGGTTGATGTATTTGTAAATTGGATATCTTCCGTTCCTGTTGCTGCCATTGTAAATGATGCTGCTTCTCCAACGGTTTTCGATCCACCATTTATCGAGTATGACACCTCGAAGTTTGTTCCCGGTGCTGGCTCCGTAACGGTATATGTCCATCCTGTCGGTAAGCAACTGATATCTACAGATTCATCTTTTTTCAATGTAAAGGCTGCCTGATTATTTGTGAAAGTCAGTTTTTCTGCTGTTCCATTTCCTTTTTCAATAACAGCTGAAAGATATCTTCTCCCAGTGTCGTTTCCTGTCTGGGAAGCTGTTTCTCATTATTCTGTTCTTTCTCAACCTGTTTCTTTTTCATGTTTCATTCCTGCTTCATATCAACTTAGATAATCAAGGTATTCTTTTATGTACTGGTTAAAGTATAGCACTTGTTTTTTGCAAAAATAATACAGAGAATAGGAAGATATTTTCACGTTTTTGCTACAAAAAGTTTGTAGTTATCGGTTTTTCGCAAAAAAAGAAACCATACCGTAGAGATATAGTTTCTCTTTAAATTACAGTGTTTCTGCCATTTTGAATAAAACGATTCCATTTCTAACAGCCAGCATCTCAGCAGAATTCTTGAAATCAATGCCAGAAATATCTCTTATTTTTTTCAATCGCCCTGAAAGAGTACGATAATTTACATAGAGTTTTTCAGCTGCTTTATTCGCATTCTTATCACAGTCCAGATACGCCTGCAGCGTTTCAATCAGTTCTCCATCATGTTCTTTATCATGTGTACTTTCTCCACCAACTGGAAGAGATGTACCCCAAAAATGTCCGACATCTGCCTGTAACACAGCTTCACTTGTTCCATGATCAAGTGCTGTCAGGATTGCTTGCTGTGCACATCTATTCGGTCTGAATCCGTAGCTATGGTCATGGAACTGTTCCTCATAGATTGGTGTTAAGACCTGTGCAATGGCTTGTTGTATGAATCTGTCTGTTACTGTTGGTA
>ENA-OQIO01000949-OQIO01000949.1-human-gut-metagenome-genome-assembly--contig:-NODE-949-length-14974-cov-3.237826_pt1 | contig 14974 bp, 22 predicted proteins | sample MGYA00242573_ERZ504737 | MGnify/ENA primary metagenome ERZ504737 (study PRJEB26092, sample SAMD00036203) | human gut metagenome | host: Homo sapiens | study: EMG produced TPA metagenomics assembly of...
TTTCTTTGCAATTTCCGGTGTTGCTCCCCAGGCTTCTCCTACAGTGATCATGTCGCCCTTTTGAAATGTTCCCTGCTTATTCACGCAGAAATTCATGCAACTTTGGTCCATTATTTGTGATCTTAAGATCTGGCTCTTTTGCAATCTGATCAATTACATCCAAACGAAATCCGCCTGCCCCTTTTCCATCCACCAGAGAATCATATCATAGAGCTCTCTTCTCACTTTCGGATTCTCCCAGTTCAGATCCGGCTGTTTCACTGAAAATTGATGAAAATAATACTGTCCCAATTCTGGAACCCACTCCCATGCCGGTCCACCGAATACAGAATTCATATCGTTTGGATAAACGTCTTCTTCTCCGTCACGCCACACATAATAATCATGATACGGATTGTCTTTACTTTTCTTTGCTTCCAAAAACCATCTGTGTTCATCGGAAGTATGATTCAATACAAGATCCATCATAATTCGGATTCCGCGTTTCTTTGCCTCCACAAATAACTGTTCCATATCTTCCATTGTTCCGAACATTGGCTCAATATCCTGATAATCTGAAATATCATATCCATTGTCATCCTGTGGAGAACGATACACCGGTGAGAGCCAGATTGCATCTATTCCAAGTTTTTTCAAATAATCCAGTCTGCTGATAATTCCTGGAATATCACCTATTCCATCTCCGTCCGAATCTTGAAAGCTTTTCGGATAAATCTGATATACAACTGCATTTTTCCACCATTTATTCTTATTTTCCATACTTATTCTCGATATCTCTCCGGCAGATTATCTGGTTCTACCGGGATATCCTCTCCTCCTTCCATGCACTTGGCTTATTTTTTTTATATTTTAACGGAGAAACTCCGTATGTTTTTTTGAAGATTCTGATAAAATAGCTTACATTCTGATATCCACTCTGCATTGCAATCTCTGTAACAGGAGTATCCGTATCTTGTAACAGCTGTTTTGCATACTCTAATCGTAAATGTGTTATATATTGCGAAAGTGTAATATGAAAGTGTTCCTTAAAATATCGCGATATATATTTTTCCGAAAGATGAAACAGCTCACCAAATTCTTTCAACGATATCTTTTCTTTAAAATTCTGCTGTATATATGAAATCATTTCTTTTTCTACAGTATTTCTCCCGCTTTTATCATTTTCGATCACAAAGCCCTTCTCCCACATTTCAAGAATAAATTGTAAAAGAATTCTTTTTGTCTTTATCTGAGCAGTTATTTCGGACTCAGTTTTCTTATTTTTTGCCATATATGTCTCAACCAACTGCTCACACAGTTCTTTTGCTGTATCTTTTACACTTGGGCCTATCATCAGATGACCATTTTTTAACGGCTTCAGTAATTTATCATCTAACATATCATTTATGCAAAAAGATATGTATTCTACCGGAAAAAGGAAAGTAAAATAATCTACTGTACCAGTCTGTGAACCCATGAAATGCAGATTACCCGGCGACACTACAAAAGCATCACCGGGGGTTCCAATATAGTTTTCTCCTGATATACTTACAGTCAAAAAACCACTTTTTACATATATAATTTCCAGTTCATCATGCCAATGTACCGGTATCTGAAATGATCGTCCCCCATTTTTTATATGATATGTACTAAACGGATCATCCTTTGTACCGTGTGGTTTATTTTCTTTTAATTCAAAGTACATAATCTCTCCTTTAATATTCCCTACAGGCGAAACAGAGGATTTACGACATATCAGATAATTCTACAAGACTTTTACTCTTCCATTTTCCACTCTTCCATCTAAGTACCATTCCCACTGCTCTCGCACATTCGTCACCTGCCATAGCAATATATGCTCCTACAGCCAGAAGTCCCATGTGTATTCCGAGAAAATAGGTTCCGCCAACTGCAAACAAATACATAAATATTGCACCTAGTATAACCGGGAAAAGTGCGTCTCCACTCGTTTTTAATGCCTGACCATATACAAGGTTTGTTACCCTTCCAAATTCAAGAAATATATCTACTATTAACAACTTTACCACAAGATTTATCATCTGTATATCATCAGTAAATATATGCACTATAAAATGCCCGGCTAATGCAAACGTTACAGAAAAGCATGTCGCTGTGATAATTCCGTATATCGCAGCTTTTCTCGTTCCCCTGTTACATTTCTCAAACTCTTTTGCTCCGATTCTCCAGCCGGTCATAATTGCATTTGCCTGAGCAAGGGCAGCTCCCACACAATACGAGAAATTTGCAATCTGTATCGCATATGAACGCGCTGTAACATTCATTCCATCCGCATCCATCTGATTCATAAAACGCACTATAAATGTCATTGCGATGTTGTAAAGTGCTGTTTCAAGCGCAGAAGGAAAACCAATCTTAACAATCTGTGCAAATATCTTTCTTGATGTAATTCGCTCAGGACTCTGCTTTGCTTTTATAAGTACAGCCCCCATGCCGGCTACAATAATAAGATTTACAACTCTCGAAATAACCGTGGCAACAGCAACTCCCATCACACCCCAGTTGAATGCAAATAAAAATACTGAATTAAGTATTATATTGAGAACATTTCCAACAACAGTTCCTATCAAAGAATGTTTTGTATATCCAAACACTCTCAAATAACTGGAGAAAATAGGAATCAGTGCATTTAAAAAACATGTGCCGCCAACAATTCTAAGATATATTTCAGCCGGCTCAAGCAAAGCCGGAGCAATACTTACGATTCTAAGTATCCCACCAGAAAAAGTAGCAAGAACGACAGACATTACGATACCTATCAATGCGTTGAATATAAGTCCAAGTTGCCTTGCCTGATATGCTATCCCCGGTCTTCCAGCTCCGATATTTTGTGACATAACGGCTATCATACCCGATGATATTACTCCAAACATAATAATAAAAACGCCTATATATGTATTGGCTGTTCCCACTGCTCCTACAGCCTGATCACTTACAGATGATAGCATAAGCGTATCGACCATACCGGAAAGCATGTAAAATAAAGTTTCTAAGCATATTGGCACAGATAGCTGTGTTAATGTTTTTCTTTTAGCTTCCATGTTTTTCTCCTCACATACAATTCAAGACTACCCTATCAATAATACGATATATTTCTATGTGATTCTTGTATAATATCATGTGAAAATTGCACTATTTCTACTTTAGCTTGAAAAGTACTCGGGGGAAGCTATACCATTCCGATGACTGTCTGGATTATGCCAAAGTACAGGAAATTCAGAAGTTATATCCACAGATTGGATTTTCCATCAGAAAAACTCTATCCTGTCTTTTAACAAAATAAATACAATTTTTACCTATTTCCATATCTGCGAAAACTTTTATAAATAAAAGGCAGTAAGGCTATTGCCATCACTGTATACATTACCATTACAAGCGGAATTTGTCGAAATACACAATTCCCAATCTGATAAATAAGTGGGACTTTTACACTTGCCTGTACATTTGTCAAAATTGTTGGTATCAAATTGAAAAGCGTTGTATACCCAGAAAGTGCCCGTCCTATAAATGGCAATAAGCAATATAAAAAGAACGGAATGCAAACAGCGACACTAATTGTATGCATTTTAGCCGCTACTAACATAGACACTGAAGCCGCCAGCATACTGGCTATAAATCCACATACAACTGTCAACAAATAGTATTGTCCATATGACATAATGTAAATACTATATGCCTGATACATTTGATAGGGTGTATTCATACCACTGGTTCCCATAATTCCAAAACAAATCACACTAAGTAATATAATTCCCATACAATAAATCATAACTGTCGTAACTATTCCTGCCAGTATTTTTGTTTTAACAGCTTTTGTACGTCCATACTTTGTAGAGAAAAATACTGCATCTGCTTTTGTCTGAAAATCATCTGCAAATATTCCAGCACAAATAAAACCAACTATGATTGCCAGAATAATAGAATACGTTTCTACATACATAATCATCGTATCCCATGAACTATAAGATTCGTATTCTACTGGTAATTTTATTTCATTATATTTCTTTTCCAAGTATTTTTTCTGAACAGCAGTCTTTCCATATTCTTCTGCCATCTTTTCCATATTTTTATGATAAGTGTCATAGAACTCTTGTATATTTTCTTCTGTAATTTGATTCAGAACACTTTCATCATATTCTGCATCCGGTGTTAATACCGATATTATAAACCCCCTAATATCATCTATCGGTTGTAATGTCGTTCCGTAAATTGCATTTTCTTCTGAAGATTGTGTCATCGCATTTTTATTTTGTTCTATAACTTTTCCAAGTTCATCTTCTGTCAATGTACCTTTCCATGCTCGTCTGTTATCTGTAAGTTTTCTTGTTGCCATAATTCCAGTACTAGCATTTCCATTCTCATCCACATAGCGATTACTTGTAACTGCAAATCCGCTAAAAATGACAGCAAGTATCAATGCCAATCCAATTGCAAATACATTAATTTTCTTTGAAAAAATTCGTTTTAATTCTAAATTAAGCATCTTGTTTTTCCTCCGATTTTTCTCCAAAATAAAATAGAAATGCATCTTCCAGATTTTTTTCTACAGCCACAGCATCTTCTGTTGGCTTTTCTATTGAAATAATTCTAAGCTCTGCTCCGGTTTTTGTTGTTTTTATATTTCCAACCAAATATTCATTCATATATTTGTCTATCATACTTCTCGAAACATTACATTGCCATACATTTTCTTTCATAGAAGATACTAAATCTTCCGCAGTACCTGCATAAAAAAGTTCTCCATCTTTCATTAACATAATGTTATTCGCAATGTACTCAATATCCGATACAATATGTGTAGACAAGAGCACCAAACGTTCTTCCGACAATTCACTAATTAAATTACGAAAACGTATTCTTTCATTCGGGTCTAATCCAGCGGTAGGTTCGTCCAGGACAAGAATTTGCGGATCGTTTAACATCGCCTGTGCTATTCCTACACGTCTAACCATTCCTCCAGACAAATTCTTCATTTTTCTTTTACTGAATTTTTCCATTCCTACTTGATTTAATAATTGCTTCACTTTTTTTCTGGCAAACGGCATTTTTAACCCTTTTATAGAAGAAATGTACATCATATAATCATATACGGTCAAATCTGGATAATATCCAAAATCCTGTGGTAAATATCCCAGAACTTCTCGGTATTCACCTCCTAGTTTCCATATATCTTTACCATTCCATAATATTTGTCCTGCTGATGGTTGAACAATCGTACAAAGCATACGCATTAATGTGGTCTTTCCTGCTCCATTTCTCCCTAGATACATACTGAGTTTTCTCTACTACTATCCCCTCACTCAATATCGGTACTATAACTATAACCTTATCTGGGAAGATCTGCACCTGCTCTAAGTGCTCTAAGAGGTATTCTACTTTTAATTTCTCATTACCATCTACATATCTGGATACCTCCTCATCTATGTTAGCCAGTACCTTATCTATCTCTGCAATATCTCCAGAGTTAGCCTTATTCTTTTCTGTTTCTGCTTTGAGCTGGATGATCCTCTCATCTAACTCCTCTGCTTTTTTCTGGTATTCCTGTTTATTTAGGATCCCATCTAAGTAGCATCCAGTAGCTTACTTTTTCTGGAGAGCTCACGCTGTAGATCTGCCTCTGTATGCCCTCCATTTGCCTCTAGGAGCTGTTTTCTGAGCTTAGTAAGCCAATTTATCATATCATGCTTTATTGTGTCTGTATTTGCCTGTAATCGCTCTGATACTACCCCCATTATCTCCATGAGAGAGTTATAAGAGATATTTTCATTATCACAGCCTAAAGGATTTATCTCCCCAGCTTTCCCCATCGTGCTATCTCTTTTTCTGGTTCTCCTGCCTTTAGTCTGCTTTGTACTGCATACCCAATACTCATCCTTAGATACTCTCTGTTTCCTCCAGTAAGGAGCCCCACATATACCACATACCAGCTTACCACTAAAAGAGTATCCGCTGGTTTTCTTGCCTCTCCTGTCGGATCCTGTGGCTATTACTCTCTCCTCATGGATCTTACAGATTAGATCCCACTCCTCCTGTGTGACTATCGGAGGGAGAGCGTTTTCTACATATACCCACTCCTCCTTAGGGAGTTTTATAGTTTGCTTACTCTCAAAATCGTGTCTTTCTTTGTTTATAATCATGGTACCTACATTTTTACAATCATATACAAATTTAGGTATATCCATAGGTTTCCACGGTTTCCCTACCGTGTTACGGTATCCAGCATCATTAAGCTCCTTAGCTATGAGGGTAGAGCCTTTTCTTGCCATAATGCCCTCACACATGAGCCTCCTTACCTTAGCCTGTTCTGAATTGATATAATACTTGCCATCCTTTTTATCCCAGCCATACACATTACCGCTACCCTGTAAGGCTATCTCCTGCCCCTGTCTGGCTTTTTCTATTCTGTGATCGTGGTAGTTATGGAGTTTCTTACTAAGATTTCTACTAAACTCCTCCGCTATAATCGCTCGTACACCTGTGATAAGGGCATCATCTGGGGAGTAAAATTTCCCATCCATGTACATAAACAGGAGCTTTCCTGTCTGTACTACCCTGTTAATAAAGAGGTACCAATCCAGAGTATTTCTCTGTAGCCTCTCTTGATCCTTGATTACTACAATATCAAATAGATCCTCGTACAGATCCTCATAGAGCCTCTGGTAATCATCCTGCCCTTTACCATCGTACCGCTCTTACTGCGATCAATATACTCTCCTACCAGTTTCCAGCCATGATCCTTAATACATCCTCTATTTTCCTCAATCTGGAGTTCTATAGCGTTTAGCTGTTCCTCCTCCGCTGTAGATACTCTGGCATAAAATACCGCTCTCATACCAATAGTATCTTTTATATCCGTTATTTTCCTGTATGCCATCCTGTTTACCCTCCTGTAATAGTCCTGTGAGCTCCTGTGTGCCTCATAAAGCCACTTTTATATATTAGGTGTAGACTTTTACCCTCGATAAAATAGAGGGCTTTATGAGGCTGTTTTCAGTTCCTATCTATTATACACCCCCTTATATACTAGATACAACTAAAAAATGAGGGCTACCAGCATTTTACAGCCAGTAGCCCTCTATATGAAAAAATATTAAGGAGTGCCTAAAGGATTAAGGTAACTTGATTACCTGTCCGATGTTAATAAGGTTTTATTTTGATACCATTGAGCTTAACCAGAGTATCTACAGTAGTTCCGTACTTTTTAGCGATCTTGCTAAGAGTATCTCCCTTAACTACTGTGTAGGTCTTAGCGGATCCTCCGCCTGTCTTACCAGAAATATCTCCAGCATTTACCCAGCCATATACAGTAGAGCCCTTACCAGAGATAGCCTGTAAGTGATACGGATGTACCGCACCCTCAGCCTTGTTAGTTACCTTAGCCTGTCCTGCCTTACAACCGTATGCAACGCCACTAGCTGTAGAGCTGGTATAGTGGAGGCATCCTGTAAAGTTTACAATATCTCCAATATTGTAAGAGCCTCCTCCGTTACCAGATGGCTTAGGAGCCTCCTCTTTAGTAGCCTTAGAGCTGTACTTAGGAGTAACAAAGCCTCTGATATACTTACCGTTTACTGCAAGATCTCTATATCCTACAGCGTTACTCTTGTTACCCTCGATAACCTTAATAACGCCTCCAGATACAGCTACTACAATACCGATATGATCCGCACTACCTGTATTATCTCCTACTCCGTTATCATCCCAATCATAGAGGATCATATCTCCAGCGGATGGAGTGTAAGCATCATTCTCTACCCAGATACCCATATTCTTAGCAAGCTGGATAACTGATTACAGCTACACTCTCTAGGGATAATATCTGTAAGTCCTGCCTTAATACCTACAGCGGATGCAAAAGTAGCACACCACGCATCTGTATATTTTACAGCATAACTTCTAGGGAGTGGCTTACAAGCGTTATAAGTATCAATAATCTTTTTATGGGATCCGTCACTCTCTTTACAGCCTAACCAACCCTTAGCGATCTCAACAACCTTTGATCTGATTTCTTTCTCTGTCATAATAATACCTCCGATCTAAACACTTAAAAAGGAGAGCCCTGTAAAGGCTCTCCATGTCTGTCTGATAAATATATTTACTGTGGAGCTGTATAGCTCTTTGCTCTGGCACTATCGCCTAATCCCTTTGTAGTAGGATCGTTTAGAGTATTCCAAACCGATACCACCACTAAAGAGAGTACATAAGGATTAGAGATAGCTCCTACAATGAGCTCCCCTACCTTACTCCATGTGGTAAGATCCTGTGCTGTAAGTCCTGCATACGCAAGCACAGGAGTTAAAATACTAAGTACAATCTGTACCCAGAATACAGGATTTTTTACTCTAACTTTTAAATTCATACTGTACCTCCTTGTGAGTTTGTTAATAGTTGCTACGATACCTCAAAATGAGGTAAAGAGATAAACTGGATCACCTCCTTACTTTAATCCTACAGAAACCGCTAAGTATCCTAAGATAAGTGTTACAAGCCCTGTTACAATAAGCCACTTGAATTTATCCCACTTATCCCCATCCTTACCCTCCAGCTTGTTAAGCCTCTCAACGGTTTCATTCAGATCCCCACGCATATACTTAACCTCAGTAGCCAGCTCCTTTATAGCTCCAATCATCTCACTATTGCTTTTGAGTATCTCATCATGCTCATTAAGTCGATTAGTGTTACTCTTTGCTCGCTGTTCTACCTCAGTAAGTCTGTGCTCGATGTTAATATCTGCCTCTGTAGCCATATCCATAAGATCCTCCTTTCCGCCATAATAAAAGGGAGAGCATTTAGCTCTCCCTCTGTGGCTTACTCTGCAAGCTCTGGTAAATCAAGATCAATGAGGATCTGCTTAACCTGCTCTCTGATTACTGGCGGTACATCATTGATCGTCTTTTTGCCCTTTACAATAAGGGTAGCGTAAATTACTGCCATAGCTTTTACCTCCTTTCTGAGTATTGTTTTTAAGATAATATTGAGTAACATACTACTCATTATCTCCGTCTAAGATTTTTTGTACGGCTTTTCTGAGATCCTTTGGTATATTATCAATAGTCCTTAACCCTTTGCGGATCAAAGTAGCGTAAACCTGTGTCATAATCTTTCTCCTCCCTCTTAGTTAGCTGATAACCCTAACATCTGCTCATACACATCTGCTAAGGCTAACTGTAAATCTGTAGCCTGCTCCTCTAAGGAGCTGTTTTTCTCTGCCATGAGCTGGATGTACTCATCTTTCTCATAGATCTCCTGTGTTTCAATTTCAAACCCATCAAACCCAGAGCTAAGATCTCCCTCCTTAGCCTCCTCATGGATCTCTTTGATACCTGTATTTACATATACATGGTAATCATCAATCTCAAGAGGCTTTACGCTCTCCGCTGTAGTTCTTACGTTTACAAATTTCTGCATTACCTTTTACCTCCTTTAAGTAATAATTGTGCATATATTCTACATTAGGCTCTACATATTTCTGGTATAGCCTAAAGCTATCACAATGCTGTAGCCAGCCCACATAGCTATTAAATGAGCACCACTCACTATAAGTAGGGCTCACATTGTTTTCTCTTTTACTGGAGATGCTAAGCATCCTACGCTTAAATGTTTTGCAAGTTGATTTTCTGAGTAAGGTATACTCTCCGAAAAATCTATAGCCTACAAAATCTACACCTCTTACCTTAGTAGGAAATACCTGCCAGTTATGCTTAAGCACTTGCTTAAGATTTACCGCCATAAACTCATCTAACTCTCTTTTGAGTTTGTGTAATTCCTCTTTACTGCTACCGAAAATAACCATATCATCCATGTATCTAAAGTAGTACTTAACGCCCTTAACCTCTTTGAGCCAGTGATCTACTACAGATAGATTAAAATTACCGTCATACTGGCTAACATAGTTTCCAATGGGAATACCTACGCCATCCACAAACTCTCTACCGTTATCGTCTATGATAATATTTACCGCCACACCTACCTCTGGAGGATCTCTATATTTTCCTCTGTGGCTGGACAAGTACTAATACTATCTATGATCTCATCCATTAACCAGATAAGCTCCTCATCCTTAAAGAGCTCTCTATACTTAGCCTTTAGTACATCGTGTACAATGCTGGGATAATACTTTCTTACATCCAGCTTTAAGCAATACTTTGTAGCCTCTGGATCTGATACTAAAATACTGGGTATCCACTTCTCCGCTACTACTTTTCCATCTTTCTTAATCTTTTTCTTATACCCTCGTAACTGATTGATAATAGGCTGGATCCCTCTGTTAGGGATTGCACTATAGGTATCTTTTGTCATGGAATTAAGTAAGTAGGGCTCTATAACCTGTAAGATAGCCCATTGACATATACGGTCTGGGTAAAATGGTAATTTATAAATCTCCCTCTCCTTATTACTCTCTTTCTTTGTAAAGATTTCATATTCTGAGGTATGATACCTGTGTTCTATTAGATTTTCCTGTAGCCTCTTTAGGTAATGATCCAGATCTTTCTCTATACACTTTACCTCTGCATACCACCCTTTACCTCTCTTTGCGTTCTTGTGGGCTTTTCTAAGATTATCCATATCACAAATCTTAGAAAATAAATCTCCAGTATCTTTCATGTGTTTTGGCACCCACCTTATCATAATTTTGTATGTGCATAAGAGGGAGCTAACTACCTGTTGTAGTACCCATGTGCTATCGTTCACATAACAATCAGTTCTTAGCTTGCTAGGCTAACATGGTTTACGGATCTCTCCACACATAAGCACCCTCTTAGCTATTTTTTACCGCTCCTCATAGAGGAGTTTTATGTTTTGGCAAGAGCACGGTAGCTAAATCTCACTTATATAAATAAGTGTCATGGTGTAACACACTTTTACTATTTTTCTTTTTATATGCACATATAGTAAGTGACTGCTGATATTCCGATTGCGATTAGAGGAGGTATTATTCAGATTAAGATACCATGCACCACATTTAGTACCATTATTCCATTTACCACCTAATTTAGTAACACGAAACGCCTTTTAGCTACCGACAAAAAGGGTAATAAAAAAGAGCTTTACAGCTCTCTCTATTACCCTCTTTGATTTCTTTATTTTTGTTGAGTTTTATGATGCTATTGTTATGCACTAATCTTTGTCTGAGGCACATACAGCAAGCGACCGCCGACAATCCGACCGCGATCAGAGGAGGCAATATACAGATGAAGACACCACGCACCACACGCAGCACCACCATTCCATCCACCACCCAATATAGCAACACGAAAGCCATCATTGTTATTCCAATAATAATCTCCTACTGGGAGGTTAGATGCACCGTTATGCTCTGCACAAAGGAAAAGATCTGGATGATCCTCATCGTATCCAAAGCCACTAATATAGCCCTCTCCTGTGGCAATATTAAAATCTAAGGCTTTGTATCCATCGGCTGTAGTATCATCCTTACACTCTCCATAAGGCTTAACAAAAGCATTGTATACTCCGCTTGCCTTATCGTTATAAATATTGATAGCATCCAGCCAAGTCCAGATATTACCCCAGAGGTTTTCCTCTCCTCTATAAGATACTGAGCATTTACCGTTAGTACCTGTAGGATCAATACCGGACTTGTTACCAAGAGCACTTGTACCACCTGTATTAAGAGCCATGTTAGAGGCTCCATCATCAGTAAGACTACAAACTCCCTGACCTACCTTAGCCTGAGCGTCAAGGTGAGCATACTCAACCATCATAAGGATCTGAGTAACTGAGAGAGCAAAGATATTGTGAAGTCTCCAGCCTTTACCTCCGGCGGTATTATCTGCCTCAACTCCAGCGTTACGGTTATCTGCAAGGGCTCTTGTGTTCTTTCTGGTAAGGTTCTGAGATTTACCAGAGCAAGGCTTAGCTCCGGCAATACTACAGAGCTTGTCACCCGTAGTAGCTGTAAGTCTGCTACCTGAGCATCATCCAGAATGTAAGCCTCCTCAGAGGTATCATACAGAGATCCCTCAAAAGCTGAGAGGTAGATAAAATCCTGTTCCTGTCCATTTGCCGCCTTAAATTCATCAATAACGATAAATCCCGGCTTAGCTACTGGAGAAACATAGTAACGGGCTTTGTCAAACTGGTAGCCTCTTCCATAGGTAGCTTTACTCATAGAGAGCGGTACAACCTTAACCCAGAATTTAGGTTGTTTTACCATGACCTGTACCAGAGTACCTACCGGGAAGTTTTTAGTTACTGCTGGTTATCACGATGGTAAGATGACTATTCTTAATATCAATGAGGATGGTTCTGTTGGAAGCATTGCATCTGAAATCTTTGATCACGGTACTGGTACAATCGGTGAGCGTAATTTCCGCCCACATGTCACATGCGTTCAGTTTACTCCGGATGAAAAGTTCCTCTGCATGGTAGATACTGGTCTTGATAACATTAAGGCATATCGTTTTGATCACTCTAATGGTCATCTTACACTTGCCGATATCATTCACTGTGAATTAAATTCTGCACCGCTTCGTATGCTCTTCTCAAAAGATGACCGTCATATGTACATGATCTCTGAGCTGAAAAATTATGTAACAGTCTATAATTATCTTCCTCATCCAAATGAGCCTGAGTTTCAGTTTAAGCAGCTTGTATCCACACTGCCAAAGAAATATGACGAGCAGTCTGCTGCATGTGCAATGCAGTTTACAAGCGATGATAAATATCTGTTTTGCTCTAATGCCGGAGACAACAGCTTTGCACTGTATGAGCGCGATCCGGAGAACGGCCTTCTTTATATGAAATGTGTTCTTCCAATCAGCGGTGATTTCCCGAAGCACATTTCTGTCTTCCCGGATAATAAGCATGTTGCAAGTATTAACAAGAACTCTAACTCAATTACTTTCTTTACTGTTGATTACGAGAAGGGTCTTCTTGTTATGAATGGCCGTCCGCTTAAGGTTGATACACCTAACTGCTGTAAGATTGTTCCGATTGAGGGATAAAGTTATATAAAGCCGCGGGGGTTTCCCGTGGCTTTTTTCATGCCTATGAAGAATTGTGCATATACTAATAGGGATTTACGCTGATGTGAAAGGATTTCTAATTTTATGAGTCTTCTTCGCTCGTTTTTCTTCTGACACGCCTGACAGCGGCTTTCTTTTGACTACTGTTCTTTCTGCGCAAAATAATTATCCGATTGATGGTGCCAGCGTTTCTATCGCTAACGAATCTGATCCTGACACGATTTTGGAGGAGCTTTCAACAAATTCTGTCGGTCAAACACCTGATTTATCTGTCGCAACACCGCCTATTGACTACAGCCTAAAGCCTGATGAACCACGCCCTTATTCTGCACTGATTCTCACGATCAGTGCACCTGGCTTTGAACCTCTTACTATTCGCGGTACTGAGGTGCTTCCTGACCAGACTGCTATCCAGATGGCACGTCTTCGCCCTATTGGATCTAGTTTAAATAATTTAATTGAGATTCCTGAGCATACACTTTATGGCACTATCCCCCTAAAAATCCTGAGGCCGAGGTAAAACCCTCCTACGAGTCAGGTGAGGTTGTATTAAGCCGTGTAGTTATTCCAGAAACTATTGTTGTCCATGACGGCACACCATCTGACCGCACGGCACCAGATTACTACGTGCCTTACAGAGATTATATTAAAAATGTAGCTTCCAGTGAAATTTATGCAACGTGGCCTGAAAGTGCTCTTGTGTCAAATATCCTGGCAATTATGTCTTTCACGCTCAACCGTGTGTATACAGAATGGTACCGCAATCAGGGTTATGATTTTACAATAACTTCATCAACTGCATATGATCATAAATGGATTTATGGACGCAATATTTTTGATTCCATTTCTATTATCGTTGATGAGATTTTTGACCAGTATCTGTCACGCCCTGATGTGCGACAGCCCATTTGACTCAGTACTGCGATGGAAGCGTGTTTCATGCCCTAACTGGATGAGCCAGTGGGGATCGGCATCGCTTGGCGAGCAGGGCTATTCACCTATCGAAATTCTTCGCTATTATTATGGTGATGATCTCTATATTAATACTGCACAGCAGATCGCAGGTATCCCGGCATCATGGCCGCGCTATGATTTGACAGTAGGAAGCTCTGGTCCAAAGGTACAGCAGCTTCAGGAGCAATTACTTGAAATATCGAAGGTCTACACTACTATTCCGCCCCTCACGCCAACTGGCTACTATGATGAGGCAACTGCGGAGCAGTTCGCGCCTTTCAGAATATTTTCGGACTGCCACAGACAGGCGTGGTAGACTTTGCTACCTGGTACAAGATTAGTTATATCTATGTAGGGATTACTAGAATAGGAGAATTAAATTAATCTGCCAAAAGAGGTCTGACCAAATGGTCAGACCCCTTTTTAACAAACGTGATTTTTATTTTGTTTTACTCAACAACTTCTCCTGCTCTTGCTGCATCTTCTGCTGCTGCACGAAGTGTTACCTCGTTCTCCTGGAACTCTACACATTGATCATAGCCATACTCGTTTGCCTGTGCAACCATATCAGCTACGGATCTTGTCAAATTCTTCATCAGAGGAAGCGTAGATTGCCTTCCAGGAACCTTCCTTGATACATGTTGTTACCTGTGTCCATACAAGCTGAAGCTCATCAGATCTTACACCTGCAGAATACATGGTACCAGGTGCAATGTGAAGATTTACATTCTTGAAATAATCATCAAACAGCTCGCAATTATTATGATCTCTCCAATCTTGCTCAATCTCAGAACCTGCTGCAGAGTTAAAGCTTGACCATCTCTTGTAGTTATAAGTCTCGCCAACCTTTGAATCAAGATTTGTTGTATCAAGTGCCCATGTTGTATTGTTGATCTTGAAGTTTCCATCTTCGAAGGTGCCGCTGTAGCCATCAGACATTTCTGCCTTTCCATCAAGCTTTGCGCTCTTTCCAAGATCAGTAAAGCATGTATTTCCATCCTCATCATAATACCAGC
>ENA-OQIO01000950-OQIO01000950.1-human-gut-metagenome-genome-assembly--contig:-NODE-950-length-14961-cov-1.706350_pt1 | contig 14961 bp, 22 predicted proteins | sample MGYA00242573_ERZ504737 | MGnify/ENA primary metagenome ERZ504737 (study PRJEB26092, sample SAMD00036203) | human gut metagenome | host: Homo sapiens | study: EMG produced TPA metagenomics assembly of...
TATGAATTCAGAATAAAGCTTCAGGCGAAATGCAATGAAAACGGAATTGAACTTCGAGTTGTAGACAGATGGTATCCATCATCTAAAACCTGTCACTGTTGCGGAGCATCAAGAAAGATTTTAAAAACTTTCAGATAGAATTTTCAAATGTGATTGTGGTTATACCGAAGATAGAGATTTCAATGCTGCACTTAATTTGAGAGATGCTACGACTTACGAAATTGCATAAATAAACGCAAACGTAGGTATGTACCGAAGGCTATTTCGGGAATTTACGACTATGGAGTGTACAAGAACTTGTGAGTAGATATGATTTCGGTCAATCCAAAGCATACACGATGAAGTAGTAAGTAGAACTCGTAAGAGTCTACATTATCTCGATGTGAGTATGTTTAATCACATTTTGAGTAGCAGAGTAAAATTTATGGGACATATATCAACCGTTGAAGTTCGTTATGCAGAAACAGATCAGATGGGAATTGCTCATCACAGCAACTATGCCGTCTGGTTTGAAGTTGCCAGAACTGATTTTATCAAGGCTGTTGGCATTTCTTATACAGATGTAGAAAAGAAGGAATCATCACTCCATTAACGAGTCTTGAATGTAAATACAAAAAAGCAGCTTTCTATGAAGACCAGTTACAGATTCATGCAAGTCTTACAAAGCTGTCTCCGGTTCGTCTGGAATTCTCTTATAAGGTTACAAGAGATGGGGACTGATCGCTACTGGAAAAACAACACATGGTATGGTGACAAAAGATTTAAAACCGATCAACGTAAAAAAAGAACATCCGGAAATTTACCGAATGTTCGAAAATGCTTTGGATTAAAGATAACTTAACTGCTCAATTAGAATTAACCGCATTAGTTGATGTGGGAATGTCATTCTACTGAAACTTAATTTTAATTTTCCTTTGGATACAACCTTTGGTGATAATCCGAGGGAACCACCAATAATAAATGTGATATTGTTTATGGACTCCTTGTTCCACTGATCCCATTTCTTCTGGAATTGTTCGGTGGAGTAAGGAGTTCCTTCTATACAGAGAGGAATTACGAAAGATCCTTCTGGAATCTTATCAAGAATTCTTTGACCTTCAATTTCTTTAATCTTTGACTCCTCTTTGTCACTGGCATTATCTGGAGTTTTCTCATCAGGGAGTTCTATGATCTCAAAATTATATTTTTTACGGATGATCTTTGTGTAATGATCGATCAGTTCTCTTAAATATGTTTCTTTGATTTTTCCGACACAGATCATTTGGATTTTCATGTGTTTCGATACCTTCCTTTATAATTATATTCCAACGGTTTGGGTAGTTTTATCTTTGCTTTTATTTTTTACACAAAGTGTACCACATTTCCTTGATTCTATCAACGTCGTTAATACAATAACATAGTCCTTCGGACTGGACTCGCTCCGCTCGATAAGGTATACCCGCAGCATTCGTGAATGCATAGTCCTTCGGACTGGACTTGCTTCGCAAGGTAAGGTATAATATACTGTAAATTTGCTGTAGGTGGATTGGAGGGATGTGCGTGAAGCTTAGAAAATCTACAGTTGTTGTTATCATTACAAGCTGGATCTTATTTTTTATTGCAGCTTTTTTGGCATATGCGAAATTGGACCAGATGAAACAAGAACGACTTACAAATGAAAAGATTTTTCAACAAACAACACAAAAGAATACCTCACAAGGCGTGATCAGAGAAACAAATGATGCAGCGGAAACGAAGAAGGAAGATTCAGAGACTGAGAAAAAAGCAGTTGAGGATTTTATGAAAACATATTATGAGAGAGTTCAGAAAAATGATCTGGAAAATCTTAAGAATATGGTAGAAGATGCGAATGAATTAACTGAGGATCAAAAGGCAATCCATCAGTATGTGAAGAAATATAAGAATCTTACATATCTGATCAAACAAGGAGCAGACGATGAATCCTATATCGTTTATGTAACATATGAGATGAAGATCCGCAAGATTAAAACACTTGCACCGGGGATGACATCGTATTATGTGATGAAGAAAGGGGATACATTCTGTATCTATAATAATCAAAAACATGATACGGATGAGATCACAGATGCAAAAAAAGAAAGCCAGAATAGCAAAGAAATTAAAAAACTTACAAAACAGATCAACAAAAGATATGAGCTGGTTTTAAAACAAGATAAAAAATTAAAACAATTTTTTGAAGGAAATTAAAAGATATGATGAAATTTGAAATTTATATTCTGCAGAAGAAATCACAGGATCTAAGATGTATCAGGAAGCAATGGGTGAGTATCTAAAACGTCTTGGTGCATACGCGAAAGTTTCTGTAGTATATAAGAAGAATGCAAAACAAGTAGAGAAAATATTAAAAGAACCGGGAGAACATTATCATATCCTGCCTGGAAGAGACAGTATGACAAGTCCGGGGCTTGCACAGCTGATTAATGAAAGTTCTGTACAGGGAATTTCAAAGTTTCATTTTTATATTGGAGATTTAGGATCAGAGGAAGCAAAGCCATTTCATGTATCGTCATTTACACAAAGTGGTTCGCTGGCAGGCACGATCATATTAGAACAGATTTATCGTGCTTATCGGATTTTGAATCATCAGCCATATCACAAATAAAAATATTACGAGAAAACACTAGAATGGAGTTGATAAAGATGGAGTTTAAAACACCAACAATTGAAGATAAGGAAGAAATTGATCGATGTATCTTAGCAGATGATACAAGAAGCTGTGATTATGCAACAGCGAATATTATTTTATGGAGTCCTTTTTATCAAGTAAAGTATGCGATCATAGATGGATTATTTGTATCTCATACTGATGAGGAGGGAGGTTCTTTTTGTTATCCACTTGGAAAAGGAAATAAAAAGAAAGTATTGCAATATTTTATGGATGATTGCAAAGAAAAAAGATTCCGTTTGTATTACACGGTGTAACTCATGAGATGGAAGAAGAGTTTCGTGAAATATTTGGAGATATTTATGAGATTGAATATGACAGAGATATCTCAGAATATATTTATGACAGAGAAAAACTCGCAACATTATCAGGAAAGAAACTTCATGGAAAGAGAAATCATATCAATCGTTTTAAAGAAAATCATGAATGGTCCTATGAACCACTTTCCGATGAAAATCAGTTAGAAGTACTGGCAATGCTGATGGAATGGAAGATGCAAAATTGTGATCCAAAAGATATAGAGAAACATGACGAGATCTGTGTTTCTAAAAATTGTGTGATCAATTATAAAGAATTAGGACTTGTCGGAGGTGTTCTGCGTGCGGAAGGAAAGGTCGTAGGATTTTCAATCGGTGAACGTGCATCAAATGAAGATACATTTATCGTTCATATTGAAAAAGCTTTTGCAGATATCCAAGGAGCTTATCCGATGATCAATCAACAGTTTGTGATCCATGAGATGGAAGATTTCAAATATGTAAACAGAGAAGACGATGCTGGAGAAGAGGGACTTAGAAAGTCAAAATTATCGTATCGACCAGTCTTTATGGTAGACAAGGGCGTTCTTCGTCTAAAATCAGAAGTAAAGAATTGACACTAGGTGCCTAAAAATGTAGAATTGAAGGTAGGACAAACCATTAGGAGGAATATGTAATGAGACATTTGATTGATCCGATGGATTTAAGCGTGGAAGATATTGATAGATTATTAGACCGCGCTGATGACATCGCAAAGAATCCTGAGAAGTATCAGGAAGTGTGCAAACACAAGAAATTAGCAACGCTGTTCTTTGAACCAAGTACAAGAACAAGATTAAGCTTTGAAGCAGCAATGCTTGAATTAGGGGGAAGTGTTCTTGGATTTTCTTCTGCTGATTCATCATCTGCATCTAAAGGAGAAAGTGTTGCAGATACAGCAAGAGTCATTGAATGTTATGCAGATATCATTGCGATGCGTCATCCAAAGGAAGGAGCACCATATGTAGCGTCACAGTATGTAAATATCCCTGTGATCAATGCAGGAGACGGTGGTCATAATCATCCAACACAGACATTGACAGACCTTTTAACAATTCGAAGAGAAAAGGGACGTTTAAGTAATTTCACGATTGGATTTTGTGGAGATTTAAAATTTGGACGAACAGTACATTCTCTGATCAAAGCATTATCAAGATATGAAGGAATCAATTATATTTTAATTTCTCCAGAAGAACTCCAGATTCCAGAGTATCTGAAGAAAGATGTTTTTGAGAAGAAAGGAATCACATTTACAGAAGTTGATAAGATGGAAGATGTGATGCCACAGCTTGACATTCTTTATATGACACGAGTACAGAGAGAACGTTTCTTTAATGAAGCTGATTATGTAAGATTGAAGGATAGCTATATCTTAGATATGGATAAATTAAAGATCGCCAAGAAAGATCTTTCTATTTTACATCCATTACCTCGTGTGAATGAGATTTCTGTAAAAGTTGATAACGATCCAAGAGCCTGCTATTTTAAACAGGTATTGAATGGAAAACATGTAAGAATGGCATTGATCATGGAATTACTGGGGGTAAGTGCAGATGAACATTGATAGCATTAAGAATGGAATCGTATTAGATCATATCCGTGCAGGACGCGGAATGCAGATTTATAATAGTCTTGGATTAGATCAGTTAGATTGCAGTGTTGCGATCATTAAGAATGTAAAAAGCAGCAAAATGGGCAAGAAAGATATCATTAAGATTTCAGATGCATTTGAAGTGAACTTTGATGTTTTAGGTTATATAGATCCAGAAGTTACGGTATGTGTCATTGAAAATGGCAGTGTAAAGTCCAAACACAAAGTAGAACTTCCAGAGAAGATCGTGAATATTGCAAAATGCAAGAATCCAAGATGTATTACATCTGTAGAACAAGAAATCGATCATGTGTTTAAATTGACAGACAGAGAACACCAAGTATATCGCTGTATTTACTGCGAATCAAAGCTTAAAAAATAATCAAAAGAAACAAGAGGTATCCGTGCATGAAACAAGAAAGCAGAACAAACATTAATCGTGTAAAGAAGGATATCAGCAGTCCAGATAGTTTCACACCGCCTGAGGAACTGAAACGACAGCTGATCACAACCATGCAAAGCATTTATGATGAAGAAGATATTGAGGCTGTAGAATGTGCCTATAAAGTAGCATATAAGGCACATGAGAAACAGAAACGAAAGTCTGGAGAGCCATATATCATTCATCCTATTTGTGTTGCGATCATATTGGCAGAATTAGAACTTGATAAAGAAACGATTATGGCAGGACTGCTTCATGATGTAGTAGAAGACACGGAAACAACCCATGAAGATATTGTAAGAGATTTTGGGGAAGAAGTTGCCCAGTTAGTTGATGGCGTAACAAAGTTAGGACAATTAAGCTATTCCAAAGACAAGATCGAAGTTCAGGCGGAGAACTTACGAAAGATGTTTCTTGCAATGGCAAAAGATATCCGAGTGATCCTGATCAAACTTGCTGACCGTTTGCATAATATGCGTACCATGCAGTTTATGCGTCCAGAGAAGCAAAAAGAGAAATCCAGAGAGACGATGGATATTTATGCACCGATCGCACATCGTCTTGGTATTTCCAAGATCAAAGTTGAATTAGATGATCTGGCACTTCGATATTTAAAACCAGATGTTTATGAAGATTTAGAACGCTCCCTTGATTCTGCAAAGGAAGAAAGAGAAGCATTCATTCAGGAAATCGTTGACGAAGTGAAAGGACATATTGACCACGCTGGAATTAAGGCAGAGATTGATGGCCGTGTGAAACACATGTTCAGTATATATAAGAAGATGGTCAATCAGGACAAGACACTGGATCAGATTTATGACTTATTTGCAGTCCGGTATCAAGGTTGATACGGTTAAGGACTGTTATGCGGCACTTGGGATCATTCATGAGATGTATAAACCGATTCCAGGAAGATTCAAGGATTATATCGCGATGCCAAAACCGAATATGTATCAGTCACTTCACACAACATTGATCGGACCAGAAGGACATCCAATTTGAGATTCAGATCCGTACATTTGAGATGCATCGTGTTGCTGAATATGGTATCGCAGCCCATTGGAAATATAAAGAAAATAATAATACCAAGGGACTTAACAAAGAGGAAGAAAAGTTAAGCTGGTTAAGAGAAGTGCTGGAATGGCAGCGTGATATGGATGATAACAAAGAGTTTTTAAGTTTGCTGAAGACGAACTTGGATCTCTTTGCAGAACAGGTATATTGTTTTACACCGAATGGAGATGTCAAAAACCTTGCGAATGGTTCGACACCGATCGATTTTGCATATTCAATCCATAGTGCAGTCGGTAATAAGATGGTTGGAGCCAGGGTCAATGGAAGACAGGTACCATTTGATTATCATTTGCAGAATGGTGATCGTGTAGAGATCATTACATCACAGAATTCAAAAGGACCTAGCAGAGACTGGTTAGGAATCGTAAAATCAGCACAGGCAAGAAGTAAGATCAATCAGTGGTTTAAACGACAGTTCAAGGAAGAGAATATCGTCAGAGGTAAGGAACTGTTAGAAAAATACTGTAAGAGCAAGAGCATCAGGCTCCCAGAACTCATGAAACCTGAATACATTAAGAAGGTTGAACTAAAATACGGATTTAAAGACTGGGATTCTGTATGTGCAGCTGTTGGACATGGTGGTTTAAAAGAAGGCCAGGTTATCAATAAGATGCAGGAAGAAGACCGTAAGATCCAGAAACAAAAGATCACGGATGAACAGATCTTGCAGAAAACAACAGAAGCAGCACAGGCGGCAGCAGCGAATCCAGAGAAGAAAAAGGAAGAGAAATCCAAAGGAGGAATTGTTGTACGTGGAGCGAATGATGTTGCTGTTCGTTTTTCAAAGTGTTGTAATCCAGTACCAGGAGATGAGATCGTTGGATTTATTACAAGAGGACGAGGAATCTCGATTCACAGAACAGATTGTGTGAACCTTCTGAATATGCCAGAATCTGACAGGGCAAGACTTATTGAAGCTGAATGGCAGGTAAGTGAAGCAGATACAACACAGACTTACACGACAGAGATCAATATTTATGCCAATAATCGAAAGGGATTGTTAGCAGAAGTATCAAGATCTTCTTAGAATTAGATATTGACATCATAACGATCAACGTATCAAACAATAAGAAAGGAAGAGCAACGCTTAGTATGTCCTTTGATATTACAGGCGTAGAGCAGTTGAACCGTATTATTGCGAAGATCAGGAATGTAGAAGGCGTGATCGACATAGAAAGAACAGCAGGATAGGTGAAAATATGAGCGAAACAACATTAAGACTTGACAGACCTCTTAAGATGGTAACGATCTGTCTTGGGCAGATGCAGACAAACTGCTATATTGTTGAGAATACAAAAACAAATCAGGCATTCGTCTTTGATCCGGGAGATCAGGGAGAACGTATTATGAATACATTAGAAGAAGATGGAATGGAACTGGCAGGCGTATGTCTGACACATGGGCATTTTGATCATGTAATGGCCCTTCCATATCTGATGGAACAAAACCAGATCTTGATATCTATCTTTATGAAGATGAAGCAGATGTTCTGGCAGATCCACAGCTCAATCTCGGAGCGATGATGGGAATGGATCTCTCATTAAAAGCGAATCATCTGGTGAAAGATGGAGAGATCATAGATGTATTAGGAACAAAGGTAAAATGTATCCATGTTCCAGGACATACAAAAGGTGGAGTATGTTATTATTTTGCAGATTATGGATGGCTGATCTCTGGAGATACACTGTTCCAGATGAGCATTGGAAGAACAGACTTTCCGACAGGCAATTTGAATGATCTTCTGACAGCGATCAGAGAGAAATTATTCGTACTCCCACCATGGACAAAGGTACTATCCGGTCATACACCACCAACGACGATCGAGGAGGAAAGCAGATGCAATCCGTTTCTGCAATAGATTATGATTGGATTAATTCAGAACAAGACCATTTATGAATATGACATTCGAAGTTTAATATTGGCATTTATGCTTGGAGAGAAGATAGAATTGACGGATCACGTTGATTCTATCTATGATTTTATACTGGACGTGGATTATAAAGATCAGGAAATCGTCATGAATCTATATAAAAAGGACGAGTTAGAAGATGAGATCCAGTTATTTGGTGATTATGAAATAAGAAGATTTTTAAAAACCGGATGAAACAAGGAATCTATCAGTTGTTTTCCAAAGCATTAGACAAACAGCTTCCATGGGGAACGTTGACTGGGATCCGTCCGACAAAGATTGCTTTTGATGGATATGAAAAGGGTGAGAGCAGTGAAGAGATCATTCACAGATTTCAAAAGGATTATCTGGCATCCGAAGAAAAAGCAAGATTATGTACAGAAACCGTTCAGAAAGAGAAAGAACTTCTAAAAGCATTTCCATACAAAGAAGGATACAGTCTATATATAGGAATCCCATTTTGCCCAAGCACATGTTTGTACTGTTCTTTTACATCGTATTCGATCGATCAATTTGAGAATATTGTACAAGACTATCTTGAAGCTTTATTGAAAGAACTGGATTTTGTGGCAAAGACTTATGCGCACAAAGAACTTCAAACGATGTATATTGGCGGTGGAACACCAACATCTTTAAAAGAAGAAGATCTGGAATATCTGTTATATGAGGTTAATAAGAGATTCCCATTTTCAAAGATCCAGGAAATCACTGTGGAAGCAGGACGGCCAGACAGCTTGAATTTCGAGAAATTAAAGATTCTAAAGAAATATGGTGTGACAAGGATCAGTATCAATCCACAGTCAATGAACGATAAGACATTAAAACTCATTGGAAGAAATCATTTCGCACAAGATATCAAAGAGAAATTTAATCTTGCGAGACAGGCTGGGATCGATAACATTAATATGGATATGATCTGTGGGCTTCCAGAAGAAGGCATGGAAGAACTTTCCTATACTTTAGATGAGATCAAAAAACTTGATCCAGAGAGTTTAACGGTTCATGCACTTGCAGTCAAGCGTTCATCGAGATTGAATCGAATGAAAGATACATATCACTTTGGAGCGAGTGAAGAGATGGTATCTTATGCCGCTTCATGTGCAAGGGATATGAATATGGAACCATATTATTTATACCGGCAGAAAAACATTCCAGGGAACCTTGAGAATGTCGGTTTTTCAAAAAAAAGGAAAAAGAATGTCTCTATAATATTTTGATTATGGAGGAATTACATGATATTATAGCAGTTGGTGCTGGTACATCTTCAAAGATCGTCCATCAGGAAGACCATCAGGTGGACCGCATCGAAAATCTTAAAGATATAAAGCAATACATTACACGAATTGATGAGATCATTCATAGAAAAGAATTAAAGATGATATAAACAGGAGTTTGATTATGGCAATCAGTTATGGACGAACAGATATTGAGACACCGATCCATGCGGATATAAAAGAAACGATCAGTCATGGTATCATTGTCAGTAATTTGGCTTATCTTGTTGGCAAGGAATTAGGATTACAAGAAGAAGTGTGTTATGATCTTGCGGTTGCAGGAATGTTACATGATCTTGGAAAAGTAAGACTTAATTTCTATATGAATGAGAAAGTGGAAGATGAGATTCTGGCTGTTGACGAAACAAGATATATGAGAATGCATCCATCCATTGGATATGCGATCCTTGCAGATTACGATTATAACCAGACGGTTTTAGACGCAGTTCTATATCATCATGAACATTATGATGGCACCGGTTATCCACATAATCTGGTAGGAAAACAGATTCCATTAGTTGGAAGGATCATGCATGTATGTGATATTTTCGGAGCATTGATCTCAAACAGGATTATAGAGAAGGATTTGATGTTGAGACTGCACTTGATATCATGATCGATGAAGTAAAGAATTTTGATATGAAAGTATTTTTAGCATTCCAGAGAGTCGCATTTTCAGACGGAGTTATGGAAACTGTGATGGAAAAAGGCAATCTGATGAATTATTTGAGGAGGAACAAGAATGATTACACAGGCACCAAGAGGAACAAAAGACTGGTTTGGAAAAGATATGGACCAGCGCACATATTTAGAGAATATTTTCAAAGATTTATGCGCATCCTATAATATTCACGAGATCATCACACCAGTATTTGAGCATACAGAGCTTTTTCAGAGAGGTGTTGGAGAAACAACAGACGTTGTCCAGAAAGAGATGTATACATTTGAAGATAAAGGACACAGAAGCATTTCATTAAAACCAGAAGGAACAGCAGGAGCGATCCGTGCATATTTACAGAATGGTCTGGCAAATGAGCCACAGCCGATCAAGATGTTCTATATCACACCAGCATTCCGCTATGAAAAACCACAGAGTGGAAGATTAAGACAGCACCACCAGTTCGGAGTTGAATTTGTCGGAGCGGAAAGTCCATTAGCAGAAGTAGAGCTGATCACATTAGTATCCACTTTTATTAAGAAAATTGGGTTAAAAGATGCAAAATTACACATCAACAGCATTGGATGTGAAAATTGTAGAAAAGAATACAACAAAGCATTATTAGCATATTTAAAAGAACATGAAGAACATTTATGTCCTACATGCAGAGAACGTATGGAAAAGAATCCATTACGTGTCATTGACTGTAAAGTTCCAGAATGCAAAGAGATCGTCAAAGATGCACCAAGAACGATCGACTATTTAGATGATGAATGTAAAGCACATTTTGAAGAATTAAAGAGTCTGTTAGATGCATTAAATATTCCATATGAAGTTGATACAGAAATCGTTCGTGGATTAGACTACTATACAAAGACCGTATTCGAATTTGTAAATGAAGATGGATTTACTTTATGTGGTGGTGGACGTTACGACAATCTTGTTCATGAGATCGATGGAAAAGTTTCTATGCCATCTGTTGGATTTGGTATGGGTGTAGAGAGAATCCTTTATTTCTTAGAAGAAGAGAAAGTAGATCTTCCATGCACAAGAGATATTGACCTTTATGTAGGAATTCTTGGACAGGAAGCAAAAGCAAAAGCTTACCAGATCGTTGTAGATCTTCGTGATCAGGGATTTGTCGTAGAAACAGATTATCTTGGAAGAAGCGTAAAAGCACAGATGAAATATGCAAATAAGCTGAATGCCAAGAATACGATCATCATTGGTGATGACGAATTAGCGAAGAATGAAGGAAATGTCAAAAATATGGAAACAAGAGAAGTTACGACCATTTCGCTTGATAAGATCGCAGATTGTTTAAAATAAAATCATGCTTTCTTATACTAGTTCGTGACATTTTTGACAAAATCATATATAATGAGTAATAATTACAAGAAAGGAGGTAACATGCATGAGTGAATATGCGATCGTGGCACCAGAAGATTTCGACCAAAGCGTATTTCGCCTGATTGGTAAGGAATGGATGCTTGTTACTGCAAAGAATCAGGAAGGAAAAGTTAACACAATGACTGCCTCATGGGGTGGTTTAGGTGTTATGTGGGGTAAGAATGTTGCTGTGACAGTCTTAAGACCACAAAGATATACAAAAGAATTCATTGACCAGTCAGAATCATTTACATTATCTTTCTATGATGATACTTTTAAGAAGGATTTAAGCTATCTTGGAAGTGTATCTGGAAGAGATGAAGACAAGATCGCGAAGACACGTCTGACACCAACAGATGCGAATGGAATTCCATTTTTTGAGGAAGCAAAGATCGTACTGATCTGTAAGAAGTTATATTCTCAGCCAATGGATCCAGAAGGATTTGTTGATAAATCTTTAGATGAACAGTGGTATCCAGAGAAGGATTATCACGTACTTTACGCTGCAGAGATCGAACAGATCCTTGTAAGAAAAGATTCATAAAAGAATATATAAGGCAGAACCGAAGATACGGGCTCTGCCTTTCGTACAAAGTGAAAAGGATGAAGGAGGAAATATCATGGCAGAATCAATGTCAGGTTTAGCCAGATCCCACCGATGTACAGAGGTAAGCAACAAACTTATCGGAACAGAAGTCACTGTCATGGGATGGTACAGAAACGAAGAAATTTAGGAAGTCTTATATTTGTAGACTTAAGAGACCGCTCAGGAATCTTACAGTTAGTTTTTGATCAGGAAGTATTATCTGAGGAAGACTATAATAAGGCAAACTCTTTAAGAAGTGAGTATGTCATTGCAGCAGTAGGTACTGTAGAGAAGAGAAGTGCAGCGATCAACGAGAACTTGAAGACAGGAGATATCGAGATCAAGGTACATACATTACGTATCTTATCAGAATCAGAAACTCCTCCATTTCCAATTGACGAGAATCAGACAGTCAAAGATGAACTTCGTTTAAAATACCGTTATCTTGATCTTCGAAGACCAAATCTTCAGAGAAACTTACGCATTCGTAATGATGTAACAAGAATGGTACGTAACTTCTTAGGGGATGAAGGATTCTTAGAGATCGAGACACCAGTTTTAGGAAAGAGTACACCAGAAGGAGCAAGAGATTATCTTGTACCAAGCCGTGTACATCCAGGAGAATTTTACGGACTTCCACAGTCACCACAGCTGTTTAAACAGCTTTTAATGTGCTCTGGATTCGACCGTTACTATCAGATCGCAAAATGTTTCCGTGACGAAGATCTACGTGCAGACCGCCAGCCAGAGTTTACACAGATTGATATGGAACTTTCATTTGTTGATGTCGATGATGTGATCGATGTAAATGAACGTCTGTTAAAGAAGATCTTCAAAGAAGTATTAGATATTGATGTACAGCTTCCTATGCTTCGCATGACTTATAAAGAAGCAATGGACCGTTTCGGATCTGATAAACCAGATATGCGTTTTGGAATGGAACTTACGAATGTATCCGATACAGTTGCCGGATGCGACTTTATGGTATTTAAAGGAGCATTAGAGAATGGTGGATCCGTAAGAGGATTAAACGCTAAAGGTTTAGGAGATCTTGGACGTAAGAAGATCGATGGATTCGTTGACTACGCCAAAGACTTCGGAGCGAAAGGACTTGCATATATTCAGTTAAAGAGCGATGGAACAGTGAAATCATCTTTCGCTAAATTCATGAAAGAAGAAGAGATGGATGCACTGATCAAAGCAATGGATGGACAGGCAGGAGACTTATTACTATTTGCCGCAGACAAAGACAAAGTTGTCTTTGATGTACTTGGTAACTTAAGACTTCACATTGCGAAACAGTACGATATGATCGACAAATCCCAGTATAAGTTCTTATGGGTTACAGAATTCCCATTACTTGAGTGGAGCGATGAACAGAATCGTTACACAGCAATGCATCACCCATTTACGATGCCATTTGAAGAAGATCTTGAATTCATTGATGAAAGACCAGGAGATGTCCGTGCGAAAGCATACGATATCGTATTAATGGTACAGAACTTGGTGGTGGATCAATCCGTATCCATCAGGATGATATTCAGGAGAAGATGTTTGAAGCTCTTGGATTTACAAAAGAAGATGCTTACAACCGTTTTGGATTCTTATTAGATGCATTCAAATTTGGAGTACCACCACATGCTGGTTTAGCTTATGGTCTTGACCGTCTTGTTATGTGGTTAACAGGAGAAGACAGCATTCGTGATGTCATCGCCTTCCCGAAAGTAAAAGATGCTTCCTGCCTGATGACACAGGCTCCAGGACCGGTTGATACATTACAGCTAGAAGAACTTGGAATTGAACTTTCAACACCAGAGGAGGAATAATCAGATGGAGAAAATGTTATTTAGCGGTGTTCAGTCTAACTCTGAAGTTGCACTGATCGCAATCAAAGGAATCAAAAACCAGCCAGGAATCGCAGCAAAAGTTTTTGGTGCCATTGCAGAAGAAAAAATCAACGTGGAACTGATCCTTCAGTCCATCGGACGTGGAGAGAATAAAGATATTTCTTTCGTTGTAGCACAGGATGAAGCAGATCATGCCGTTGAAACATTAAAGAAAGCATTTGATGAAGCAGATTACGAAGATATCATCAGTGATAAAGAAGTCGGAATCGTATCTATCGTCGGAGCTGGAATGATGTCTAACAGCGGAGCAGCTTCTAAGATGTTTGAAGCACTGTATAATCGTGGAATCAACATTCACTTAATCTACACATCAGAGATCAAGATCACTGTTCTGATCAAAGAAAGCCGTGTAGAACGTGCAGTAGAAGCATTAAAAGAACAGTTCCAGGAATAATCAGATAGATCAGGCAATCGAATGATCATAAGAATAAGACACAACATACGAGACACAATATTATTTTACATAAATATATAAAGGAGAAAACAATGTTTGATTTTAGCGAAGTAAAGAACTACGATCCAGAATTAGCAGAAGCAATGGAAAACGAATTAACAAGACAGAGAACAAATCTTGAGTTGATCGCATCAGAGAACCTTGTTTCCAAAGCTGTTATGGCTGCAATGGGAAGTCATTTAACAAATAAATATGCAGAGGGATATCCAGGAAAACGTTACTATGGTGGATGCCAGTATGTAGATGTGGTAGAAGATCTTGCAAGAGAACGTGCCAAAGAATTATTTGGATGCGAATATGTAAATGTACAGCCACACTCTGGAGCACAGGCAAACATGGCAGTATTCTTCGCAGTATTGAATGTCGGAGATACATACATGGGAATGAGCTTAGACCACGGTGGACATTTAACACACGGAAGCCCAGTCAACATGTCTGGTAAGAACTATCACTGCGTACCATACGGAGTTAATGATGAAGGATTCATCGATTATGATGAAGTAGAAAGAATCGCATTAGAATGCAAACCAAAGATGATCATTGCTGGTGCAAGTGCATACGCAAGAGCGATCGACTTCAAACGTTTCCGTGAGATCGCTGACAAAGTTGGGGCAGTTTTAATGGTAGATATGGCTCATATCGCAGGATTAGTAGCTGCAGGATTACATCAGAGTCCAATCCCTTATGCTCATGTA
>ENA-OQIO01000951-OQIO01000951.1-human-gut-metagenome-genome-assembly--contig:-NODE-951-length-14951-cov-3.189760_pt1 | contig 14951 bp, 17 predicted proteins | sample MGYA00242573_ERZ504737 | MGnify/ENA primary metagenome ERZ504737 (study PRJEB26092, sample SAMD00036203) | human gut metagenome | host: Homo sapiens | study: EMG produced TPA metagenomics assembly of...
AAATTTTTGCAGAGGTCAGTCGTTTTCAAAATCATATCCATATAATCAAGTCCTTTCTTTGATTTTACGGATAGCATACCGGGCAATTTTGAAGATTTCATAAAGATTCCCGAAAACAGAATATGAAATCATTCCCCGAGTAATTCGATAAACTATATACTAATTGCAAGTAAAAAAATTGATGACTACCTTTGCATTTTCGATGGATAAACAATATAAAAGGGCAAACTTAAAGTGAGGGTTTAAAGTTTTATTACTTTAAGCCCTCTTTATTTTTTGAAATGTCTCTCAAATTTCTTGCTCATTTCAATTCGTGTTACGATTTTGATTTGAGCGATGTCTCTCAAAAGTCTCAGTCATAAATGCCCTAAATCGCACTAAAATGACTTTGGAATTTTGAAATTTGCTGTCTCTTAGAATCTCTCAAAAACTCTCACAAGATTTTGAGGCAAAGAAAAAGTGCCTGAATACCGCCATAAAAAGCAATATTCGGGCATAAAAAAGCCTCGGAACACGAATGTTCCGAGGTAATGGCAGATTATATCAACCTGTCAAGTCACGGTAGTATTTGCTTTGCAAATCTCCACCTTAAAGACTTGACAGAACGATGTTGCGGGTTTAATTGCATTATAAACCCGTAATAAGGATTCGAACCTTAAATGACGGAGTCAGAGGCTCGCAATCTTTTTTCAAAACCGCCTATTTAAGCCATTTTTCAGACTTTGCGTCTCTCAAAATCTCTCAGAATTTTATTCTTGCTTATAACCGCAAATTCGTATGAGGAATTGCGAATCTTACAATGAGGTGTCGAAAGAAACTCTAAATCCACATTATCTTTTACAGTAGGGTAGTGCATCATTTGATGACGAAGAATATAAAAGTTCTTCATTTAATTTCACAAACAAAGGGTCATATATGGCGGCAAATAAATAATATCATTTTTTACGATTAAATTCTTTGGATGAATTACATGAAATTTTCCGATTCGCTGATGGTTCAACCATACGCCTAAACGGGACAAAACATTTTGAGAGCGGTAATTGCTTTTTGCTACAAAGATTGCGATATTGTTATAACCGATTTCATCAGCGCCATACTGCAAAACAACCTTAACCGTTTCAGTGGAATAACCATTTCCCAGAATTTTGACCCAAAGCAATAGGAAATAAAGCCAACCTTTGCAGCTATATTTTCGTCATATGAATATATCGTTCCGAACATTTTCATAGACACAAACAAGAGAAATACATAGGGATACACAAGTAGATGCTTCATAATATGTTGCACTACTCGAATGGGTTATTTTATTTGCGTAGTCCCATGTTGCCTCAGTCAATTTTTTGATCATGCTGCGATAATCTGCGTTATCAGATTCATTTAAATAGAATTGCATAGTCAGTTCGGCTTTTTTCTTAAAATTGGAAGCTTGTGGTTGCTCTTGATTACCTGCCATATGCGAATCATAAATATAATTTCCAAGTTCAATTAGTATTTCTCTGCTTTGAACACCAATTGATTGAAAATCTTCTATTTCTGTTGCCAAATCAATTTGGGCGGCAATGTTTCTTAGTTTACGTAAAAGTTGAGGAGCAATCTCAGTACCTAATGAAGCCGTTTCAATATAGTCATCAGGATTGTATTGCTTCTGCGATGCCTGCATTCGTTCCATTAATCCCATATGAAATGAGTAGACTTCGTCTGTTCCAAAATAGTATGCACCTTGCGGATACAAATTCATGGGAACAGTGTCTCCCTCTACAACCCACCATGCTCCGTCAGTATCAGTTTTTACATTCCAAACTGTCACGTCTAAATCGAGGTCGTCAAATTGCTGTTCGGGTTTGGCACTCAAAACCTTGCATTTATGCTGACTTTGCGATTCAACATATTTTGATACATCTTCATATGTCCATTTTCCCATACGAATATCTATATAATTTATTTTAAATTAACATAATTCTAACCAAATATATATGTTTGGTTGCAATTTAATCTTTAGAATTGATAGCCTTAAAAGCAATAGGGTCTGTGCAGGTGTGCTTTTCGGGATGGAGCGTATACTCCTCGGCATAAGAACCGGACTCGCCGTATATCGTGAAATGTGAGCCGGAATTTATGGCAGCACCAATTTTTTTTAACACTGCTCGGAATAACAACTTTTGTAAGATTTGGGCAGCCGAAAAATGCAAAATCACCTATTGCTACAACAGAGTCGGGTACTGTAATTGACTCCACTTTATTGATATTTGAAAAACAGTTGCTGCCAATTTCTTTTACAGGATAATTTTCAATACTGTTTGGAATAATTAAATTTTTTTCATCACCGTCATAGGAGTTAATTGTTACATAAACGTTTTTATTATCATCTGTTAAAATGTAATATATAAAACCGTCTCTGTCTTTTTTCTCTCGATTTCGGGTTCATCCTCAGTGACCTCGTCTGTGGCTGATGAATCAATATCATTACCGCTTTTTGCGATTGCGGGTTTGACCAAAAAGGCATTCAAAAAAACACAGCCAACAATTATTATGGCAAAAACGGATAAAAAAATGAGTGCCGATTTCTTTTTAAATAATTTACTATTCAATTAATCTCCCCTCCGATACTGTTAAAATTGTGTCGCAGAGTTCATCCAAGTCCTCTTTGTGATGCGTGGCAACAATAACTGTAGCACCACGCTGCTTTTCCTCTTTAATGATACTGTAAATAAGCTGAACGCCGTCATTATCAAGCGCATTTGTCGGCTCGTCGAGCAAAATTATATTCTGTTTTTCAAAAATTGCCTGCGCAACATTCAATCTTTGTTTCATACCGAGAGAAAATTTTTTTACTTTCAAATCCGAATTAAGACCGACACGCTCTAAGCTGTTTCTTATATCTTCGTCACTCGCAATTTTCTTAATGTCTGCAAGCAAACGTAAATTGTCAAAAGCATTGTATTTAGGCAGAAGCTCCATACTTTCTATGACAATACCCGCATTCGGCGGAAATGAAATGTCACGGTGAAGTTTCTCACCGTCAATTATAATCTCACCATCGTCAGGAACAATAAGGCCGGCAATAGCTCTCAAAAGCATCGTCTTTCCTGAGCCGTTGTGACCGCAAAGGCCATATACCATACCGTTTTCAAATGTATAATTAATATTATCAAGCACAAGATGTTTTCCCAATGTTTTGCTCACATTTTTTAAAGTAATCATTGTTTTTCCTCCTAAAATATATCTGTTTTTTTTGAATTTATATATATTACCGAGATAAGGCATAAACATATTAATAATAAAACAGCAAATGATTTTATATAATATGTTTCGCTTGTTAATGCACCGTTCACTGCGCCAAACATCAGACAAGGAAAGAATAATACTCGTACAATAATACTGTCTGCAAGAAAATATCCTACGCTATATGAAACTAAAGCATAAGCACAGCATATAATTGCCGCCTGCTCCGGTTTAAAAAAGTATTCAAGCATCATCTGGAGCATTTGCATAGTGAAAATACATATTATGTATATCGAAACACAGCGTATCATATTGCCTGCTTGAACAGATTTCAAGCTTGCGCTGAATATAAATGACGTGATAATTTGAAATGCGGTAATAACCAATACCGACAGAAAAATTTTGACGATTTGCTTAATGATTAATTTCGTTTTTGAATATTGCCTTATAATGTAAAGCTTTCCGTAGCCGTGAGTTAAATTATACAGAGTTTCGCTGAAATAAAAGTGCATAAAAAACACCGGAACGAGAAAAACAGCCATTGTAATTATGTCCATAGCGTCTTTGCTTTCCCTGTTGATACCGACAGCAAAGGAATATAAATGCAAGCTCTCGTCATTTAAAAAATAAAGTGCTTGGAATATGATTATAATCATTAAAAATAAACCGACTGCTTTATTTCTTTTCATTGTTCAAGATGTCCTTTTTTTGAAATTTGAAATACGAAAAAATTATAATTATTATCGCAAAACTTATCTCTCTGATTATGGCGAAAATAACAGCTGACATATTATTATCGAAAATCAGATTTCGATAATATTTGCGTCGTTAACCGGCAGCCAACCAAAAAAATCAGGCAAATGAAATTCTAAAAAGTAAACGGCAAATAAAATATACGGCGCAATTTTTTTTATTGGTAAACATTCTTATCAAAAGAAATACCCACCGACTCTGACAAAATATAAAATATTGTAATAAAATTTAATGAGCAATATTTTATTATGTGAAGTTCGTTTATCAATTCGCCGCCAAAAATTCGGTAAGAACATATTATGCTGACTGCCTCGTGAAAAAAGGCGCAAATAAATGAAAAAGCAATTATATTTAAAATACATTGCGTTATATATTGCATTCGGCTTTTCATTCTGCAAATATAAAATGCTTTTTCATCGTAAAGCAGATAATTAATTGCAAAGGCAAACGGCAAAGGGAATACTACGCAGCAAGCCCTTGTTCCATAAAAATTATCTGTAAAAAATTCGGTCAGCTTATCTTTGTTTGAATAGTTGAATAATATATCTCCCTTAAAGTTTACATAACTCCAATTGAAAAAAAACCACAAAAAAATCATAATAAACAAAGCCAATGCCGATACCACAGCATACTTTGAAGCGGTATGCTTAAATTTTTGCATAATGCACCTCTTTTATCGCCGCACCGATTGTCAATACTACAAAAATTCCGAGAGTTATGACAAATACGGGTATTTTCGTATCTAAGCCATATTCGCAAAACGGTTGTAATGCGAGCATAATGGATTTGTCGGTGTGCGCCGGCAAAAACCATAAAAGAAAGAGTAAAGGATAAACGATTTTTCTGATTTTAATTGCCATTGCAAGTGCCGCTCCGGCAACGCCAATTGCTCCGGACAATAAGGACGTGGTAAATATGTAAATTATATTTGTTACGGTTGGATGTGTTGCCTCAATATAAAAAAGGCTCGTCTTATCCTCATCAACTAAATTTTCGCTGAATATGCTGTAGGTCGCCGTATTAAAAATTATTTCTGACATAAGCATATTTAAAAGCAATGTAAAAAGTATCAGGAAAAAGGAAATGCAAAATGATTTTGTAATATTTGTTATTACATAATCCTTTTTGCCCCATTTTGAAATAAGGATATTACGGTATTTTGTTGTGCAATCCTCAAAACAATCATCGCAACTGATAATGAGCAGATATAACGGAAGAAAGTTGAAAAAGAGCGAATGAAATATAAATGAGGTCGATGTTAAAGAAAGAAATGTTGATGACCACGGCGTCATAGGCGTTGCTCCGTGGTGAATACTAACCAGTTTAGATATTAAATCCATTATCGGCAATAAAAACAGCAGAAATATAAATCCAAGCTTGATTTTATCATTAATAATTCTTTTTAAATAATATGAAACTTTCAAATCATTACGTCCTCCCTTCATAAAAATTTATGTGCCCCTGCACACAACAAAAATCGTATGCAGGGGATATTTTTGCAAGGTAAATTTTATATTGTTATATTGTTCCGCCGGTTTCTTCATCCCAATAACCTGCTACTGTATAGTTTTTGTTTACATTATTATTGTTTTTGCAGCCTAATGACACTCCTTGCTTTGACGCTTCGGCATAAGCTTTATAATAATGGTTTCCGCTTCCAGCTTTAACAAGATGTTGGTCTGAATATTGTATCCTCCGCGCACCGTTGCTTGCCAAAAAGTAATATGCTTGTGTATTATTTCCCTCGGTGCTGCCGGTCATATTCACTTTCCACGGATTGTTTGTTCTTGTGGTTTCTCTATACCTATTTCCGGTATAGTTCCTTGCTGAGTTTGCTTTCATAGTAAATGAAAATGCAACATTGTCGTTTCCTGCAAGGGCAGTCATTGAAAAGCCTGCTGTAAAGCAACTAAGAATTATCAAAAAAGTCAAAAAGATTTTTGCATGTTTCATAATGTTTGTCCTTTCTTTTGAGCAAGTGCTCTGTAATATTGGTTTGCATTGTGATTTGCTTTCAGTTTAATAACAGTCTAACTAAAACATCAGAATTCACCTCTATTCGTCAAATTTAATACATCTATTTTATATATAAAAAATCTTGTTTTTTCAATACATTTTGATAAATGCAGAAAAATAGAAGATAAATGCAGAAAATAAGCAAAAATAAAAAATGCCCCGGAATTAACCGAGACATTTTAACGGAGTGTCTTATTTTTTTGAAAATACTATATTTGTTTCAAATATTTTTGATTTTTCATCATATTTCCAATCATAAATTGCATCATATTTCTTTATTATATTTTTGATACTTTTTGTACCAAAGCCATGAAATGATTTATTATTTTTAGTTGTATTTAAAATTCCGTCTTTATTTATGGGAGCAAAATCGCAACTGTTTTTTATAAGTAATCCATCATACATAGCGTTTTTAGAAAATAAATATAACTGAACAAATTTGCTGTTGGATTTTTCTGCCGCTTCTATTGCATTATCCAATATGTTATTCATCAAAGTAGACAAATCAACATCATCAATATAAGAAAGATTTGCCGTTTTCACATCAATATCAAATTGAATATTTTTACTCTCGCAAAGTCTTGAATACTTACTGATTATTAAATCTAACATTTTGTTTTTACTTATACCTATACGAGAAAAGTGTTCAATATTCGGGTATAATTTATCAACATAATCTTGAATGGCATTAATATCTTCAAGATTCCTAATTTGTATCAAATGATTTTTTATATCATGCGAAAATAAATGCATTTCTTTATTTGTTTGTTCTAATATTTCGTAATATTTTTTATCTTGTTCCTCTTGATAGCTAATTGTTTTTAGTTCGTAAAGTTCTTTTGTACTTTTTAGAGAATATTCATATATTGCAAACACAAGTATATTAGCAAATAAAAGACCTAAACAAGAAATCGCCCACAAAAAACTAAAAAAATGTGTAAGTTTCATTTGATAGGTTATATACCTGAAACAAAGCAATACCATTATACTAGTTAAAGGCATTACAAAAAGCAACCAAAAAAATTTGTTGGCTTGTTCTGCGCTTTCTTTTTGAGCAAAGGCTTTTAATATTGCCATTATTATTGCAAAATAAATTAATTTACTTGTAATTGCAGAAAAAAGATAAACTGATATGTTGTTCTCCAAAGCATTAAAATCATTGAACAATATTGAACATATCACCATTATAAATATCTCGGATGCCAGCATAACTACCATAAAAATTAAAGAATGAAATATAGCTGTTTTAAATGAAACATTATATAAAGAAAAAAGAAGCAAGGAATAAGTAATGAACATTAAAATAACATTTAAATATGTAATATTGAACTGATATATAGTACATAAAACCAGTGTATTTAAAAGCATTAAAAAAAGCCTAATTTTTTGTATTCTTTTTTGGTTCAAATAGTGTGTTTGAATAATTCCAAAACAACATAAACTCAAACAGATACATGAATATATCAATAATTATTTTAGTCATTTTTAATATCCTCATTAATAAAATTTTAAAAAATGTTTTTTAAAAATCAGCTTGCTTTCTTGTGGCTATTGGAATTTTAATATCACTATACGGAAACGCTAATATTATTTCGTTGCGCTTAAAGTTAGTTATATAATTAAGATTAACAATATAACTGTTGTGTGGAGCTGCAAAACAAGTGGAATTTAAAATAGTACGCAGTTTTTTGATTGGTTCCTTGATTCTGTAATGTGAGTTTTTAGTATAGACATATACACTCTTGAATTTTGCTTCAGCATAGACTATATCCGAACACCTAAGACGTATAATTTGATTATCTTTTGTTGTGAATGTAATAATGCTTTCATTAATTATCGATAATGCTTTATCGAGGGCAGAAAATATGCGTCCTTGTGTTACTGGCTTATCAATATAGCGTGTGACATTAATGTCCATAGCGTCATCTAAATATTGACGATAAGAAGTTACAATTAAAATTACTGTATGCTTATCTTTTGATTGCATATTTTTAGCAATTTCGATTCCGTTTGAATCACCTAATTCTATATCGAGAAAAAGAATATCATAATTAACTTGCGAATTTAATAAGTCCGTTCCATTTTTAAAATCATCAATTATATACTCTATATTATGAATTTTAAAATATTCATTTGCAAATGCCTTTATTGAAAGTCTGTATTCTGTTATATCATCACATATTGCTATTTTCATATTATCATTCCTAAATAAAAATCTATAACCATAAATTGATTATACGATAATGGGTATTTAATTGCAAGTGACATTATTTTAGGAAAACATCAACAATACCTGATATTTTAATTTTATCTTCATCTGAACACCTTTTTATTTTTTCGATTATTTCTTTATCTAAATCAGGATATACTCTTCCAGTTGCAATATATTCGATATTTACGTTTAATACAGAACAAATATCCATAAACAACATGAAACTTGGCGCAGATTTACCATTTTCAATATTTGAAAGATGATTATTTGAAATATTTAATTTTGAAGCAAAATCTTTTTGACTTAAATCTAAATTCTTTCGACAAATTGCAATCCTTTTTCCAATTTGCTTTAATTGTTGTTCCATATTGCTTTCCTTCCTTATAAAATATATGCTAACACTTATATTTTATAAATAGAACAAACTAATAGCGAAATAGTTTTGAAATAATTGTAAAATATTAAAGAATACAGAAATAGTTTCGTGGTACTTCATAATTTTGCAATTAGTTGATTATTTGTAATCATTTATCATAATTTGTTGATTTTTATTTAAGGGTTTGATATAAATTAAATATCAAAATAAATACTAATTGATACAAAGGAGGTAGTAATAATGAGAAAAATATTTATTAAAATGGTGGATAAAATGGTTTCCAGCACACTTAAAACAAATGTTAATAGTACAACAAGTCTTGCTATTTTTCAGCCTCAAATGCCAGCTGAACTGAAGGCACTCAGTAAAATTAAATAATGATTGGAAAGTTGGCACGGAAAACAGCAGAAAAATTTGTGGAAAACGACAATATATTTTATGACAAAATTTCAATTTATCAGTATGGATTTTTTGTTTTTTATTCAAATATATTTTTTTTGATTATTACATCAATAATAGGTGCAATATTTAGTGCGTTTTTACAAAGCGTTGTTTTTTTCTTTGCATTTTTTTTAATTAGGCAATTTGCTGGTGGCTATCATGCCAAGACTGAAACAAGATGCGAAATATTATCAACTTTATCAATTTTATGCTGTATAGTGCTTATCAAGCTGTCAAAAATGTATGATATTAGAATTGCATTACTTAGTATATCTTTAGTATTTGCTACTTTAATATTCATTCTTTGTCCGCTTGATACACCGGAAAAGCCTTTAAATGATAAGGAATATAAATATTTTCGCAAAATATCTTGGATAATATTATCGCTGATTATTGTTGCGATAATCGTATCATTTATTTTTAAATTTAATGTTGTATTTGCACCGTGTTGTGCAAGTTTAATACTCGAAGGTGTACTTATTGGCGCAGGTAAAATTAAAAAGGTGTACAACGAAAAAAGAGCAAGCTCTCCGGCATAGAGGGCTTGCTCTTACTCGTTGCAAAAGGAGAAAATGTAAATACAGAACGCCTATGAAAATTGAACAAGCTATTTACATATCAAAAGCTAATTTGATGTTTTCAGTTTGTCCGAGATGTCATAAAGCGATAGAGCGAGAATATACAAATCACTGCTCCAGCTGTGGTCAAAAGCTTTTATGGCAAGATATAGACGATATTAAAATCACATATAAATAAACTATACGCCTGATGAATTTTCACAAGGCGTATTTTTTTATTCATTTTTAGTTTTATGTGGTTATGTTACATAGCTAAATATCCATAATTCTTGATTTTTGAAAATTCACAAATCAAAAATCAAGGAGAATATATATGAAGAGGATATGTGAAATATATGATATTTCTAAAGATTATGAAATGCCAACAGGTACTGTTTTAATAATTGTCAGCGATATTGAAAAAGATAAAATCATTTCGATATTACTAAATACAAAACTAAAAGAAGATATGGTTTTTAATAACACCGAATGGCAAGAATATCTTGAAATTAATGGATTTGTCTATAAAACCCAAGGAAACGTAAACTTAGTCTTCTTTAAGCCCTCATTATTTTTTGAAATGTCTCTCAATTTTTTTGCTCATTTCAATTCGTGTTACGATTTTGATTTGAGCAATGTCTCTCAAAAGTCTCAGTCATAAATGCCCTAAATCGCACCAAAACGGATTTGGAATTTTGAAATTTGCTGTCTCTTAGAATCTCTCAAAAGCTCTCACAATATTTTGAAGCAAAGAAAAAATGCCCGAACACCGCCGTAAAAAGCAGTATTCGGGCATAAAAAAGCCTCGGAACACGAATGTTCCGAGGTGATGGCAGATTATATCAACCTGTCAAGTCACGGTAGTATTTGCTTTGCAAATCTCCACCTTAAAGACTTGACAGAACGATGTTACGGGTTTAATTGCATTATAAACCCGTAATAAGAACATCACCCATTTACAAAATCACAGATTTTGAATGGGTCCCGATAACCTTGTTACTCGCTTTGCTCGTAATAAGTATTCTTCGAATCCTTAATTTCTTTTTGTAAAAGAAAAACGAGATACTCGCTTGAGTATCTCGTTCCTCTTTGGCAGAGGTATAAGGATTCGAACCTTAAATGACGGAGTCAGAGGCTCGCAATCTTTTTTCAAAACCGCCTATTTAAGCCATTTTTCAGGCTTTGCGTCTCTCAAAAATCTCTCAGAATTTTATTTTTGCTTAGAACAGCAAATTCGTATGAGGAATTGCGAACCTTAGACTGAGGTGTCGAAAGAAACTCTAAATCCACATTATCTTTTACAGTAGGGTAGTGCACCATTGATGACGAAGAATATAAAAGGTCATTATTCAATCAGATTTAATCCAAACTCAAGTCTCGTATATTCTATTCAATAATTAGGTAACAAAAAAGCGCCGTATTTCTACGACGCTTTTGCCTTGCTCAGAAGATGGAGCAAGGGAATGCTATTCAATTATCTGTTGTACTTTTTCTTTCTGCTGGCAACCGTTGTAGCAAGGACTGCGCCGCCGCTGGCAAACAGCAGGGAAATCCACAGTGCAAGGTTGCTTGTATTTCCAGTCAGCGGACTCTTATCGGATGTTCCGGTTTAGTACTGGCAGGTTTTTTCTCAAGAGCAGCAATCGCATCCTCGATAGCCTTTGCCATCTTGTCTACTTCGGATTGCTCCGTAATATTTTTACCACGGACAACAGCATTGACAGCAGCTTCCACACCTGAGAAATCCTTGTAGTCATTCTTGTTCAGGACATTCGCTTTGGCAATGGCTGCATCAACCTTTGTGTAATCAGCAACTTTGTATTGCAGGGCAGCAATGGCATCTTCAATAGCCTTAGCCATTGCATTAACTTCGGTCTGCTCCGTAAGGTTCTTGCCACGGGTCACAGCATTTACAGCGGCTTCCACGCCGGTGAAGTCCTTGTAGTTATCCTTGTTCAGTGCATTTGCTTTGGCAATGGCTGCATCAACCTTTGTGTAATCTGCATCCTTGTATTGCAGGGCAGCAATAGCATCTTCAATAGCCTTCGCCATTGCATCCACTTTGCTCTGTTCAGTGATATTCTTGTCACGGACAACAGCATTGACAGCAGCTTCCACGGCAAAGAAGTCCTTGTAGTTGTCCTTGTTCAGTGCATTTGCCTTGGCAATGGCTGCATCGACAGCTGTGTAATCAGCGGGGATGTTATTGTCATCCCACACAAAAGTTGGATGACCGATTCCAGCAACCCATTCAACGCCCGCACCGGCATTGGTTTGCAAGCCAGCAAGGACATCTGCGGAGGTGAAGTTGGAGACGGCAGTGCCGCACGATGACTGGTCAAAGGTCGGGTCGGCGCCCGCAGTACCTGCATCCCAATCAACCACCAGCTTAGTAACGGCAAAGTAATTGCCTTTATTATCAGGATATGTTTCTTCATTAAGCGTTACACCATCAGGAGGGGTATCCGGCCAAATGCAGTCGGTAACATGGGTCTTTACAACAGCTGTAATCCAAGTGATATTGCCAGGCTCAGCGCTAGTGATGTTTTTTGTTGCAACTATGCAATTTTTGATTATTACCCCAGGCTTGTTCCCAGAGAAGTTTTCAAAGTTTGCACCGAGAATACCACCTACAGCTGAATAGATATTATTGCAGGAAACAGAACCGCCAAACCAACAATCGGTAATCGACGAGCTGTCCGCAGAGTTTTCCCACTGACCAATCAGTCCGCCAACGGTATCAACATCATCTTCATTGGACTCTGTGCTGATAACCTTGGCGTCTGAGCCACAGCCTTTTACCTGTGTACTCCAAGTGCATTGACCAATTAGCCCACCAACGAACTTGTTGCCAACATTGTTTTCTATTTTTCCGCTTGTGTAGCAGTTTTCAACGGTGCCGCCATTGACCCAATCCGCCAAAATGCCGGCAATTAATGAACCATCATTTGAGGCAATATCAGCGTCTATAACAAGTAAATTCTTTAATGTACCACCGTCAGAAACAACTCCGAAAAGTCCATTTCGAACAACTTCGTCCCCAGTATAGTGATGGTTCAGGTTCATGATTTTATGATGCTGTCCATTAAAAGTACCAGCAAAAAATCTTTTATGGTTACTGCCATTTCCAATGGGAGTCCACTGGGAGCCGGATAAGTCGAGGTCATTATCTAAGTAAATCGTTTTCCCTTCAAATGATACAGATGCAGTTTTGTCATTGACTAACTGCGCTAAACCAGCCAGCTGTTCTGCCGTGGTGATATGGTATTCAGTATCCGTCTTATGGTCGGTGTACCAGCTTGTATCTGCCGTACCGTCCCAATTATCTACTGAAGTTCCTTCAGCAAATGCTGTCATCGGAACAAGTGCCATCACAAGGCACAACGCAAGCAGAAGGCTTAGAAGTTTCTTCTTCATTTTCATTCCTCCAAAATAATTCTATCCGCTATTTACGTTCTCCGACAGCGGACACGCCGGAGAAAAGATGTGTTTACGGGTGGTGGTTAGGACTTCAATATCAAACCACCATCCTTCCGGCAAACGCAAAAAGCCGAAGCCAAGGCATAATGCGCCCTGTCTCCGGCAATTGGTTCGTTATAAATTGTATGAAATAAGACTTGACACGCTGAAAAAACGGCGCTATGCTCCAGCCCAGCCCAGCCGACAATGATTGTCGCATTTCCGTTTGCCATAGTCAAGTCCTCCTTCCATAATTTCTAAGGCAAAAAGGATATAAATTCCCAACTATATAATTATACAAAAGTATTATAGCGGTTTTTTCCCAAAATTTCAAGAAATTTTCAGAATATTACACTTCTCTTTTTCTCAAATCATTGCCTTCTTCCATTACTCACGGAACTGTATGAGTTGTTAAATACTTCCCGAAAACGGAAAGCCGCCGTCTGTGACAGCGACTTTTCTATTTAGCGGGTAAACCGTCCGAGAAAACATTGTTTCTGCCTGCTTGTTAAGGTCTGTATGGTAATCGCTCAGCTTGCTGGTAGTCAGCAGTTCAACATACAAGCGGACCTTACACTGAGGTGTATAAAGAAACTCTAAATCCGCATTATTATTTACAGTAAATAACTGCTTCAGTCATCTGCACTTGCTCCGTCTGTTTTTGCCCTTTGGCAAAAAGACATGGGGTCTAATGCTTTTAAAAAGAAGGAAAAAACGGAATTTACCTCTATTCAGGCATACAAACTGTTGACAATAAAGCTCCTATATAGTATAATTTAATAAACTACTATATAGGAGCTTTTGCATGAAAACAAATGGCGGATTTCTTGTCACCAAAATAAAACAACTTGGAGACCGGATTTTTGAGAAGATTCTCAACGAAAAGAATATTGATGCGTTCAATGGAGCCAGGGGCGCATTCTTTATGTGCTGTGGCAGGAGGATGGTATCTCAATCAGATCACTCTCGACTAAATGCGGATTAGCGATAACATCTCTTACGACGATGCTGGAAAGAATGGAAAATCAAGGGCTGATAAGCCGTGTTCAGTCTGAAACGGACAAAAGGAAAACGCTCCTGTTTCTGACTGAGAAAGCACATGCCTTAAAGGGCGAGTACGATTCTGTATCTGATGAGATGGGCAGTATTTACTACAAAGGTTTTTCAGAGGAAGAAATTACCCGGTTTGAGGAATGCCTCGACCGCATCAGAAAGAATCTTGAGGAGTGGCAGAAGTCATGAGTATTTGTATCAAAGATCAGATTCAGAACATGAATATCGTCATTGGCTGCACAGTGGGGTGTACATATTGCTATGCCCGCAACAACGTGAAACGCTGGCATATGATTGATGACTTCGCTGACCCTGAATTCTTTCCGGGTAAGCTCAAGATGATGGAAAAGAAACGTCCGCAGAACTTTCTTCTTACCGGGATGAGCGATCTCTCCGGATGGAAGCCGGAATGGAGAGACGAGGTATTTGCAAAGATCCGTGAAAATCCACAGCATCAGTTCCTGTTCCTTACCAAGCGACCTGATTTGCTGGATTTTGATACCGATCTGGAAAACGCATGGTTTGGCGTTACGGTGACGAGGAAAGCAGAACGGTGGCGTATCGACGCCCTTCGGAAAAACGTCAGAGCAAAACATTACCATGTTACCTTTGAGCCGTTATTCGATGATCCCGGCACAGTTGACCTTTCCGGAATCAATTGGATCGTTGTCGGCACCATGACCGGAGCTCAGAGCAGGAAGATTCATACGGAGCCGGAATGGGCATGGTCTCTGACGGACCAGGCACATAAGCTCGGCATTCCGGTGTTTATGAAGGAAGACCTTGTCCCTATCATAGGGGATGAAAATATGATTCAGGAAATGCCGGAAGAATTTAATAAAGTGTTAGAGGTACAGAAATC
>ENA-OQIO01000956-OQIO01000956.1-human-gut-metagenome-genome-assembly--contig:-NODE-956-length-14835-cov-2.430514_pt1 | contig 14835 bp, 16 predicted proteins | sample MGYA00242573_ERZ504737 | MGnify/ENA primary metagenome ERZ504737 (study PRJEB26092, sample SAMD00036203) | human gut metagenome | host: Homo sapiens | study: EMG produced TPA metagenomics assembly of...
GTCTGCCGCGCCGATACCGGCAACGTGCGCGCTCTGTGGCAGCACGCCGCCGAGGAAATGAGCCGCTGCGGCGCCGCCATACGCGACCCCGCGCAGATACGCGCCTACGGAAAACAGGTGGAAGCGCAGCTTGCCGACTTTGCCCAAACGGTTAAGGCGGGCAGCCGCACCGAGCTTGCCATGCTCTACCGCCTGCGAGATATGCTGCTAAGTCAGCGAGCCTACCTGACTGCCATGACTGACTACACCGCCCACGGCGGCAAAAGCCGCGGCAGCGCCCTGCACACCGACCTGACGGGCGGGGTCAAGCCATTTGGACAGCTCCCCGATACGTTCACTTTTGCCTTGGATGAGACGGAGAACCCGCTCGTTCAGGAACTGTGGTATGAGGACGGCGTTTGCCGCACCGCTTGGCGCGCCCCGCGCCCCATCCCCGGGATGACGACTTTTTTGAAAACGTCTGGCGCAGCTACCGCGAGACAGGGAACATTGACTGAATAGATGGTTCTGCCTGGCCTGATAAACACAACACTAGTATATCATGAAAACGAATATCCCGGGCCTCATTACATGCGATGCAGAAGCGCTAAATCATGGAGCGTATCCCTGTTATCGACCTGCTTGCATACATCTGCATCCTGATACCGGCAAAACGACACGGCATCGTTTTGATAGTAGGGAATCAGTCTGATTTGCTCATCAACGATTCGTTCTTTCATATCTGTACACCCGCCAGTGCCAGAAACTTTTTGTCGGACTGGATACCTGCGTCAGGAATACGCCGTCCCGGAACAGTGCGTAGGTCGTGACGGGTGCGGGTACATTCTGCGCAGTTTCCTTGTCGGTGATGTGGATGGCCCGGAACGGGATGTTATGCTGCTGTGCGGCCTGCTGCACCCTCGGCACCCAGTAGTAGGTAAAGGGACACTGATCGGTGTAGTAGAGGACGAAGCCTTCTCCATCAGCTTTAGGGTGCTTGGCGCAATTCTTGAATTTCGGCAGCGCAGCATCGGCATTGAGCGGCAGACACATAAGGGTGATTCCACAGTCTGAGACATCTGCGACTTCAAATCCCTTGTGGGACAAAAACTTGGGGTCGGCGAGAAATTCCCGCTTGCGTCCCTCGGCGCACAAAATGCAGATGCCCTTTTTGCCCTGCGCTCTTGCATCGCTGAGGCATTTTTCCAGCAGGTCATTTGAGCAGCCGTGCCCTTTCATGGAACCGGAGACCCACAGGCAGTTGATGTACAGCCAGCCGTCCGCTGTAATGGGCACCCATGCGTTTTCTGCCGGGATGTACTCGATAAAGCACTTGCCGCGCTCAACACTGCGGTAGAAAACAAGCCCCTCAGCAAAGCGCTGCTTGAGCCATTCTTTTTTGGCAAGGCTCTGCTTGCCGGACATCGCGCAGCAGATATGCTCCTTGTCGATGTTCTCTTTGGTGATTTGGATGTAGTCCACAGGTGGCCTCCTTGCAGAAAAGGCGCAGCATGCCCCCGCATCTGGGGCACACTGCGTCTTGAGCGTCTGGTGAAATAGTGTTTATACGAATTACTATATGCCAAACAGCTCGTATTGTCAATAGAGCGTTAAAAACTGCGTTACAAGGTGTGGCGGTAGGGGGCATTGCTTCAAGCACAAAAGGCGTCTAGTTCAGGCGCACATGTACAAACTGTGCAGTATCCCCTGCGGAATGCAGCATAATTCTTATGCAAAACTGCCTTTGAAAACTTTCTGGCGAACTGCTATAATAATTTGGTACAACGAGTAGCACTCATGCGTAAAACCGGTTGCATGGGGGCTGCTCGTTGTTTTGTTTGTCCAAAAATTTAAAGGTAAGGTGAATCTCATGGAAGGCTCTAATCAATTCCTTGGCACGGAGCGCATCGGAAGGCTGATGCAAAAATATGCGATCCCGTGCATTATTTCGCTGCTGGTCGGCGCGTTGTACAATATCGTAGACAGATTTTCATTGCAAATGCGTCCTATCTTGGCTCCTACGGCAATGCCGCTAACACGGTTGTTTTTCCGCTGATGGTGGTCGCGCTGGCCATTGCAGTCATGATCGGTGATGGCTGCTGTGCATTTGTCAGCATCAGCCTTGGGCAGGATGAGGTCAGCAAGGCAAAGCAGAGTGTTGGCAACGCTGTGGTGGTGTGCCTGGTCAGCGGCATTGTGCTGACTGCGGTCTATCTGCTCTTTGCAGACACAATCCTTGCTATGTTCGGCGGTACAGTCAATGCCGAAACCTATCGTCACTCACAGGAATACTTCTTCTACATCACATTGGGCGTGCCGTTTTACATGTTCGGTCAGGCTATGAACCCCATCATCCGTGCGGATGGGAGCCCTCGGTTTGCCATGATCTCTACCCTTGCCGGGGCAGTGCTCAATGTCATTTTGGACCCGATTTTTATTTTTGGACTTCGGTGGGGCATGATGGGAGCAGCCGTTGCCACTGTCATCGGTCAGGTGGCCACGGCAATCCTCGCCGTATGGTATCTGCTGCACATGAGGATCATTAAGCCGGCTGCAGGGGACTTTGCTTTGCGCGGAAAGGTCTGCAAACGGATGCTGATATTGGGCATCACAAGCTTTCTCTCACAGATCAGCCTGGTTGCAGCTATGGCGGCAATCAACAATATGATTCGTAAATACGGTGCGCTGGACGCAGTATTTGGGCAGGAGCAGTATGCGCAGATCCCCATGGCCGTGGTGGGTATTGTGATGAAGTTCTTTCAAATCGTTATCTCCATCGTGGTCGGCATGGCGGCAGGCTGCATTCCCATTGTTGGCTTCAACATGGGCGCAAGGAAGTCTGCCCGCGTGAAAGAGCTGTTCACGAAGCTGCTGGCTGCAGAGGCTGGTGTTGGTGCTGTGGCATTGGTGCTGGTGGAGATTTTCCCGCATCAGCTCATCGCCCTGTTCGGCGCTGCCAATGAGAGCGTGTATTATACCGATTTCGCGGTGCGCTCGTTCCGTATTTACCTCTGCATGATCATTCTGGCCTGTGTAAACAAGGCCTGCTTTATCTTCCTGCAGGCAATGGGCAAAGCGGGGGAATCTACAGCCCTTTCGATGGTGCGCGAGGTGGTGTTCGGCGTTGGGTTTGCGCTGCTGCTGCCGCATTTCTTTGGGCTGGACGGCGTTTTGTATTCGATGCCGCTGTCGGATATTCTGACCTTCCTGATTGCGGCTTATCTTATTGTCAAGACCTATCGCAGCTTGGAGGAAAGCCATACCTGACAGGGAGGCGGCGGGATCTGCAGACCGCACGAACCGTAAATATTTCATGAAATTTCGCAACAAGCAATTTACTTGGCGTGAGTTTGTGATACTATAAAGAAAATACGGGGCTGCAGTGGATAAGAATTGAACTCGCGGGCAGGTTGGCATAGCGTACTCCGCAGGCAAACGGTGGAATGGAGTTGTGTTGTGATGAAAATTCGTAAGGCAGAAGAAAAGGACATCCCAAGAATTATGGAGCTGCTCGGTCAGGTGCTGCAGATCCATGCAGAGATACGCCCGGATGTGTTTATCCCCGGCACCACAAAATACACCGTCAGCGAACTGAAGGAACTGCTGGAGCAGGAAGATAAGCCCATCTATGTTGCAGCCGGTGAGGATGATGTGTGTATGGGGTATGCTTTCTGCCAGTTGAAGGAGCAACCGTTTTCTACCAATATGGTTCCGTTTAAGGCACTGTTTATTGATGATCTGTGCGTTGACAAGCAGGCACGCGGACAGCATATCGGGAAAAGCCTGTTTGAATATGTGAAGCAGCAGGCAAAAAAGCTTGGCTGCTATGAGGTGACCTTGAATGTCTGGGCGGGTAACACATCAGCCGAAAGCTTCTATGAGAAGATGGGTATGAAAACAAAGGAACGGCAGATGGAGTACATCCTATAAAGATAGAATGATTGGCAAGGGTTGATATTGGGGAGATGACCAGGCAGAAAACAGTACAAGTTGAACGGTAGTTTTGGGCGTGAGGACCCTGCTTTGCGAGCAGATATGTACGCTGAAATTTCCGGTCACAGGCTGATCATCCAGCTGCGCTTTTTGAAGATGACAAGCGAGACGGCCAGGCGGAAAATCTCCTCCGTTGTAAGCAGGGCATACACACCGACAATGCCCCAGTGCAAACCAAATGCGGCCAGCAGGCACAGCGGGATGCCGATGCCCCATGTGCCGATGGTGTCATGATCATGATTACTCTGGTATTGCCGCCGCTCCTCAAAATACCACCGCTCAAAATCATGTTTTCTACCTTGACGGGTGCATACAGGGCAAACACGACCAGCAATGCTTTGCCCAGCGTCTGTACATCAGCGTCCACGCGGTACAGATTGGTGTATGCGCCTGCAAACAGTACCAGCAGCGAGGCTACGCCTATGGCACCGACCAGCCCGGTCAGCATAATGCGTCTGGCATCCCCGTAGGCGGCGTCGTAGGTTTTCTTTCCCAGATGCTTGCCGACCATCACACCGGCAGCCGCCGATAACCCGCTCAATGCACCTACGATCAGTGACTGAATCGGGCAGGTGAGGGTGTAAGCGGCAAGGTTGGCTGTGCCGAGATGCCCGTACACTGCAGACTCGACATTCTGCCCCAAGCTCCACAAAAACTCACTGAGCAAAATCGGCAGGATCATGCCGCCGTACGCCCGCAGGGTGATTCTTTCAAAATGCAGCGTCCACAGAGGATGACTGCCATCCCTTCTGAGGCAGACCACAAAGCCCAGTAAAATCAGCAGGAAATTCAGCAGTTGCGAAACGAGCGTGGCAATCGCTGCGCCCTGCACCCCCATAGGGGCAAACCCGAGCTTGCCGAATATCAGCAGGTAGTTCAGCCGGTGTTGGCAGCCACCGCGCCAAGGCTGGCCCAAAAGGGAATGGCAGCGTGTTCCTTGCAGCGCAGCCACGCGGACAGGACCGTGCTGAGCGCCATCGGCAGATAGGCGAGTGCTACAGTTTTAAAATACACCGTACCGGCTTGCTGAATACGCCCATCGGCGGTGTAAAGCTGCAAAATCTGTGCCGGAAAGCCCCCGGCAGCCAGCAAAAACAGCACTGACAGCAAGGCCCCGCAAAGCAGGCTGACATTCAGGCTGCACCATGCCTCCCGCTCGTTGTCTGCGCCGGTGAACTGGGCGATCAGGATCCCGGCAACAGTGCCGACTGAGCCGATCACCACGGAAAAAACCAGCGAAAAATTCCCGTACAATCCCACAGCGGCAATATTGACCTCGCCCAACTGCCCGATCATAATCTGGTCTATTATGGAAAAGGATGCCTGCAGCATACTTTGCAGGGTAACAGGAATGGCGATTCTGCTCAGCGATTTCATAAAATCCGACATGGCATCTTCCTCGTACTTTCTCTGGGTATGAGTGTGACCGGCAGAACGATTTGCGCTTCGCACTCCCTGCCGCTGCGCATCGCCTCAAGACAGGCCAGCGCAGTTTTTGCGCGCTGCGCGGCGTCTGATGCACGGTGGTCAGGGTGGGAACGCTCTCCCGGCTGGCGGCGGTGTCATCAAAGCCGATGATTTGTACATCATCGGGAATGCGGACGCCCTTGGTTTGCAAAAACCGCATAAAATCCAGCGCATAAAAATCAGATGCGGCGAAAACGACGGTGCTGTGCAGATTTAAGAAACAGCGAAAATGCTCCGCATAATAAGCACTGCGTTCTTTTTGCAGCGCAGGGATCTGCCAAAACAGGGCTTTGCCCGGCGCAAAGGCAGCGCGAAAGCCATCCATGCGCTCTTTGTCCATGCAAAGGTCGTTGTCGGCAAGGCACAGCGCCTTTGTGTGTCCCAGTTCCCTTGCATACTGTCCCGCCTGATAGCCGCCGTCATAATGGCCGATGGTGAGGTTCACGACCTTGCTGCAGGCTGCAAAATAGCCGTCATACACTACGAAGGAAATTCTCGTTTGGCTGCGCAGTGCTTCATAATCGGCCTCGCAAAAGCCCATCAGAATCAGCCCGTCCATATTCCACATCGAGGCAAAAACCGGGATCTCGCGGATGTCAGCGGTGGTTTTTATCATCAAAAAGTAGCCTTTTTCGTTGGCCTCGCGCGAGAGTGCATTCAGGGACGACATCACGAAGCCGTCCTCCAAAACCCTTCCCTCGTACTTGACATGGTCGTTCATGACAACACCTATGATGCGGGAGTTATTCCGCGCCAGCAGGATACCGGCCATATTGGGGATGTAGCCGGTTTTTTCCAACTCCTGCTCGACCTGTTTTACCGTTGCATCGGAAATTTTAGCGGTTTTTCCGTGGATCACATTGGAGACTGTGGCTGTGCTAAGACCCAAAGCCTGTGCAATGTCTGCAATCCGAACCCGGTTCTGTGCCATGGTGATACCCTCTTTCCAATTTGTTCTTATTCCATGGTACAACACAGAGGAAACTTTCTCAAGGGTTAAACGCATAACCTGCGACGAAAATCAGAGCTGATTTTTGTGCGAAATTTGCAATAACAGTATGCTGTGTGGTTACAGCCTTGAAAACTGTTGCTTTGGGATTTAGTGGATTTGCGCAGAAACAGGCGGGAAAGTTGTGCATTGTGTCAACGGGTAAATTGGTTTGTGCGTGAATTCAAACGGTTTGTGAAAAGGCGCACCTATTTTGTTTCAGATGTGGTATAGTACAGGCAGAAGAACAAAATGCGGCAACCCTGCAAAAAGCGCGCATTTCAGATTTCTATACAAAGCAGCGGAAAGTGAATACGGATCTATGAAAGCAACACCCCTTCTCACCGGCTGGACTTGCCGTCACTTGGGCGATTACCGCACCCGGCCGGCCCCGTGACCCTGCCCCATGACGCCATGCTGGCTGAGCCGCGCACGGCCCTGAGCGCGGGCGGCGTCAACACCGGCTGGTATGAGGGTTATGACTATGAGTATCAGCGAACCCTGACGGTGCCCGAAAACGAGCTGTCGGACACCCACATTCTGGAATTTGAGGGTGTTTATCACAACGCTGAGGTCTGGCTGAACGGCCAAAAGGCGGCGTTCCGCCCCTATGGGTATACCAATTTTTATGTAGACTGTGCGCCATTTTTGCGCGCAGGGGATAACGAACTGCGAGTGATTGCCCGCAACGCCGACCAGCCCAACAGCCGGTGGTATTCCGCGCGGGACTGTATCGTCCCGTTCAGCTGTGGACGGCAGGGGATAAGCACATATTGCTCAACGGTGTGCGCATCCGTACAGTGTCGCTGGAGCCGGCTGTGGTGGAAATCCGTGTCAGGACCAGTGCGCCCGGCACGGTTCAGCTGATGGTTGAGGGACTCCCCACTGTTCGGAAGGAATCTGATGGGGAAGCAGTTTTTACGCTTACCATCGACAATGCCCGTCTTTGGACACCGGAAACGCCGAATTTGTACCGATGCCGCGTACAATTTGCAGATGATGAGGCGGTCGAGACCTTCGGCGTGCGCACGGTGAGTTGGGGCAAAAACGGCTTCACTTTAAACGGCGAGCGGGTCATCATTCAGGGGGCCTGCATCCACCACGATAACGGCTTGCTGGGCGCTGTCTGCGACCTTGATGCCGTGGCCCGCAAGGTGCGCCTGCTGAAAGAAACGGGCTACAACGCCATCCGCTCGGCGCATAATCCCTGCTCCAAGGCTTTGCTGGCAGAGTGTGACCGCCAGGGCATGCTCGTCATGGATGAATACATCGACCACTGGTACATCCACAAGACCGAATACGATTATGTACCGTATTTTATGGATTGGTGGCGGCAGGATCTGACCGATATGGTCGAGAAGGACTACAACCACCCCTGTGTGGTGATCTACTCCACCGGCAATGAAGTCAGCGAGACCGCACAGCCCAAGGGTATTGCGCTGACCAAGGAAATGACAGACTTTTTGCATGGACTGGACGATTCCCGCCCGGTGACCTGCGGTGTGAATATCTTCTTCAACTTTTTGAGCTCCATCGGCTTCGGCGTGTACAGCGATGAAAAGGCCAAAAAGGAGGCTGAAAAAGCAGAAAAAGCCAAGGCTAAGGGAAAAGCCGTCAAGAAAAAGTCGGTGGGCAGCAAGTTCTTCAACGATCTGGCAGGGCTTTTGGGTGATGAATTCATGAAGCGCGGCGCGACGCTGCATGGCTGTGATGTCAAAACCCGCGATGCCTTTGCGAATATGGATATTGCGGGCTATAACTACGGCATTTATCGCTACAAGCACGACCTGAAAAAGTACCCGCAGCGGCTGATTTTGGGCAGCGAGACCTTCTGTAATGATGCCTATAAGTTCCGCGAGCTGGCGAAGGCTGAGCCGCGTCTGGTCGGTGATTTTGTCTGGGCGGGCATGGATTATCTGGGCGAGGTCATGGTCGGCTCGTGGGAGTATGAGGACTATGCCAAAAACTTTGACGGCGGCCTTGGCTGGGTTTCGGCAGGATCGGGCCGCATTGATCTGACCGGAAAGCCGCTGGGAGAAGCCTTATATACCGCGTGGCGCTCGAAAAGGACAACGGACCGTACATTGCCGTCTGTCCGGTCAACCATACGGGTGACCGGCACAGCCCCAGCGCATGGAAGATGACCAACGCCATGCCAAGCTGGAGTTGGACAGGCTGCGAGGCCAAAAGGCCAGCATCGAGGTGTACGCCCGCGCGGCGCGGGTAGAGCTGTGGCTGAATGGCCGTATCATCGGCAGAAAAGCATTGAAAAACGACTGCTTTGCGAAGTTTTCGGTGACCTATGAGCCGGGAAAGCTGGAGGCCGTCAGCTATGACGCGCGGGGCTGTGAGCTCGGACGCTGCACCCTGACGACGGCAGGGCAGCAAACCCAAATCACTGCGGGACCGGAGCAAAGCAGCGTGCAAGCTGGGCATCTTTGCTATATCCGGCTGCGCTACACCGATGAAAGGGGTATCACGAAGCCGCTGGCACGCGGCAATATCAAGGTGGAGGTAGATGGCGGTACACTGGTCGGGCTTGGCAACGCTGCCCGTATCATGAGCGCAGCTATCTGGACTGTGTGGCCGACACCTACTACGGCGAGGCGCTGGCCATCGTGCGTGCAGGGGAGGGGAACAGCCTGACCCTGACAGCGGATGACGGCATGTACAGCACTGCCGTGACAGTGCCGGTGACACGGTAAAAAGGCAGACAGAAAGCAATTTTCCAATCAGTAATGGGCTTTACATAAATAACAGGCACCAGACCGAGGCAAGAACGCTTCGGGTTGGTGCCTGTTTGTGTGCTGGGGGGTGTTCGTCACGGAGAAAGGTGAGCGTCGGGAAAATACTGTACACAACAGGTAATGTGGGCATTTGGCACTATGCCTAAATGAACCGCTGCAAAGTTGTGAAACCTCCCGATAGAGGCACGGACGAAAAAGGCTGGAAACATGAAATATCCATCTGAATGGTACGATACTCCATAAAAGCGTCTTGCATCTTACGGGGGTTCTTGCTATACTCAGTATTAAACGCAACAATTACTTGCAAACAAGTTGCGCATGTTGCGCAGCCAAAGGAGGATCTGCCATGCAGGGGCGCAAATTACTTCACGGTGGGGACTATAACCCGGAGCAGTGGCTCGACAGGCCGGACATTCTGGAACAGGATATTGAATTGATGAAAAAAGCCCGTGTCAATACCGTGACGCTGGGGGTGTTTTCATGGTCGGTGCTGGAGCCTGAGGAGGGCGTGTTCAATCTGGACTGGCTGGCGGACATCATCCATAACCTTTACGCCAACGGGATCCGCACGATTTTGGCTACACCCAGCGCTGCACGCCCCGCATGGCTGGCACACAAGTACCCGGAGGTGCGCCGTGTGCGGGCTGACCGCGTGCGGGAGCTGTACAACCGGCGTCAGAATTACTGCTATACGTCGTCGATTTATCGTGAGAAGGTGCGCGCCATCGACCAAAAGCTGGCGCAGCGATTTGGGGATGATCCGGCAGTCATCCTTTGGCACATCTCCAACGAGATGGGCGGGGACTGCCACTGCGCATTGTGTCAGGCGGAGTTCCGCCACTGGCTGCAGGCACGGTACGGAACGCTGGCGGCGCTGAACAAGGCATGGAACGCCCGCTTCTGGAGCCATGACTACACCGATTGGGAGCAAATCGAAAGCCCTGCCCCGCAGGGTGAAAACGCCGTACAGGCGCTTGCGCTTGACTGGAAGCGCTTCGTCAGTGATCGACATATCGACTTTTTGAAATTTGAGCGGGATACCGTCAAGGAAATGGCCCCCAATGCCAAATTTACCGTCAATATGATGTATCGGTTTGACGGCATCGACTATTTCAAGATGGCAAAGGAGATTGATGTCGCCAGCTGGGACAACTACCCGACCTGGCACAAGCCCAGTGAAACGGTAGAGGAAACGGCGCTGGACACCGCATGATGCACGACCTGTTCTATTCAATGAAGGACAAGCCTTTCCTGCTGATGGAGTCCAGCCCCAGCTTTACCAACTGGCAGCCTGTTTCCAAGCAGAAAAAGCCCGGCATTGCAGAGCTTGCCGCGCTGCAGACGGTGGCGCACGGCGCAGACAGTGTGCTTTATTTCCAGTGGCGCGCCAGCCGCGGCGCGGAGGAAAAGCTCCATGGCGCTGTCATCGGCCACGATGGGCGGGAGGATGCCCGTTCTTTTACGGAGACTGCGCAGGTAGGGCAAGAGCTGGAGGCTTTGGCTGAAATTACAGCGGTAAAACGCGAAAAACAGGCTGCCATAGTCCATGATTGGCAGAATAAGTGGGCGCTGGAAGGCTCCTGCGGCCCGCGCAATGCAGGTATGGGCTATTGGGATGAGCTGAAGCGGCACTATAATGCCTTGCACGGGAGGGCATTGCTGTGGAGTTTGTTGACCAGAACGCCGACCTGACAGGCTATGGCTTGGTCGTGGTGCCGATGCTCTACCTGCTGACCGATGCTTTTGCGAAAAAGCTTTGCGCATTTGCGCAAAGCGGTGGAACGGTCATCGTCACCTACTGGTCGGGCGTGGTCGATGAAAGTGATCTCTGCCGCTTGGGGGACACGCCCTACGGCCTGACCGAATTGTTGGGGCTGCGCCGCACCGAGATTGACGGCATGTATGACGGGGAGACCCGCCGCTGCGTGCCTTCAGCTGGCTGCACACTGCCAGTGCACAGGCATCCACCCTGTGTGAGGTGGCGGCCCTTGATGAGAAGATCCGGCAGAGCCGCTCAGCTGTATGATGAGGATTATTTTGCCGGGCACCCGGCTGCGGCGGTTCACCGATACGGTAAGGGGCGCGCTTACTATCTGGCCAGCCGCTTTGACGAGGCTTTTTATCGGGCGTTTTATCACGATGCTGCAAAGGAAATCGGCTTGAGTCCGGCTTGGCCGGAGGCTCTGCCGGAAGGAGTCTTGGCGGTGCGGCGCGGCAGCTTTGTGTTTGTGCAGAACTGCACGGAACAGCCTGCCACGGTGGGAAACACTGTGCTTGACCGCTACCGGACTGCAGTTTGGAAGGACATGGACCGTATTTTTTGACAAAATCGGCCTGTTTTAGCGTTCTGCTAAAAAGCAGAACGCTTTTTGTTGCTTTCGGACATTGACAACGAAAGAATATCCAGTTATGCTGATATGAGATTTGTTGCGCAATGCAATGCAAAGGAGAAGGTTCCCCCAATGGCCGTAAAAGAAAACGAAAAAATGACTATCGAGCAGGTGGCGGAGGCGCTGGGTGTTTCTAAAACAACGGTGTCCCGCGCACTTTCCGGAAAAGGGCGCATCAGCGAGAAAACCCGCGCCAAGGTGTTCGCCTATATGGGCATGCCCGCACAGAGCCTGCGTCTGCGCAAAAAGACCCAAAGGTGCGCACCAACAACATTGCCATGGTTGTGCCGCAGCGCTTTATTACACTGGATCTGCCGTTTTTGCGCAAATGTATGGGCGGCATCTGTACCATGGCTGATCAGCGCGGCTACGACATGCTGCTGTGCTACGCCTCCAGCACAGAATATACCCAGCTGCAGCGTTAGCTGGCGAGCCATAAGGTGGATGGTGTTATTCTGACCTACGCCATGGCAGACGATCCCTGCGTTGACCTGCTGCGGCAGTATGATGTGCCGTTTGTGCTGATTGGCCGCAGTGAGGATAAGACGATACCGCAAGCGGATAATGATCAGGTTACCGCCGCCTGCGAGATGACCCGTATTCTGCTGCAGATGGGTGCCAAGCGGATCGCGCTGCTGGTCGGCAGCACGATCTACGCCGTCAACACCGACCGCACGCGCGGATACCTGCGCGGCTTTGCAGAATCCTGCGTGCCGGTGGACCAGCGCCTTGTTCATTCCGGCATTGAATCAACAGGGCAGACCATTGATGCACTGGAGGCAGCGCTTGAGCAAAAGGCGGACTGCCTGCTCTGCGGTGACGATGAGATTGCCTATGAGGTCATGCGTGAGTTGCGCAACCGGCATATTCTGGTGCCGCACGATCTGCGCGTTGCCAGCCTGTATGACAGCTCGATGCTGGCCAGTATCACGCCCTCGGTGTCTGCGGTGCAGTACGATGCCGAGCAGCTGGGGCGCACAGCCTGCCGTATGCTGCTTGACCGCCTGCTTGGCAAGGAAATGGTGCAGCGCCAAATTGAGGGGTATCAGGTTATTTTGCGTGAGTCCACCAAATGGAATAGCCGTACCCACGATGGACGATAGCCTGCGCCCCTCTATGGCATACCCACAGATTGTGCAGCAGGGGAGGTATGCTGCCCTGCAAGCTTCCTGAAAATATAACTTGATGTATAGCGTACCCAGCCCCCGGTTTTACGCCAAAACCGGGGGCTTTTTTGGGCAAATGTATGCTTGTTGCGCAAAAGTTGCGCGCGAAGTGGCGTTGCCCTAGGTTTTTCCGTCAGAATTTCCAGTTTTCGGGCTGCAATACCGTGAATATCACCCATTGACGGAGGCTTGAAAAGAGAGTATTCTATGTTTGTAACGAGAGGGTTGCTCAAATGTGCGCAACATAAGTGCGCAACTTTTGGCAACATACCACTTCCAAAATCAGAAATGAAGGAGAACTCGATCATGAAAAAATGGATTTCCCGTCATAACGCTCTTGCTGCTGTGAGCACCGTGACGGCGGCCGCTATGCTGACCGCCTGCGGTGGTGCTGCATCTTCCTCTGCTGCGTCCTCTGCCGCATCTCAGGCCGATTCTGCCGCATCCTCCGGTGAGGCTTCTTCCGCCGCAGAAAGCTGGGGCGATGTGAAACTGACCATGTGGGGTGCTGAGGAAGACCAGACCATGCTGCGTGAGATGCTGATGCTTTCATCGCGGAGAATGCCGACAAAGGCAACGTTACGATCGAGATCGGTGTCCAGTCCGAGTCCAGCGCCAAAGATACCGTTCTGGCTGACCCGAGCAGCTGCCGATGTTTTCGCCTTTGCGGATGACCAGCTCAACGAGCTGGTGGCAGCCGGTGCCCTGCAGGAAATCCTGCTGAACCCCGAGGAGGTCAAGAGCCGCAACCTGGCAGGCTCCGTTGAGGCCGCGACCATGAACGACAAGCTTTACGCCTACCCCATGACCGCCGACAACGGCTACTTCCTCTACTATGACAAGAGCGTCCTGAGCGAGGATGATGTCAAGAGCATGGATGCCCTGCTTGCCAAGCCGATGCCTCCGGCAAAAGTTCATGATGAGTTTGAACGATGCTTGGTACATTTACAGCTTCTACGCTGGTGCCGGCCTGAAGGCTACCCTCGCCGATGACGGCATCAACACCGTCTGCAACTGGAATGAGGCCCCCGGTGCCGATGTCACGCAGGCAATTCTGGATATGAGCGCCCAGTCCGCCTTCAAGTCCGGCGCGGATGCAGACATCGTTTCCGGCATCAAGGACGGCAGCTGCTGCGCCGCCATCTCCGGCACATGGAACGCCAAAACCGCGCAGGATACTTGGGGCGATAACTACGCCGCTACCAAGCTGCCCACCTACACCCTGAACGGTGAGCAGGTGCAGATGGCTTCCTTCTCCGGCTACAAGCTGGTCGGCGTCAATCCCCACAGCGCCAATGTCGGTGTTGCTATGATGCTGGCTGACTACATCACCAACGAGGACAATCAGGCCAAGCGCTTCAATGACCGTCAGCTCGGACCCTCCAACATTGCTGTGAACGAGTCTGAGGCCGTGCAGAGCGCGCCTGCCATCGCCGCACTGGCTGAGCAGAGCGACTACGCCACCCTGCAGCGCTAGGTGCCAACTACTGGAGCTCCGCCGCAAGCCTGGGCGAGATCCTGGTTTCCGGCGATACGCAGGGCAAGACCACCCAGCAGCTGGTGGACGATGCTGTAGCCGGTATCACCGCACCCGTGGCACAGTAAAAAATAATCCAGCGGGCACGCAGCGGCTATGCGGCGTGCCCGCTTTTTTTTAAATCCCGCGCATAAGAAAGGAGATGACTTCTGTGGCAGAAATGGTTCTTGCACCGTCGCGTGGCGATGGAAAAGAAGCAAATTTCATTCAGAAGTTCGGCCGTGCATTTGTCCGCGGCGATGCCTTCACCAAGCTGTCGCTGCTTGTCTGGGGTCTGGGCTACATCGGGCATGGACAGCTCATCAAGGCACTGCTGGTAACGCTGGTGCAGGGGTTGGGGCTGTATTTTCTGGGTACCTCCGGCATTCCGGCTTTAAAAAAGTTTGGCACGCTCGGCACTGTCCAGATGGAGATGCAGTTCAACCCGGTGACCCTCAAAAACGAGGTCAACAATTACGATAACTCGTTTGCTATTTTGCTGCTCAGCGTCATTGCGATGGTGATCATTGTCTCGCTGGTCGTGGCGACCATGATGGTCGTGCAGTCGAATTACCTGCTCCAGCAGCAA
>ENA-OQIO01000957-OQIO01000957.1-human-gut-metagenome-genome-assembly--contig:-NODE-957-length-14826-cov-2.892782_pt1 | contig 14826 bp, 14 predicted proteins | sample MGYA00242573_ERZ504737 | MGnify/ENA primary metagenome ERZ504737 (study PRJEB26092, sample SAMD00036203) | human gut metagenome | host: Homo sapiens | study: EMG produced TPA metagenomics assembly of...
ATATCCTGTTGGAAGTCTTGGAATTATTTCCCTTAGAGGCTGTGAAGAGCTGGGACAGAAGTGATGATTATCTCGTAAAATGGCGTCATGAAAGTGCTCATCAGTTTAAAGGTGATGCTGCCTTTTCCGGCTATGAGAAAGATACTTTCCTTGTCGGAGCCAGTGTTCCGCGTTTTGGATCCGGTGAAGCTAAGGGCATCATCGAAGAATCTGTACGTGGTAAGGATCTGTACCTGATGGTGGATGTCTGCAACTACAACGTCACGTATTCTCTTACCGGCAATACAAACCATATGTCACCGGACGATCATTATCAGAACCTGAAGCGTATCATTGCTGCAATCGGAGGAAAAGGACGCCGTATCAACGTAATCATGCCGTTCCTCTATGAGAGCCGCCAGCATAAGAGAACTTCCCGTGAGTCTCTGGACTGTGCCTTGCACTTCAGGAGCTTGTGCGGATGGGTGTTGACAATATTATTACATTTGATGCTCATGACCCTCGTGTACAGAATGCGATTCCGCTGAGCGGATTTGAGACAGTTTCCCCTACTTATCAGTTTATCAAGGGACTGCTTCGTACTTATAAAGATCTTCAGATCGACAGTGACCATATGATGCAATCAGCCCGGATGAGGCGGAACAAACCGTGCCGTATACCTTGCAAATGTCCTCGGTCTTGACATGGGTATGTTCTATAAACGCCGTGATTATACACAGGTTGTAGACGGACGTAATCCAATTGTTGCTCATGAATTTCTCGGTTCTTCCGTAGAAGGAAAAGATGTGATCATTATTGATGATATGATTTCTTCAGGAGAAAGTATCATTGAAGTTGCAACCGAACTGAAACGCCGAAAAGCGAACCGCATTTTTGCCGCTGCTACATTCGGACTCTTCACAAATGGACTTGAGAAGTTTGATAAGGCTTATGAAGAGGGTGTTCTGACAGGTGTTCTGACTACAAACCTGATCTATCAGACACCGGAGCTGCTCTCCAAACCATATTATATCAACTGCGATATGAGCAAGTATATTGCACTGATTATCGACACTCTGAACCATGACGGTTCTTTGAGTCAGATTTTAAGTCCGAATGAAAGAATCCAGAATGTTCTTCGCAAATACAAAAATGGAGAGAAGATCTGATCTTCTGATTGATCTGATCTTCTGATTCCCGCAGGATCTCTGAAAGATTATTTTAGCACAGCCTATGGCTGTGCTAATTTTTCAATCAGGATGATTCATTTTTAAGAGGAGTGATTCTTTATGAAAAAAATACGATGGAACCTGGCAATCACGGTCCTGCTTCTGGCTGTAACGACCATTATTTCTTTTTGCTTCTTTCATTTTGGAAATAAATATACTGCCAATATCACAGTCCTCTATACACTGGCACTGATCCTGATCGCATTAAAGACAAGTGGTTATATTTATGGGATCATCGCTTCGATTTTCTGTGTATTCGCAGTAAATTACTTTTTTTCATACCCTTATTTCCGATTAAATTTTACATTGGACGGATATCCTGTCACTTTTGCCGGAATGCTTACGATTGCACTGATCACCGGTGCAGTAACCACCTCACTCAAGCAACAGCAGCAGGCTATCTCCGAACGTGAAAAGCAGCTTGCTGAAGCAGATAAGGAAAAACTGCGTGCCAACCTCCTCCGAGCCGTCTCCCATGACCTCAGGACACCTCTTACCAGCATTATCGGTTCCGCCGACTCCTACCTTGAGAACCGGGAAGAGCTTTCCGAAACCGAATGTACAGAGCTGGTTTCCAATATCCGGGAGGATTCAGAATGGCTTTTAAATATGGTGGAAAATCTGTTGACCGTTACCCGTATTAACAGCAGTTCTGCTGACAAGGTAAAGAAATCTGCCGAGGTTGTAGAAGAAGTGGTCTCTGAGGCGATCCTGAGGCTTCAGAAACGAATCCCTGATGCTGTGATCCATGTATCAATGCCAAATAATTTTCTCATGATCCCTATGGATCCTACCCTGATCGAACAAGTGCTGATCAATCTGATGGAAAATGCCCTGATTCATTCAGGAAGCACAGAACCAGTGGATCTGATCATCCGAGAACTGGATGATGCCATTTCATTTTCAGTCCGGGATTACGGCCGTGGACTTTCCGAGGATCTTCTGCCTCATATTTTTGAAGGCGGACAAGTTTCGTCCGGCTCCAGTGACAGCCACAGAGGGATGGGAATCGGACTTTCCATCTGCCAGACGATCATACAGGCACACGGCGGGCAGATTACCGCTGTCAACCATACCGGTGATCGTACAAAGGGAGCTGAATTTACTTTTACACTTCCAAAAGAAAAGGAGAGCTGACAATGCCTAAATTTTCGATACTGATTATTGAAGATGAAAAAATATCCAGACTTTTATGCGTAAAATCCTGATCCGTCATGACTACCGGGTTCTTTGTGCCGATGCCGGTACGGAAGGGTTAAGTCTCATCCGTTCTCAATGTCCTGATCTTGTCCTTCTTGATCTCGGACTTCCCGATATGAACGGAAATCAGATCATCCAGGATGTGCGGACATGGTCGAGTATCCCCATCATCGTGATCTCCGCCAGAAGTGCGGAACGCGAAAAGGTGCAGGCTCTTGACCTTGGTGCTGATGATTACATAACCAAACCTTTCGGCACTTCCGAACTGCTTGCCAGGATCCGTACCTCCCTGCGGCACAGCAACCGGATGCATACTGATCAGGAGTTATATATCAAAGCCTACAGACATGACAAAATGACACTGGATTTTTCCAAAAGGCTGCTCACCCTGGAGGATGAACCCGTTCATCTGACACCTGTTGAGTATAAGATTGTTGCCTATCTGGCACAAAATTCTGGAAAGGTTGTTACTTATGCCTCGATCCTTTCCAATGTCTGGGGACCTTATGCAGATGATGACAATAAAATCCTGCGTGTAAATATGGCGAATATCCGTCGCAAAATTGAGCTTGATCCTGCCCAGCCACATTATATCTTTACAGAAGTCGGTGTCGGCTACCGCATGGCAGAAGATGACGGGCAGGTCTGATATCAGGCCTGCTAAAATTATGCTAAAAAGACTTTCTTTTTATTCCTTTTCACATTCTTTTTTTCTAAAATAGACACTGTTCAGAATACAAAAAGGAGTGTGCAACATTATGAATATCGGCTTAATTTTACTTATGATTATCGGTGGGCTGTCGGTGTCTTCTCTACACTTACATCCTGGTTTCTTTACCTGCGACCATCATCTTTAAGATAATCCGCAAGGTGAGTCATGGTACGCCACTGATGATGTAAACAGCTTATATTAATTAACAATACCAGATACCTCTTTCCTATTTCCCCGGAGCAATTCATTTTCACGAGAAAAACGGTTTCATAATGGACTTGGGTTCATAAATAACTTTATTTCGCAAGAAACTCATTTCCATGACGGATTATTTTTTCAGAAAATGTTCTCTCTGGGGATATTCCTGTCTGAAGGCAGCAAGAGCTGCTTTTTGAAGCAGTTCAAACTCCTTATCCATATGCAGCATATGTGGAGCGGCAAATGCGATCATACTGATCTGATCGGCAATTTTCTTTGCCACACTTTCTTCTGATAACTGTCCCATTCCAAATACGATTGAAGTGAATCCTCTTCCTTTCCGGCTTACATCAATCAGCTTTAGAAAAGCATTTTTCAGTTCCTGCAGTAACAGTTCCTGTTCCCATACATTTCTCTTCTCTGCATCAAATAAGCAAAGCTTCGTAATAATTTCTATTGCAAGCTTTCTCTTTTGCCCGCCAAGATCTACAGAGCCTCCTTCTGCAATATATTTTAATTCCATAAGACTTCCTACAAATGCATCTTTTTTTGGTCTTCTCTTCCCGTATCTTGCAATCCACAGCTTTTCCATAAACCGGATTTCCGCGGTAGTTCTATCTGCATTTTCACCAATGTTTCTTACTTCTTCCCTCTCTTTGAGCATCTGCTGCCTTTTTACTGCATCCAGCTCCTGATAAAATGCCTCTCTCCACAATTTCTCTTCTCGGTCTTCCTGTCTGTCAGTTTCCAGTCCGGTTCTTCTTTCCAGACCATTTCTTCCTTCCTGCCCATTTCTTCCTTCCTGCCCGATATTCTTTTCTCTGTGTTCTTCTTTCTTTTCTCTGTCCTGCATTTTCTTCTCCGTCTTCTACTTATATTTCTGTTTTCCTAAAAAGATCTATTTCTCTAAAAATTCATCTACATTCCCGGTTTCTACTTTCTGATATAAAGACATATAGTATCTTCCATCTTTCAGTTTATGCTTACTGATATCATTTCCTTTAAAAAGATCAACAGCAAGCCGGGCTATCTCTCCTGCCTGGTCTACATTATCGTTGTATACTGTTCCCTGCATTGTTCCTTCTTTTACTGCCTCCAGTGCATCCTCCAGTCCGTCTATTCCGAAAATAACCGGTCTTTGTTCCTGACTGTATCCTGCATTTTTATATGCCTCTACTGCACCAAGTGCCATCTCATCGTTATTGGATATAACCAATTCGATCTCGGTCCCATAATGGTCGATCAACTGGCTCATACGATTCTCTGCCTGCCCCCTGTTCCAGTCTGCGAACTGATAACTTAATTTTCAAGCTCTATGCCATTCTCAATCAGCGTTTTTACCGAGCAGTCCGTCCGGCTGATAGCATCCTGGTGTCCCGCTTCTCCCTCTAAGAGTACATACTGGATCTTGCCATCCTGATTCTTATCTGCTCCCGGATGAGCTTTCAGATAATCTGCTGCAATTTCTCCCTGCATTTCTCCCGACTGCTTTGCATCGCACCCTACATAGTACAGTTGATCCCACTGCATCAGATCTTCTTTTACAGGTTCTCTGTTAAAAAAGATCACCGGAATCTTTTCCTGTCTTGCTGCTTTGATGATATCTGACGGTGCGGTTCTGTCAACCAGATTCACGCACAGCACATCACACCCTGCTGCAATCATTTCTTCCACCAGTTCATCTTGGTCTCTCTGATCATTATCACCATTCTTTACAGAAACAAGAATCTTCATATCTTTTGACTCTTTTAATTTGAGATCCTCCCGGATCTGCTCTGTCATGGTATTGATAAAAGGATCGTCCTGTGTATACGTCACAATGCCTACCCTCAGTGTCCGGTCTGAGGTATTTTCTTTTTTTCCACACCCCGGAAATGACAGAGCAAGAACGGACACCGTCAGAAATATCATTGCTTTTCTTCTCTTTTTTCTACTCATAAGAATACAAAAACCTTTCTATATCTTCCGAAAATAAATCTTTTTTGTAAACTACCTGTATTTCTGTTTCATGACTTTCCATCTGATACCAGGAATTTTTTAACTTACTGGCAATCTCATTCATGCTTTCATATCCGACCTCATACAGATCCGGCACGATCAGGCATTGTATCTTTCCTGCATCCAACAGCGAAAAGGCTTTGATACTTGTCCCAATCCCGTAAATTTCTGCTCCGCTATAGAACCCATTTTCTGCCTTTCTCCTACTTCATCCAGATATATGGATCGAGGACTGCCAGATAATCTACTTTTTCTTTCGCTTTCAATATTTCACCGGCATCTTCCTTGCTCTCCTGATTATACTTCCATATGATCCTTCCACCTCCGGCTTCCATCACCTCACAGAATCCTCTGACACGGTTCCTGCTTTCTTCAGTCCTTGCATTTCCTGCTACAACTCCGATTCGCTTTCCATTCATAAGACCGGATGTATTTTTCAACATCTGCTCTGCCAGTTCCTGCCCCATTTTATAGTTATCCGGCTTGACTGTTACAAATGAAGAGGCGGCATCCGCTTCATAACTGTAAATATCCTGCATGATCAGCACAAACGGTTTCGTTCCCTGCAACTGCTCTAAAACCTGCTTCGTATCCTGTCCCGGAGCAGGGTTGATAATAAATGCATCTACGTCATTCTCCAACTGCTCCCGGATCATCTCCTGCTCATCCTCAGAGCTTTCCTGTTCGTCCGTATTACAGATAATCAGCGACAGATTCTGGACTTTGGCCGCCTGCTTCATTCCGTTAAGCAGCTGTCCCATCTCTTGTCTCCTGAATTTTCTACGATCACCGCCACTTTTTTAGGTGGCACATCTCCATGAAAGATACTGTAGAAAAAATAGGCTGCAAGAACCGCAAGCAACGCTTCTGCTATCAGGAAAGTTATTTTATTTCTTTTCGTCATATGCTTCTCCTTTCCTGTAAGTCTGTTCCTCCAGTTTTTTTCTGTTCTCTTCTGAAAATGGGATTGCAGGAATATGGATTACAACTTCCGTTCCCTCGTCTGGCTCACTGTATATTTTCAAACCATATTCTTTTCCATACATAAGCTGGATTCTTGTATGTACATTGATCAGTCCCACGCCCGAACCATGCTTTGGTACCTTTCCATTATCCAAAAGAAGATTCTCTACAATCTCCTCACTCATTCCCATTCCATTATCAATAACAGAAATATAAATATCATTTCCGTCCTTTTTTCCTTTGACTGTGATCTTTCCGCCGTCATCTTCGTCCATATTTCCTACTCCGTAATAAATGGCATTTTCCAGAATTGGCTGGATGATCAGCTTAATCGTACAATATTCTTTTATCTCTTCCTCTATAAGGAACTCTGTCTCAAAACGGTCTTTGTAACGAACTTTCTGAATATTCATGTAACTTGTGCTATGTTGCAGCTCATCTGCGATTCTGATGACGGTTCTTCCCTTCGACAGACTAATCCTGAGCAGCTTCGCAAGCTCTGATATCATAAAGACTGCTTCTTCATTTTTGTTAGCCTCTACCATCCATGTGATTGATTCCAGCGTATTATACAGGAAATGTGGATTGATCTGACTCTGCAGGGCATCCATCTCACTTTTCCGCTTTTCATTCTGCTGCCGGATGATTTCTTCCATCAGGACTTCTATCTGCTCATAGGATTTTTCACAGAATACCCAAGGTGTCTGATCTCAGAGAATCCTCCGATATAAATATCTTTTGTCTTTCCCGTCTCGTAAGCTTTTACAGATTCATTCAGTTTAAAAATCGGATTTGATATTTTCCTTGCTACAATGCGGTTCACTCCCAGAAGCATCATGAAGAAAATGAGAGTCGTCACGACAATATAATACCGGAACTGCTGAATTTTGGATGTCTGAACACTGTCAGGAACTACTCCTACCAGTCGCCAGCCCGTATAAGAAATACTTCCAACTACAACCGAGCCCTTCTGCCCATTGACCGGCAGTTCATACGTCCCATCCTCATATTCTTTGATCTGTCCACTTTCCTCTGTCAGAAGTCCTCTGTCAATTTCTGCCTGTCTTGGATGATAAATCATTTCGCCATCCCGGTTGCAGAGATAATAATAGACTTCATCCGAAGACTGTTGATACGTTCCAGAATTTCACGGATCATGGAATATTTCATATCCACCAGTAACACACCGCTTACCGGCTTCTCCCCATCGTTAATATCCACCGATCTGCTCAGAGAAATGACCCAGTAATACCGATACGTTCCATCCTCGAACAGATTCTGGATATGTGGGGAGGAAAAATGAATATTTTCGATCTCATCCGCTGCATTCCGATACCAGTCCTGCTGTGCTGCCCCGGCATCCGCTTTCTCGTTGACAAGTGGTTCTGCCGCCACCAGATTGCCTTCATTATCATACAGTGCCATGCTCTGGATCTTGTCTGTATTAATCTCATAAAGCAGACTAAACTGTCGTTCAAATTCCTGACTGGATATATCATATTCCTGAATGATATTATAATTGACTGCATTGGAAATCTGTCTGACGTTCAATAAATCTGCCTCCAGCCTGTCTACCGCACTCTCCACAACACTTTCCGTGTTCGCAACCGCTGTCTGCCGGATTGCCATTTTAAATCTGCTGTAGATCAGGAATCCCATCAGAACCGTGGTTACGATTGTCAGTGCAGTAAGTACAGCCATAATAATTGACTGAATATCCCAACTGATAAACCTTCCCCGACAAAACCATCTCTGCATCCGCAATTTTATTGAATATCCATAATTTTCCTTTCTCTTCGTATCGTTTCTCTTCACTTCGATCCCCTTTTACCACTTCATTCTGCTTTTTCTTATCTCATTTCTTATGTGATGTCCGATACTTGGATGGTGACATCCCAAACCGTTTCTTAAAGACATAACTGAAATAGTTTGCATCCTGATATCCCACACGTTCCGCAATTTTATAGCTCTTCTCATTGGTTCAAGCATAAGATCTGCTGCATGATCCATTCTGTAATCTGTCAGCCAGGAAATAAATGTCTTTCCCGTTTCCTTTTTAAAAAGTGATGAAAAATACGAATTTGATACTCCCAGCTCCGAACATACTGTATCCAGGGAAAGATCTGGCTGCATATACCGGTCTCTCACAATTCCTTTTGCCTCTTCCACGATACGTCTTGAAGTCGTATTTCTTGCATTTTTCAGTTCTTCACTGATCGCCACTGCTGAATTTACAAGCCAGCCCTTTAGGTACTTTCATCCATCTCCGGCACTTTTTCATAAGGATTTTCTACCTCTGCACAATAATCTTTAAAGTCAATAAAATTATTTGCACAGAAACGATAAAATGCCCCAACCATCTCCATCGTTGCCAGCTTGTACTGGCTCACTGTCTTCGCATTCCGGTGCAGCTTTTCGATCTCACTCTGAGCTGCCTTCTCGATCTCTTCCCTGCTTCCAAGGTTGATCGTCTTGAATAAAGCATGCATCTTGGTATCCTCGGACTGAACCGAGATCTCCTGCTCTGTCGGAGCGATCTCACCAATGTTGATCGCCCTCTGTGTCCCGTACAGCACCCGGTAAGACACCGCTTCTCTCGCTCCTGCATACGACTGGTTGATCGTAAACAAACTGTCGCAGGCTCTTCCGATCCCGGCTGTCACAACCGCTCCCATCACTCTGTACGCCCATCTGCAAAATCTGTCGCAATCATCCGTAAACGCAACCGCTTCCTCTTCCGAATTTAATTCCATCACAAGCACTGTATTTCCAAGATAAGTAAACATCTGGCTTTTCCATTTCTCTGCGATCCTTTCCCGGATCTCCTGCTCTACCGACATGGATAACAGCAATGCATTCATCCCTTCCGGCACATGATGTTCGGAAGTATGAAAGACGGCACATCCAAAAAGTGGCCCGGTCATATGGATCTGATATGCTGCAAGAAATTTTTCACAATCTGCCTCCGTAATCCGTCCTTCGATCAATGAGATAAATAAATTTGTCTGAAACATCGGCAGTGATGCATTAAAATAATGCTCCAGCTTTTTTACATTCAACTTTTCTTCCCGTTCATTATCCAGCGTCTTTTTCAGCCTTTTCAGGCACTCCGACAATTCCTGGGAATTGATCGGCTTGAGCATATACTCTTCAATCTCCAGATGAACGGCTTCTTTGGCATATTCAAATTCATCAAATCCGGTAAAAATAATAATATGAATATTCTGATAGTCCTCATTCAGGGCTCTCGCCAGTTCCAGTCCGTCCATATAAGGCATTTTTATATCTGTGATCACTACATCCGGCTGTAGCCGCTCCACAAGTTCCAGTGCTTTTACCCCGTTATTCGCACTGCCGATCACTTCAAATCCAAGCGTTTCCCATTCCAGTTTGAGTCTGATCGCCTCTATTGCTTCTTCTTCATCATCAACAAGAAGTACTTTATACTTATCCATTTTCAGTTCCTTTCTTCCTTTCCCCAACTGCCTCTTATTATAGCAAAGAACTGTTCCATACTGAATACCCTGATTAAAAAGAAATCCCTGCCTGTTCTGGGATCAAAAAAGCCGCCCCGGTCAATTTTTATCTGACCAGAACGGCTCACTGGTCAGATATTCTCTGCCAGTTTTATTTTTACATTGTCGTCCTCTCTGCTACCGTTGCTTATTTCTTCTGTACATATTTCAGACAGTCAAGAGTTACAGCGGCAAGAATGATGATACCTTCAAAGATGAACTGAAGGTTTGTATCAATACCAAGAATTGTAAGAGAGTATGTAAGGGATGTAAAGATCAATACACCGGTTACAACACCTGAAATCTTACCAATACCACCTGTAAATGATACACCACCAACTACGCAGGCTGCAATGGCATCCATATCCCAGCCCTGTCCATAAGCAGCACTACCAGAACCAACCATTCTGTTACACTCAAGCCATGAACCAAATCCGTAAAGGATACCTGCAAGGATAAATGCTCCAAGCGTTACTTTAAATACTGAAATACCTGAAACTGCTGCTGCCTCCGGGTTTCCACCTACAGCATACAGATTCTTACCAAATGTTGTCTTGTTCCAGATGAACCATACAACTATGATCGCTACAACTGCCCAGAGAATGATCGTCGGGAAATTACCGATCTGTGGGATGAACATATTCGGGATCGCTGCATCGATCGCACCGAAAGATACACCCTTTGTTGCATAAGTTACAAGACCGAAGATGATCAGCATGTTCGCCATGGTTGAGATGAACGGATGCATCTTAAATCTTGCCATGAAAAATCCTGCGATACAGGAGAATACAGTCGTAAATAAAATACATACAAGCAGGGCAAGAATTGCTCTGGCCGCTGCCGGCATATTAGAGAAATCAAAAATATGTCCGAACACACTACCTGTATTGATTCCATTATGCATAATGATGGTTGCTGTAACCATACCCATACCAACCATACGTCCTACGGAAAGGTCAGTACCAGTTAAGAGGATCAGACCTGCAACACCAAGTGCCAGGAACATTCGAGGTGAAGCCTGCTGCAAAATGTTCAGGATGTTCGTGTATGTGAACAGCTGCGTATTCTTGACTACCGGTGTAATGATACATAATGCAATAAAGATCAGGATAATTACAATATACAGACCATTCTTATACAGGAACTGTGCTGTATTAAACGTATATTTGTAGTTCTCATATCTCTGTGCCATCTTCTGTCCGAATGTGTATTTTGACATACGGAGCAGATCGATCAGATGATATTTATGAGCAAATGCATCATGCCTTCTGTCCTTGATCTCCTGCAGTTTTGACTCATGAGCCATCTCAGCATCGAAAAGCTTATTCTTATATACATACTTTTCATCTTTGATATCCTCAGCAGCAGAAAGCTTTTTCAGGTTCTGCTCATGCTCAGTCTTGATCGTAGCACGTATCTTTTCGTACTCTTCATTTTCAATTGCTTTTTCTGCCGCACAGCTTGCAGCTACTTTATCATAGTAATCTTTATCATAATGCTTTGCCAGATAATCTTCTGCCTCTTTTACTAATCTGGCAACTTTGTCTTTATTTGATGCTTCTACGGCTTTTGCCTTTTCAAGGTCTGCCTTATCCTTTGCAATCATTCTGTCTCTTTCTTCCTTTGACAGATTTTTGTCTTCTTTTGCAATGGCAATATGATTTTTCAGGCTGCGGACTCTGTCAGATCCTTCTACACGAAGTTCATCAATCTGTGCCTGTATCTTTCCAACATATTCTTCAATCGGCTGTAAAAGCTTCTCTTCTGCATCAGCCGAAAGGATAGTACTTCTGTCTGCCATATCCAATGCTCCTCTCTCTTACAAATATTTCGCACTAAGTCTCAATAATTCTTCCTGATTCGTTTCTTTTGTATTTACAACTCCTGCAAGGTGTCCATTCGACATAACACCGATACGGTTTGTAATTCCAAGGATCTCAGGCATCTCAGATGAAACTACGATGATCGTCTTTCCCTGCTTTGCCATATTGATGATCAGTTCGTAGATCTCATATTTTGCACCTACGTCGATACCCCGGGTAGGATCATCCATCATGAAGATATTTGGAGAACGCTCCAGCCATTTTCCAAAGATTGCTTTCTGCTGATTACCACCTGAAAGGTTTGCGATCATATCATCCGGTCCCATACATTTTGTATGCATGACTTTGATCTCCTCAGCAGTTGCACGAACCATACTGTCATGAGACAGAGCAATTCCATTTTTATAATGATTCATATTTGCGATTGTCGTATTAAATGTAATATCTGCCTTGAGGAACAGCCCGTTCGCTTTTCGCTCCTCAGTGATCAATGCAATCCATGATCCATGGCATCTTTTGGTGACGAGAAATTCATCGTCTTTCCATTATAGATTACATTTCCTGCCGCTCTTGTACGCATTCCGAAGATTGTCTCAAGCAGCTCGGTACGTCCTGCACCAACCAGACCATACAGTCCGAAGATTTCACCTTTTCTGATATCAAAGGAAATATTCTGTAATTTCGGTGCATATTTTGTAGAAAGGTTCTGTACGGAAAGAACCGTCTCGCCAGGTGTATTGTCTACCGGCGGAAACCGGTTATCAAGAGAACGGCCAACCATGGCTGAGATCAGCTCATTCATATCAGTGTCTTTACTTTCTTTCGTCATAACCAGACTACCGTCACGGAGAACTGAGATCTCATCACAGATCTCAAAGATCTCGTCCATCTTATGTGAGATATAGATCAGGGAAATTCCCTGTGCCTTCAGCTGTCTCATCATCTTAAAAAGCTTGGCAACTTCCGGTGCTGTCAGTGATGAGGTTGGCTCATCCAGTACAATGATCTTGGAATTATAAGAGATTGCTTTTGCGATCTCACACATCTGACGCTTTGATACCGACATTCTCTTCATTGGCTGCGTCAGGTTGACAGTGATCCCAAGCTTTCTGAATAAGTCAGATGCTTCCTTTTTCATTCTTCCTTCATCGACAACCCCAAGTGAATTTTTGGGATAACGACCAAGGAACAGATTGTCTATAACACTTCTTTCCAGACACTGGTTCAGCTCCTGATGAACCATTGCAACACCATTTTCAAGTGCTTCCTTAGGGCCAGAGAAATTCACCTCTTTGCCGTCTAATATTATAACCCCTTCGTCTTTCTGATACGTTCCGAAGAGACATTTCATCATCGTCGATTTTCCGGCACCATTCTCACCCATCAGTCCCATGATCGTTCCGGGCTTCACATTCAGGTCGATATGCTTCAGCACCTTATTTCTACCGAAGGATTTGCTCATGCCATTGATCGATAAGATATATTTGTTCTTATCCTCTGCCATATCTCTACTTCCTTTTCTTAGTAAAAGAAGGGTATCATTTTTATCTGACACCCCTCTGAGTTAAATCATTTTACTTTAAAACAATTAGTTTACTTTGAGAGAATTGATGTGTAAGATGATGCGTTATCTGTCTTAACCATGTTGATTGCGAATGCATCATACTCTCCTGGGTTTCCAAGACGGTTTGTAATATTGGACTCTGTCTGTCCATCACCACCGATGTACTCTACTTTCAGGTTCAGGAGGTCATCATAGTTCTTCAGCAGTGGCTGATATGTAGAACTTAAGAAGTTATCTGAAGCATTGTAGATATCAAGCCATACTTCTTGGATGGACTCTTGCTCTCATCCAGCTGGTTAGAAACTTTGTCATAAACCTTTGTGGAATCTGTAAAGTCCTGATAGTTATCTGCTGTTACAGCTACGTTCAATGCGTAGTAGGATCTCTCTTCCTCACTGTATCTGTAATCTTCACCCTCTGTCAGGCAGTTTCCTGCATCATCCGGAGTACCGATACCTGTATCAATATCTACACCATCCAGTGCATTACGAAGTACTCTCAGTGTCAGGTAAGCCTGTACATCTGCGTGCTGGGAAATTGTTCCGCCGTATCCTTCTGCGATTGCTGCAACTGCATCACTATTTGCATCATATCCGAATGTAGGAACTTCTTATCTTTTGCCCATGCATTGAACATTGACATTCCCATACCATCATTATTGGAAACAACTACATCGATCTGATCTCCAAAGGAAGCTGTCCATGTTCCGATTGCATTACCTGCTGTAGCAGCATCCCATGTAGCTCCTGCGGAGTTCTTCATCTCCTGAGAAGCAAGCTCACGGATTGTATATTTCTTTCCGTCAACTTCAATTGTTGCATCCTGTACAACCTTGGATGATCCATCTACGTTTGTTCCTGCCGGTGTAGAATCAACAGCTCCGCTTGCCTCTACGCCTGTTCCAAGAGCAGAACGGACACCACGTGTACGTGCGATAGAATCATTATGTCCGATATCTCCGATCGCAAGAACATATCCGATCACGCCGTCTCCGTTACGATCCATCTTAGCTGCGTTCTCTTTAATATAATCAAGTACCATCTCACCCTGAAGTTCAGCACCCTGGTTAGCATCGAATCCTACATAATATGTATCATCGTTGAAGCTGAGTGCTTCTTTGTCAAGCTCTCCTGTTGAACTGTTGGATGCTGACGGTTGAACCAGCAAAGCGGCTTGTCCTTATTTGCTACGCTGCTGTCTCCGCCTTTAGAATCTCCACCACCTGATGAACCACATCCGACCATTGAGAAAGCAAGTGTTGCTACAGCTAATGCAGCTAAAAATCTTTTCTTATTCATAATTACATGTCCTCCTATTTTTAGATTTTCGTCTTGCCTCATTGACTAAGCTTATTATAATCATCTCTTTCATTTGAAAGAATAGAATATTTTTGGATTTTTTATTAAATTTTTTATGATTCATTCATTTTTTATATATACATTTAACAGTATTATTAATATTTTTTAGATCCAGGAAGTGGCTTTATGTATCTTTCCGATATTTTCTTTCTGATATTCGACATTTCTGCCAATTTTGCACATTTTCCCTTCCAGCGATTCACCTGTCAGAAAAACACTTCGTATTCCCCTCAACGAAAAAAACCTGCTGCTCCTCTGCCCGAAAGCAGGGGAACAACAGGTTCCTT
>ENA-OQIO01000958-OQIO01000958.1-human-gut-metagenome-genome-assembly--contig:-NODE-958-length-14816-cov-4.152631_pt1 | contig 14816 bp, 20 predicted proteins | sample MGYA00242573_ERZ504737 | MGnify/ENA primary metagenome ERZ504737 (study PRJEB26092, sample SAMD00036203) | human gut metagenome | host: Homo sapiens | study: EMG produced TPA metagenomics assembly of...
CAATATTTGCTGTTCATATTCCGACAGATATGAGATTTCAACCGCAGGAGTAAAGGCTATCCTTTCTTCGTCAACAAGTTTAAGTAATTCGGGTATTAAATATGTCAGGCGGATATATCGTTGTATTTGCCTTGCACTGTCATTGACGGTTTCTGCAATTTTTTCATCTATTCTTAACTTTGTGCCAAGTTGGCACGAAGTTTTCCCTTGATGTTTCAAAGCCTCAGATTTCATTTTGTATGCAAAAGCTTTTTCACTCGGTAAAATATGTTCACGGTGTATGTTTGAATCCACCATTGCACAATCGCCTCGTCTTTTGTTAATTCTTTTATTGTCACGGGGATGCTTGTTATCCCAATTCCTTGCACGCCTCAACTCGTCTGTGTCCGCTGATAATTTCATATTTACCGGCCGGAAAAGAACGAACTATTATCGGTTCAAGCAATCCGTTTTCTTTTATGCTTTCTGTTAATTCTTGTTGCTCAATCCCACTTCTTTTCTTAAACGGATGATTTTCAAAGGGAACAAGCAAATCTATACTTATGTTTTTTATCATTTTAACCTCCATATATATTCTTTTCTCGGCCGGTAACAGTCTTAATCTTCTAAGTCTTATTACCTTCCGTTATTCGGAAATCGAGAAAACCGAAAATCAGAATTGTTTCAGATAGATAATGCTCGGCTTCCCCTGACCTTGTCTTTTGCGAATAATCAAATCTGCGACTTCAAGTTCGAAGAATAACTTGCATATCTTTTCGTGACCGAAATGCAGTTTTTCCTGAGCGGATTTTATTGTGAAATATTGATATACTCTGCCTTGATTATCTATCCAGCCGTTTTTGACAGACAGATACATTCGGTCAAGTAAAAGTCCGTACAGCATTTTTGCATCGGTTGAAACCGATTTGTACTTTTCTTCAAATAACGCTTTAGGTACTTTGTAGAATGCAAAGTTTTTGGCATCCGATGTTTTGAAATATCTGTTCACTGTGTTACCTCCGTTTCTGTATTGATTTGGTGCCGAAATCGGTAATTTTTTCTTTTGTATCGACATTTTATTGAAAACAAGTATCGCTATATCAAATTAACCGCTGTCGTCATATTCATGGCGATTTTTAATGCTTTTTGCACCTCTTTTGGATTTGTATTTCGGACAAAAAACAACGATTGCCTTGTGGCTTTGCTTGCATTTGTTTTTGCATTTAAGGCAAAGGCTGTTGTATGTTCTTCTGCCTGTTTCGGGATTTATGTAAAAATCCCATTCTTGTTTTGCTTTCTTTGATAATCTCGGCATTGTAAAAACTCCCTTCATTTGTTTGAACCGGGAAAGGCATTTTGCACCCCCTATTTGCAAATAAATTTTCACCTCTCACTTGGTAGGCAACGAAAACGGTCAAAAATTAACCCTCTGACCAATATTTTTTTATTACCCCTTCACTTGTTTGAACCTGGAACGCTTTTTTGGGGGCTTTCCGGAAAATTCATAAACATTTAACATTTGCCTCTCTACTCATTTGGACAAAGGGTGCCGAAATGCACACCCAAAATTGACGGTTTAATAAAAATTATTTGAGAAAATTTTTTTATGCCCTCTACTTGTTTGAACCGTGAGCAAAAAAGTCAGGGTATTTCGGCGAAAAATTTGCAAAAAAATAAAGTCCCTCGTTTCTTGAAAGTTCAAAAAAACGAAGGACCAGGTATGTAAAAATATTTAATTGTAATTGCGACGCACAAATTTAGCGAGCAGACCGTTTTTACTCCTGTCAGATAAAAACGGTACTCGTTAGGATAGCCCTAATACCATATCGCAAGAATAATTCTTGATAAAAGTTATCAAATAACAAAATTAAATTATTCAATCGAGAGAAAACTGCATTTTTTGTTGAAATAGAGCAATTTTATGATATAATATAATTGTATCGTTATATTCCGACACTATTTGAGGTGAATTATGACTGTAAGTTATAAGAAACTGTGGAAACTATTAATAGACCACGATATGAAAAAGAAAGACCTTGCAAAAGCTGCTAATATTAGTAATTACACAATTACAAAGATGAGCAAAGGCGAGAATGTTACAGTTGAGATATTAGGAAAAATTTGCACGGCTTTAAACTGTAACATAGATGATATTATGGAATTTATTCCTGATAACGAATAATGAAATGGGGCGATAGTCTATGGCAATAAGCAAAAAACTTGAAACGATATATCATAACGGACAACCGGATGGAATTCGCTCTATTCGAAGAAATCTTTCGACAATGACAGTTTATGTTATTCCTCGACCTCTTTTGGCAGAGGCAAAAACCATTTCAGGAATTAACCGTCCGGGAATATATTACTTGATTAATGAAAATGATAATAAAATAGCTCAAATTTACGTAGGACAAACTCGCAATGGTATCTTAAGATTGGATGACCATAATCGCTCCAAAGATTTTTGGAATAAAGCGATAATGTTTCTTGCGGATAACAAAACATTTTCTTTAGATATGATAAGCGGACTTGAAAAATTTGCTATCATTAAAGCTCAAGAGTCAAAAAGGTATAAAGTTGAAAATACTGTTGTGCCAAAGTATGAAATTGATGAATATGATATGGCTTCTGTGGAGGAAATATATGATGAGATTCAATTTATAATGGGTACACAGGGATATAAAATGGATAATGTCAAGTCATCAACATCTTCAGATATTTTTCATACTACACGAAATGGGATTTCCGCATTAGGTATATATGATGGTGAAAAATTTCAAGTACTTGAAGGTTCGCAAATTAATATAAATAAACCGGTACACTTAGCGCGATATAACAAACAGCGTGCTGAATTACTTGCAAGTGGAGAGATTAGCCAAGTTGACGGCAAATATTTTCTCAATATCACGATAGAATTCAATACTCCGAGCGGGGCAAGTGATTTTGTACTTGGTGGTTCTACAAATGGATGGGTTGAATGGAAAAATTCAGAAGGAAAAACTCTTAATGAAATTTTCAGAAAGTAACCCAAAACAATAACTACATATTCATATCTATCAGCTTCCGATAATTTTTATTATTCGGAAGTTAAACAAACCTTTAAACGATTAGCTTATAGGAGGCTAACATTATGTTACCTGAAGAAAGAGCACGAATAAAAATTGATAAACAACTCAATAATGCCGGTTGGGATATTGTAAGTAGCAAGATTATGTGCCGAACTATACAATGGCAATAAAAGAGGCATTAATGCAAGGCGGTAACGAAAGTGATTATTTGTTATTTATTGATAACAAGGCAATAGCCGTAGTTGAAGCTAAAAGAGAAGAAAACGACCTTGGGGATGAGGTTGAACTACAAGCAGAAAACTATGCTGTAACACCTGAAAACTGGTATGGAACTTGGTTTGATAACTTGATTCCTCTTGTTTATCTTGCAAATGGCAAAAAAATTCTATTTAAAAACTTATTGACTGATCCGGATGGCGATTATATTGAGATCAAAGAAATGCACTCTCCCAAAAGAATGTTGCAACTTATAAATCAAAAATCCGAATATGGTGCCTTACCGAGAATAGAGAAAAAAGGACTTCGTGATTGCCAGTTTACTGCTGAAGATAATTTTGAAAAATCAATAAAACAGGGAAAGAAAAAATCTCTTGCTATTCTTGCCACAGGTTCAGGTAAAACATATCTCGCTTGTTTGGCTGCGTATCGTTTGCTTAATTACACGCCAACAAGACGAGTGCTATTCCTTGCAGACAGAAATAACCTCGCCCGTCAAGCTGAAACTGAATTTAAACTGTTTGATCGCACAGAAAAACAACAAGCATTGAATGAATTATATGTTATAAACAGATTGACAAATCCTGAAAAGATTAACGGCGACATAATCATATCCACTATTCAAAAATTGTTTGCCGTTTTAACAGGCAGAAAAGACGATGAAATAAACGAAGATGAAGAAGATGAAAACAACTTAAATTTTGATGAGACCGATGAGCAAAAAGCAGAACCTGAAATAGATTTGGGTAAAGATATTAAACTCCCACCGGACTATTTTCAATTCATTATCGTTGATGAATGTCACCGCTCAATTTATGGCAAATGGCAATCTGTTCTCAAGTATTTTTCAGGTGCAAAAATACTCGGATTAACCGCCACACCAACACCGGAAGCTTATTGCGTTTTTCAATGATAACATCATTGAAAAATATACATATGATGATTCTGTTGTCGATGGTGTTAATGTTCCGGCTAGAGTATATAGAATAAAAACCGAACAGACAGAACACGGTGGAGCTATTAAAAGCGGCGATAAGGTTGTTGAAACAACCCGCAGTGGATATAAAGTTAATGAATATGTAACAAAAGAACGAATTGATTTTAACCCAAATCAACTCGATCGTTCTGTTGTAAGCCCAGACCAAATCAGAAAAAATATGGAGTCTTTTAGAGATTCGATTTATACTGATATGTTTCCGGAACGAAAAGCATTATGGGAATATATCCCAAAAACCTTGATTTTTGCAAAGGACGATCACCACGCTTCTGAAATTGTAAATATTGTTAAAGCTGTGTTCGCAGAGAAATTCGAGGATGGTAAAATTCCTGAAAAGTTCGTTCAAAAAATCACCTATTCGGCAGGAGACACAAATACACTTATCAGAGAATTCAGAACAGAAAAAGAATTCAGAATAGCCGTTACTGTAACTCTTGTTGCAACAGGCACGGATGTAAAGCCATTGGAAGTCGTTATGTTTATGAGGGATGTTAACTCTGATGTGCTTTACACACAAATGAAAGGCAGAGGCTGTCGTACTATTAACGATGACAAATTAAAGGAAGTAACTCCTAATGCGACAACAAAAGATTGCTTCTATATTGTTGATTGTGTTGGTGTTACCGAACACGATAAGACAATACCAACTGCTGGTGGCGGTGGTGGAACAGGTACAAATATTCCAAAACTAGAAAAGCTCTTAGAATTTCTTTCGCACGGATATATAACCGATGACAATTTATCATTCCTGCGTGATTACTGTTCAAGTATAAATCGCAGATATGAAAACAACGCTCTATTTGGTCATCACTTAAGTATGTTTATAACTAATTTCGGATTTTCACCAAAGGATTTGGCATTGAATATAAATACTGCCATTTCTCAAAACACTTTGCCCCCATTTGTTAGCCCCTCTGATGAAAATCGCACAAGAAACGATTTGATTTCTTGTTTAATTTCTAATTTGGAAGCAAGAAAAAAGTTGCTTGAATTACACAGGGGCTATTATGCAATCTCTCCTAATGATGATACTCTGATTGAAAAAGGATTTTCAAAAGAGGAAGCGAGAACGTTTATCGACAATTTTGAAAAATATCTTAATGATAACGCCGACAGTATTGAGGCTCTGCGTATCATCCATAATTCCGAAGATACACTTATCACATATTCAATGTTGTCGGAACTTCAAGAAAGATTGGTTTCAGAAAATCACTTGTTTACTCCGTATAAAATTTGGAGTAATTATAAACTGTTAGATACAGACGGAAAAGTTGACGAACTTGACATCAAACAAAACGGAAAAGCATTAACTAACCTTATTCAAATTGTTCGTTACGCTTATAAAAAGAATCCTAATTTAATCAGTTTGTTAAAAGGATATTCTCAAAAGTTTACACTTTATTGTGGACAAGCACAACGTACACTTACTGATGACCAAAAAGACATTATGAAGCAAATTGCTGATTATGTCATAAATGAAGGATATATAAACGCAGGTGAATTAAATGAGTTTGACACAGATTTATGGCGAAAAGCTATTAAATCATTTGGAGATGCAAAGGTATTAAATACCGAAATTGAAACATTATCAAAATTCTTATTAAGGGTGGCTTAACTATGACTGAAAATCAAACGAAAACTGAATCGGCACTCATCAAGAAAGTCAAGGACATTGCTAATGTTATGGCTGCTGCCGGTGTGGGATTCACAGACTACATAACGCAACTTACTTATATCCTTTTTCTTAAAATGGATGACGAAAAAGAAAAAGCTACAGGTGTGGAAAGTACAATTCCTGACGGCTACAAATGGAAAGACCTTGTTGACCTCAACGGAACTGATTTAATCGAGAAATACGAGGAAATTTTAAATGAACTTGCAAAAGAAAACGCCTAATCGGCACTATCTTTACAAAAGCGTCAAATAAAATAGACAGCCCTGTTAAACTTGCAAAAATCATTGATATGGTTAATTCTGAAAACTGGTATATGATGGATGGCGATTTAAAGGGTGCTATATATGAACGAATTCTTGAAGATAATGGCCAAGACAGAAAAAGTGGTGCCGGTCAGTATTTCACCCCTCGTGCTCTTATCAAAGCCATGGTTGATGTTACTGACCCTAAGATAACAGAAACTGTAGCCGATCCTGCTTGCGGTACAGGTGGATTTCTTCTTGCTGCATATGAGCATATGAAAACGCAAAGCAAAGATATTAAGGCACAGAAGTTTTTAAAAAATGATGCATTTTTTGGAGCTGATAACACGCCTCTTGTTGTAACGCTAGCTTCTATGAATTTGTATTTGCATGACATCGGAACAAAAAACAGCCCGATTGTTTGTCAAGATTCTTTGACCGAAAATTACGATGACGCTATGTATGATGTTATCCTTGCAAATCCACCTTTCGGCACAAGACCGCAAGGCAGCGGTGAAGTATATACAGTTCGTACTGACTTTATAAAGACATCAGATAATCAAGTTAATTTTTTACAGCACATTATGTCTATCATTAAAACCGGTGGTCGTGTGGCAGTTGTATTGCCGGATAATGTTCTTACCGATGGAAATGCAACTGCAAAAGTTAGAGAAAAATTACTTAAAGATTTTAACCTTCACACAATATTGCGACTTCCTACAGGAATTTTCTATGCAAATGGAGTTAAGACGAATGTCCTTTTCTTTGAAAAAGGAAGTCCGACCGAGGATATATGGGTTTATGACTATCGTATTGGAATTAAGCACACTTTAGTTCAAAAACCTCTTACAAGGGAACATCTTGACGATTTTGTCTCTTGCTATTGTTCCGGTCATATGCAAGACCGTGTGCCTACATATTCTGAAGAAAATCCAAACGGAAGATGGAGAAAATTCACAAAAGATGAGTCTATTCTCGTGACCAGTTGAAATTAGACTTTAAATGGATTGTCAGTGAAGAAGATGACGATCGCACATTAGCCGAAATGATTTCACAAATAAAAGAGGAATCAGCAAATATTGCAAAAGCAGTTGCTGAACTTGAAAAACTTATAGGCGAGGTGGACGAGTAATGGATACCAAAGCATTACGACAAAAAATCTTGGATTTGGCTATCCGTGGTAAACTTGTGCCGCAAGACCCAAATGACGAGCCAGCGTCTGTTCTCCTTGAGCGTATCCGTGCTGAAAAGCAGCAAATGGTCAAGGACGGAAAACTAAAACCTAAGGACATTAAAAATGATACTGTCATCTTCAAAGGTGATGATAATTTACATTATGAGAAATTCTCCGATGGCACTGTAAAATGTATCGAAGATGAAATACCGTTTGAGCTGCCAGATAATTGGGAATGGGTGCGTTTAGGTGCAATTTGTCCTTATGGAGACAATAAGGCAATACCCTCAGATTCAATAAGCGAATCGTCATGGATTTTAGATTTAGAAGATATAGAGAAAGATATCGGTTTAATAAAACATTATGCTACAAAAACAGAGCGAAATTCAGTAAGTAATAAGTACGCTTTTACAACTGGTCAGCTTCTTTACAGTAAACTTCGTCCTTATCTTAATAAGGTAGTTATTGCAACAAAAGATGGATATTGCACCACAGAAATATTACCGTTAATATTTTATGGCAATATCTCTGCCAAATATATGCAAATATTTATGATGTCTCCTACATTTTTAGCGTATGTTAATATGATTTCATATGGGGTAAAAATGCCACGACTCGGAACATCTGATGGTAAAAATGCACTAATTGCAATTCCACCAATAAATGAACAATTACGTATTCGAGAACAATTTGATATAATCATTCCGCTTTTACGCAAAATAGAGAAACATAGTGATACTTTACATAGCAATGTATTAGCAACAAAATCCAAAATACTTGACCTTGCAATTCGTGGCAAACTTGTACCGCAAGACCCAAATGATGAGCCGGCTTCCATTCTTCTTGAACGCATACGAGCCGAAAAAGAAGAACTAATTAAGCAAGGTAAAATCAAGCGTGATAAAAAGGAATCTGTCATCTTCAAAGGTGATGATAACTCTTATTATGAGAAGATAGGCAATGATATTACTTGTATTGATGATGAAATACCTTTTGATATTCCCGATACTTGGAGCTGGACGAGAATATCAACTATTGCTGATATCACAATGGGTTCTTCGCCGAAAAGTCAGGATATATGTAATGATAACCAGTATATTGAATTTCATCAGGGTAAAATTTATTTTTCAAAGAAGACACTGATAAAATCAAATCAATATACGCGAAAAACTACTAAACTTGCACCTAAACAGTCCGTTTTATTATGCGTAAGAGCACCTGTAGGAGAACTAAATATTACTGACAGAGATATTTGTATTGGCAGAGGCTTAGCATCCATAAAATCATTAGGTAATATCAATGAAGAGTTTATATTTTACTGGTTGCATCCATATAAAACATATTTAATTAATCAGTCAACAGGCAGTACTTTTTCAGCAATAAGGTCAGATACTGTAAGAAATATTCTTATACCACTCCCACCACTGATGGAGCAAAAAGAGATTCTAAAATAAAATACAAAAGGTATTCACTTTACTTGAAGATTTAGAAACAGTTAACTAATCATTTCTATTAATGCAAAATAAAGCTCTAATGCGGATAAAAATTCTTTTTTTGTTCATTTATCGGTGGTAATCCGAGTAGCTCTTGACTATAAGTAGAAATCCAGTATCTTTGATGATTATCGTGGTCAATTTGCGTTGCTTGTATAAGATAAAATGCAAATTTAGGCAACACTAAATCTGTATTGATATGAAGTATCTTCATTGCTGATGATTTTACCTTAAATGGAAAATCAACAAACTTGCTTTCGGTAGTAAAGTCATCAAAGATTATTACAGGCAATTCAGAAAAAATATTTTCTTTTTCGTCGGTGTACCCCAATATGAAAGATTTTCCTGCTGTTAGAACCGGCGTTTCATACTTGGATTTATAGTTTGTATCTTTAACGATATAATTAGTCGGTTGCTCATACGAAAGCAATGTTTCAAAGTTTGTTACAACCCAACCAGAAGGCAATTTTTCTCCATACTTCTCATAATAAGAGGAGTGTAAACATCTCCGTTATAATATTAAAGCGGCTATGTCGCAAATAATATTATTTCGGAGGTGTCTTTTTATGAAGACAAATCAAACATTTGAAGAATATTTGAGAAAGAGCAATCTTTCCGACAACACCATCACGTCATATTTGTGGACTGTAGATTATTTCACAAACCACTATGACGCCGTAACAAAAGAAAACTTGCTTGCATACAAAGGTTATCTTATGGAATTTTTCAAGCCAAAGACAGTGAATTTACGCATACAAGCAATCAACAAATACCTTGAATTTTTAGGTAAAGAAAAATTGCAATTGAAAGCGGTAAAAGTACAACAAAAGAACTTTCTTGAAAATGTCATCAGTAACGCTGATTACAATTATCTGAAAAAGCAGTTGAAAAAGGACGATAATATGGAATGGTATTTTGTTGTTTGGTATTTGGCTGCTACCGGAGCAAGAGTAAGTGAATTAATACAAATCAAAATTGAACATATCGAAATCGGCTATTTTGATTTATATACAAAAGGTGGAAAATTACGACGACTTTACATACCTAAAAAATTAAGAAAAGAAACTCTTGAATGGCTGGAGGAAACACACCGTTCCTCCGGCTATCTGTTTCTAAATCGTTACGGCGACAGAATTACTACACGTGGTATTTCACAACAATTAAAAAACTATGCGGATAAATACGGCTTGGATAAAAAAGTGGTTTATCCACATTCGTTTAGACATAGATATGCTAAAAACTTTCTTGAAAAATATAACGATATTGCATTGCTTGCCGACCTTATGGGACACGAAAGCATTGAAACAACACGAATATACCTTCGCCGTACTGCAAGCGAACAGCAGGCTCTTGTTGATAAAATTGTAACTTGGTAAAATCAAAACCGCCCTCACACGAGAGCGGTTCTTTATTTACGCTACTTGGTTCGCAATATCATCAAGTACAGCAAATATTTTTTCGATTGCTTCTACAATTCGTTTTTGTTCGGAAAGAGGTGGAAGTGAAATATTACAATCTGCAATATTCTCTAATGATAAATTTGGGATAGCCATATCAACTGACTTAGCGAGTAAATCACTTTTAATTATTGGTGAATTTAAAGCATAAACCAAATATTTTACATTTATTAACCTATTATTCACAAGCCTAACAATTGCAACGGCTTGATTAGTATTTAAGGGTAGTGCCTGTTGAGCGACAATGGCAGTTCTTCCTAATGTACCAGCTATTGTTATCAATATATCATTTTCTTTCAATATCGACCTTTTAAGATAATTATTATGAGATTCTTCATCTATATAATTTAGGTTTGACAAATCCAATTTGTCATATCCGGCGATATTTTCAGCTCGTAAAAAACCTATTCCAGATTGACTGTATGCAACTTTTCCACCTCTCGGTGTTGTTCCTTTTGTGATTATTTCAGATATAGTTGATAATCTAATTTTAATCCAATTACTTGGCAAATCTTGATAATAAGAGTTATCATCACCTTTAAAGATGACAGATTCCTTTTTATCACGTTTGATTTTGCCTTGTTTTATCAGTTCTTCTTTTTCGGCTCGTATACGTTCAAGAAGAACCGAAGCCGGCTCATCATTCGGGTCTTGCGGTACAAGTTTACCACGGATAGAAAGGTCGAGAATTTTGGATTTCGTTGATGAGATCAATTTCTTAAGTTGTTCCTTTTCATTGTCTAAATTGCTCAAATGCTTGTTAACCATATTGACTTTATCAATAATAGCGTTCTGCTCATTCAACGGCGGAATGGCAATTAAAAAAGTAGAAATCACTTCAGGCTTCAACTCTTTTTGATTGGTAGAACCAACTCCGGAATTTTCAAAGTATAGTTGATTAAATTTTAGAAAATAGTATATATATTGTGCGTTTATTTCTGACGGAATAGTTCTGACGGTAGTTATATGTGAATCTGGAACAATTTTAATATTGTATATATCATCCTCTTTTTTATAAATACCGACTCTGCCAAGCGTTCCCGTACCAGTTGAATTTATTATTATGTCATTATAGTAAAGAAAATCCTCATCAGCATATTTTTTTAGAGTGTTTTGTGCCAAAAATTTTGCCTTAGAAATATCTATAAATCCTGACTTTGTGTTGCATTTTTGAGCAAATACTATAACACTGCTTTTTTCTTCATATTTGGGAGCTTTTCCTCGTTTGATTTCTTTGGCGCAAATAGTTTGTAATCTACACCATTCCCAATTATTCGGCACATCAAACGGTATTTCATCTTCAATACATTTTACAGTGCCATCGGAGAATTTCTCATAATGTAAATTATCATCAGGTTTTAGGGTGTCCCTAACGAGTCTTTTACCGTTTGGAAAACTGTGTTTATCCAAATGGTCTGCTCGCTAAGATTATGCATTCGAATCTCACAAATAAAATTAAGGCACAGCTACGGAAATTTTCTCCGTAAGTTGTGCTTTTTTCTTAGTTGTATATTACTTGCTCGTTCACAATTTCCGTTGCTCGGTTGCGGATGTTATTCGTCTTTTGCACCCATAACATTGGGTTATCCGATTTCAATTTTTCTGTAACATTTTCTTTTTCGGCAAGGTCTTTTACCAACCGAGAAAAAAGATTTTGAGCCTGTTCTTCGATGTCGGCAAGGTATGAATCGAGTTTACCGCTTGTCAGCAAATTGCAGTAACGCACTTTATGATTTTGCTTCAAATATCGTTTGTGCCTCATTGCCCATACACCGATATTCGTTTCTTTTTCTTCCGCCGATAACGAAAGATTAGGCAATAAATAATCACCAACCTGCGTATAAGCGCCTCCGCTATTTTCAAAAATTGTTTTCATATTAAAACCTCCTTGATTTTAGTAAGTTTATTATACGAAAAACAAAGTAAAATTGCGAATGTGCGGATTTGGGCATAGAAAAAGGCTCTGACCTTTTACAGTCAAAGCCTTATTTCATCATTGCTATGCCTTAGTTTTATTAAGTTTTATCATACTGCCTTATAAAACCTCAGCTTTTCTCCAAGGCTTTTTTGTTCCGTTTACTACCACGATCTTTTTAAATGAATCAGGGATATTTCTAAATGAATTAAATTCCTGCTTCTGCTTTTCCTCAGAGGCCATATCATAAGCCACCTGAATATAATATCTCTGACTCCCCTGATTGACCACAAAATCAACTTCAAACTGCTTTCGAGTTGTTTTTCCTTCATCATTTTTCACATCTTAGCCAAAATACTTTCTATTACAAGTGTTAACTATGGAGGTATTATTATGGCAAATTACACAAAAACAACTATTGGAAAGGAAAACCGAATTGAGCTGCATGAAAAGTTGTCTTTAACAGGTGCAGAAATCAGTTTAAACGAACTACCTGCAGGAGCAAATGTCCCATTTGTTCATTCTCATAAAGAAAATGAAGAAATCTATGGAATTCTTTCAGGTAACGGCAAAGCCATAATTGATGGAGAAGAAATCAGCCTTTCAACTGGAGACTGGCTAAAAATCGCACCTGCTGCAAAGCGTCAGTTTTTTGCATCCGATGTTTCTGGAATTACTTATATCTGCATTCAGGTAAAAGAAAATTCTCTGGAACATTTTACAGCAGAGGATGCTGTAATCGGCTAATTAAAAGTATTTATTTACAAAAATGTACAGTTCACGATAAGCTAAGAACTGTGCATTTCTTTTTGTTCAATATTACGTTTTCTCAATTTTTCAAACAAGAAGTTACCGTTCAAACGCCAAATATCTCGTTCCTTGAAAAGTCAGTTCTCCTGTATCTCCTTCTGCAAGCATTCCATATTCTATTCCAGACACCTGAAACTCCATTCTATCTCCGCTTTCCATCTGAAATGTCACATAATACATCGTATTTGTTGTAGTATAGAATCCATGTGCTCCACTCACATCACCTGCATTTGCATATTGATGATGTGTAATGTTTTCTCTCTTCGCAACAATAATAGCTGACACAGTTAATTTAGGTGACTGATCATTCTTATTCCACGTAACAAATCCCTGTCCCAAAGAAAAAATAATAATACCAATCACAATAATAAACACGATTGGAACTATAATACTCATCGGATCAAACATCCTCTATTCACCTCTCCTCATATAATCCAAGTTTCCAGTTCCACAAATTCCAGTTAGCTCCATGATATTCTCCTCAATCCGCTGTATCACAGCCTTGAAATCATCATCTGATTTCCCCGTTGGATCATCAAGTCCCCAGTTATCATCAAACGCCCTTCCAATAAAAGGACATCCCACATTGCATCCCATGGATATTGCAATATCAACATCTGGGATATCAGTAATCAGCTTACTGTGCTGACCATTTGCTTCCATGTCTATTCCATAAATCTCTTTCATGATACGAACGGCATCCTGATTAATCTGAGGCTTTGTCTCTGTTCCGGTCGAATAGCTTTCAAATATATCTGCCTCTCTTATTACTTTTTTATTCAGAGAATAATGATGCCACTTGCCTTCCTTCTATCCAATTGGCCTTTACTGATTTATTTATATAATCTTTCATATGATCAATGTTTAATATTCTTTTGCAATTTCCTCTGTTATCTCATATATCTCTTTGAATTTTTCTAAATCCTCTGGAGATCTGATCAACATGATTTCTTCGATTTTTCCGGTCCGTATGTCTTTGAACCCTGCTACTTCTTCTCCAGTACAAATGCTTGCACGAATAACTGGTTTCATATGTTCTCTGTCATATGTTTTTTTCACGATTTTCTTTTTGAATAATCCCATGCTACCTCCCCATCTCCGAATATCTTCGACAACAAGACCAACTATCTAATTCCTGGAACATTTTTCTGCATCAATCGCAAGTACGAACATCAACGCATCCAATGCATTTCCTGGATCCTGCACATCAATAACATATGTATCAGTCATATGAAACAATTCTTTACTAACCCGTGCAATTGAATAACCGCTTTGATTAAGAATGCTATAGTCCCATTCCATAATGGTTCCATCAATATGCCATCCATTGTAATCAATATTATAATGTGGCGTCAGGAATGAGAATTCTTTGCTCAGGCATCCGATATAACTGCCGTTTTTATAAATTTCAAATTTAGGAAGAAAAGTAAGTACTTTCTGAACAACCATTCCTACTTCATTTCCATAGGCATCATAAATTACAAGTTTATGTCCCCAGGACAACTGACCTTTTACTACATAAACAGTGTTGCCTGCTTCATCATAGATATCATAGCTGTCAAACCATGAAAACAGCCTTTGTTTAAATAATAACTTCATAACTTTTCACCGCTCTCTCCAACAGATATAATTGGTTCTTTACACTTCTTCGATATTGGCTACGTGGATTTTTCCATCAGGTTGTGTATGGCTTTTCCATTGCTCTTTTGTTATGACATTTGTATGGCCAACTCTTATCTCATTAAGCAATGGTACTGGAACCTCATCGCAAGTATGATGATAAATAAATC
>ENA-OQIO01000960-OQIO01000960.1-human-gut-metagenome-genome-assembly--contig:-NODE-960-length-14812-cov-2.526251_pt1 | contig 14812 bp, 16 predicted proteins | sample MGYA00242573_ERZ504737 | MGnify/ENA primary metagenome ERZ504737 (study PRJEB26092, sample SAMD00036203) | human gut metagenome | host: Homo sapiens | study: EMG produced TPA metagenomics assembly of...
CTTCGGGTCACACCGTTCTCTGCGACAAAATAGTTACTTGTCACTATTAAGCCTTGAGATTTCAGGGCTTTTTTTGTCTTTTTGTTGCCAAAAAAGATACATCTGCCTATGTTAATTTGATGTTCTACAGTTTTATTCTGCGAAATATCCTGTCGACTATGTGTACAGTTGCAGATATCCGTTGGCTATGCTATACTTTTAATATCCTGTTACCACGCATTCAGGCCATCTATTGAGGTAAGAAAGGAACAATTCATGGAGGAAAAAGTGATTCAGACGCTGAGCAGGCAAAGGGACTCCGGAACAATTGTAGAGTTGGTGGAAAATGAAGCAGGGTTTCGCTTTGTGGTGAAGCGAGTCCAGAATCTGGAGGCCCCTATCTACCGAGCTATTTTTCAGAAGGAAACACAGGCCCTGACACGGCTGAAGGCCTGCGAGAACATTGTCCGTATATTCCGTTCGGATATCCAGGCCGCTCCGGATGGACGGAGTGAAGGCATCATTTCCATGGAGTATGTTCAGGGACGCCCCCTGTCCCAGATGCTAGATGTGATTCCGAATGCCTCAACCCGGTACAACCTGGTAAAGCAACTGACCAATGCCATCCAACACGCCCATCGAAACTCCGTGATTCACCGGGATATCAATCCCTCCAACATCCTCATTACCGACTCGTTTGAGCTGAAGCTGATTGATTTCGGAATCGCAAAAATCCGCGGGATGTTCCAGGACGGAACCACATATCAGTTTGCTACCCAGAATTATTCCGCGCCGGAAGTAACCGTCCACAGTGAAAATGCAACAGAGCGCAGCGATATCTATTCGCTGGGTGCTGTCATTTATTTTCTTTTCACCGGTGAAGTCCCAGTGACGGCTACTGAAATGCCCACGGCTATCCAATCCGCTGGCGGCATCGATGTAAAGTTAAAGGAAGTCCTTTTGAAGATGTGTGCCCCTGCCCCGGCGGACCGATATGAAAACATTGATGACTGCGAACTGGCCCTGGCTCCGCTCTACCAGCGGTATTGCGGCAGCGACGAGCGGTACTTTTTCGCCGTCCCCACCAATGCGCTCGACGATCTGAAAAGACGTAACCTAGTACGGCGGGATATGCCCTATTTAGAGTTGCTGGACAGCTTCCTTCCCGCCCAGTTTGCGGGCGGCTTGATCCGTCTTCGTGCCGAGGGGCAGACCTCCATCTATTGCTTTGACGGCATCAGCATCTCAATGGAATGCGTTTTGTCGGACGATTTTTTCCAGGTGGTCTCTTTCCGCCGGCTGGATGCCTTCAAGCGGGAGCAGCACAAGCGCTTTTCCATGGAGGTTCCTGGGCATTTTCAATTTCTGTTTTCGCACAGAATCGCAAACACCCCTCTTCCCAACAATTGCAGCCAGATCCTAAGCAACCGGGTTGCTGATTTTCAAGCGGATATCCACTCGCAGAAAAATATCGACCGGGAATACGACACACAGTACGGTATCTGGCGGGAATTCATCCAAGCTATGATTGCAGACGCGTCTAAGAATACTGTCCGGTTGTACTACACAAGTGTCCGCTATGAAGACGGGATGTTCCTGTTCCGGCTGGATCCGGACAGCGTGCCGGATGAGACGTTCAGCCAGGATACCCTGTTTATTTTTGAGCAGCGTGGGCGTTTCAAAAAGAAGCCAATTCTGGCAGAGGTCGGTACCTTCTGGGAATACCGGGAGGACGGCGCTGTGATGGCTATCAAGGCCGCACCCAGGAAGCCCCGGCTGCCGAACAATGGTTCTATCTGTTTGGATTACCGCAAAGAGATCCAGCAGTACCGCCGCCAGGAGGCAGCACTGGAGGAATTCCGCCGATCTGAAACCGCTAACGGCGGAAATCTGAAGAGCATTTTTGTGGGTGCCGAGCAGCCCGGGTATTTCCAGCTCAAGGCTATGCCCTGCTTCTATAATAAACAGCTGGATTTTACCCAGAAGCGCGCGGTCCGGAAAGCGCTGGAGGCGGAGGATATTGCTTTGATCCAGGGGCCTCCAGGCACCGGTAAAACCAATGTCCTGGTGGAAGTAATCCGGCAGATTCTGGGGGAAAACCAACGGAATCCTGCACTAGATCAGAAAATTTTGATTGTGTCCCAATCTCATGCCGCCGTGGATAAACTGCTGGAAGACCTTGCAGCCTATCTGGAACATACGACCATCCGTATTGGTCACGAGGAAAATATTGACCCCAAGATCAATGAACGTTTCGGATTGGACCACTGCCAGACCCTATGGGTGAAGGAAAGCGTTGAGAACTGTAAAGCGTGGCTGGCCCAACGTTTATTGGAACAGCACATCCCCATGGAGCCATTCTGTAAATACGCACAAGTGTTGGAAGAGCTGAAACTTGCAAATCTGGAAGAAACAGAACACATACGTCTGGAACGGGTTGCCACAGACTTTGAAAACACTTACGGGAAAAGCCGCACCAATCCTTACGTACAGAGCTGCCTGATTTCCGAACAATGGATCCGACGCATCAGTGAGAGCAATGAGCTGGGAGAGTTTTATATCAAAAACGCTTCCATTATCGTAGGTACTTGCATTGGCGTCATTTCGGATCCCCGCGTCCGTGACTCGACCTTCGACTATGTGATTGTAGACGAAGCAGCAAAGGCAACTCTGCCGGAAATCATGGTTCCCTTGGTTCGGGCACGAAAGGCAATTTTAGTGGGCGACCACAAGCAACTGCCACCGGTCTTTGATCGGAATGCCCTCAAAGCCAGCTTCCATTCTTCGCAGATCGATGAGCTTCAAAACACCGGGTTCGGGAAACTGTTTGACATCCTGCCCGACAGCTGTAAAGAGACGCTTTCCACCCAGTACCGGATGCATCCGGCGATCCGGCGATCTCATCAGCTTTCTTTTTTACGATAGCAAAGTGCAAAATGGCGTTAAGGCATCTGAGCGAACTACGAACCTTCCCATGCTCAATAACCGCGCCATCACCTGGCTAACCACCTCCAATGCCGGTTCCGTCCGCTTTGAACAATCCGTCGGGCACCAACGCGGATACATCAACCATCTGGAAGTCACTGTGATCCAAAGCTGCTTGCAAAGGCTGAACCAAGAAATCTCCGCTCAAGGGGAGAAGTATTCCATCGGCATCATCACGCCATACCGGGCGCAGCTGGAGCTAATCCGGAACCGCCTCAAGCAAATCCCATTGAGCCACATTGAAGTCGATATCAACACCGTGGATGCATTCCAGGGCAGTCAGCGTGACATCATCATCTACTCCACCGTCCGAAGCAGCAATCAGCGGCGTATCGGATTCTTGAAAGAGGAAGCACGGCTGAATGTTGCCTTCTCCCGCGCGAAACGGGCCTTGATCATTGTCGGTGACGGAAAGTTTCTCCGCAATCCCCGTATCCCCGGCAACCGCTTTCCCTATGTGATCAGCTATATGCAGGAGCATCCCGAATTTTGTCAGGAAATCGATATAAAAGAGTTTACAAATGCTGTCTGAATGGCAAAAAATGTTGATAAATACATTCCTCCGCAGCTTTCCGGCTATGATTTCATCTGTCGGGTTCCAGTCTATATTCCTGTCCAGGAAATCGGCTTGACTGTCTGGGAACGGCGTGTCCAGGTGCTCTCCTTTGTTCAAGAATGTGTCCTCACCGCCATCCGCATCGGTTCCAAATCCCTCCCCGATCTTGCCGATCAGTTCGGCCTGCCAGAAAGTATTATGCTACAAATCGTATCACAGCTGGACAGTGAACAGCTCACCGCTGTTTCCTGTGGCGACATTGTCCTGACTGATTTGGGGAAAAAGGTGCTGGAGAGCCAGAAGAAGGTCAAGACCCTGCGCAGCCAGCTCAGCCGCATATCGGTAAACCAGATCACCGGTGAGGTCTCGGATACGCCCCTCTTGGGCACCTACCGGGAGCCGCCGCGGGGGCAGGCATACCTTCTGGAGAAGTATCCACTCAATCTGGAATTCCTGCGCAGTCAGTTCGATACGCTAGCGGTAATTTACCGAGAGAGCCGTCTGGCCAATGTGGTATTCCAGAGTACTGCTGAGAGCGCTGAGCTGTATCGGATTCTTGATATCTCCTATCACACACTGTCCTATCAGCGCGAGTTCTGCTTCGTATATCTAAATCAGGCGGATCGCTCCCTGGCCTTTCACTTCCAGTCTGGAATCCAAGCTATGCAGATGTACTGGCGGAACAGCTCAACTGCCGACACTTGGTGCCTGGAACCTCTTCTCTCCGCCCAACCGTCCTTGCGCCGCTTCCCCGGAGGAGGAACAACTGCCCCACGACTTGATTGCGGCGTTCAAACTCCGTGGAGCGCAGAGTGACTGGGCAGATTTACTGGAAGCGGCCTATTACGCCGACCGCCCGCTGCTGGACGGAGAACTTCAGGATATTCTGTACCATTGCGCCGCTTTTAAGGCACCGCGCATCTTTATCCAGGCACCGTTTTTGGCAGAATTGCTCAACGATGACATCCTCCGCACAATTTTTTCTGCGCATACAAAGGAGGTTATCGTCCGCTATAACCGGAATGATTATCAGGCCGATTTTATATTGGGCAGGATGGGAAAACTGCGAAAAGACTGTGTACTGACCACAGTCCCTTCTGAGGACATCTCTTCCGTGAAGTTCTGCTTCGGTACCGCCTGTTTTATCCAGGGCCAATACGCGGCCAAGGAGACCGTTTACAAGCGCCGCCTTTACAAGCTGTGCGCTGAAATAACATTTAATTCTGCTCAGATTGACTCACTCTGGAATAATCTTTTAGAAATTGGGTCAGAAGCTCCAAGCAAATCGTAATCTGAACAGGATGAAAGGAAGTCTGTACGTTGGGCGTGGTTTTCTTTACCGACATAACTGACAAAGCCAACTGCAAATAGGTACGAAGGAATGGCAGTGCATCAGCACAGCCATTCCTTCGTACTTTTATTCTAGCGCACGGTCTGTTCAATCTCCAAATCGCTGTATCGGAACTTGACCCGGATTGTTTCCTCATCGACTACAGTGACCCGTTCAATCATCTTGCGAACGATCCCGTCATCATACTGTTGGAAGCCACTGAGGTGTTCCTCCAGGTAAGCTGCTAACTCTGCCATACGTGAGTCCTCGTTGATTCTGTTGGCTGCCTCCTTCTTCGCTGCATCAATCCGTGTCTGCAGGTGCTGCTTTTCTTCCAACAGGGCCTTGAGCTGCTCTGTTACTTTCCCATATAGCGATAGAGGAATGTCACGATCTGACCGCGCGTGCAAAGATCATTCGGAGAGAATGTCGTTGCGCTGGTTCCCTCGGTCACTTTTTCGCTCATCGCCCAAAGAGTGGCATTATAATAGTAAGCTGTTTCACTCACATCGGCAAAAGAATTGCTTCCGCTCACCGCAGGAGAATTTGCATAGCGATAGAAGAATGCCACAGTCTGCCCGCGTGTACAGGTATCGTTGGGAGAAAACGTCGTTTCACTGACTTAAATAAAAAGTGGAGACACATTTGCCAATCGCGAGTGCGCCTCCACTCATCATTTCAATCGGATAATCTGCTTGTAGAGCATTACGAACTTTTTCTCCACCACCATGTTTTCGTGGTAGTGCCCGAAGAACCAGTATTGGAATCGGCAGTGTTCCCGAACCTCATCGAGGAAGTCCGTCAGGGCATCCCGCCTGAATAGCCCGCCGCTGAATGTTTCCTGAATGCTGCTGGGGGAGCAGTGGGTGATGATGTAGTCCACATCCCAGCCTGCTTTGTCCAGTGCTTCTCTTGCGGTCCGGTATTCGTCCTCACTGGGCAGTTCCTTTTTCCACCAGGATCGGTGGTTGATTCGGTAGAGAGCCCCCGCGGCGTTGAGCTGCCGGAGCTTTCGCTCGTAGTTCGGATCGTCTGGTTCCAGAATGCCGTCCCGGATGTCATGACTGCTGGCCCCGCCCATGGTAAAGACTTTCTTTCCACAGATCTCGTAGAGCTGTCCTCGCATCAGGTGCAGGACGCTGGGACGGATCGGCTGCACCAGCCCGCCGTGCCACACACTTGTCGGGTAGCTGCGGAGCAGATCATAGTTTTCGTGATTCCCACTGACGAACAGGGTGGTGAATGACCTGTCTTCCAGCCAGTCGAGCCATTGTTGTTCAATCTCACTGCCATCCCAGACGCCGCCAAAGTCGCCACAGATGATGAGGTAATCGTCTTTGGTCAGGCCCCCTTGCTCGCGGAATGCCACAGGGCGGAGCCTGCTGAAATCACCGTGGGTGTCACCGGTCATAAAAATTGCCATCTTTTTTCGCCTTCCCTTTTTATTGTAATCCTTGCTCGAGAACCACATTGGAGTCTCTAAACTGGATACCGAAGCTGAAAAAGCAGAATATTATTCATTCTTGCTGGGGTTGTTCAAGTCTGTTTTGCGCTCACACCGCAATGACACTCGTTACCGACAGCTTTTCAGCTTAATGCCATGATCACGTTCGAGACCTTCTAAAAATTCATCAATTTTTGGATTGGCTACTATATGACCTTTGTACTTTTCCCGCATGCACTTGCGAACGGTTTCTTTTTCTTCATCTGACAATGTATCATAGAAAAAGAAGATGTCACCTTGAATGCTGAATTCCATTAGCGTGTCCATATCGCTATCCACTCCTGTTCTTTTGTTGCTTCCAGTATAGCAGGCTGCAGATCCACAGTCTATCAAAAGGAAGCATCAAAAGCATTCTTCTACCTTTCCAACAGATCCGCTACATCCGTGGGCCGTTATCCGGTTTTCTACTCTGTCGAAACTTATTGATGGCAACTGCCAAATAACCTTTTCACTGGCTCATTTTGCCGTTTTTGTCGCAAAGCAGTAAAGGAAAAAGCGGCGCTGCGCCGCTCTTTCCTTTACTGCCTGCCTGTAGGGATATTGGCAGATCTGCACGATCCGCAGGATGGGCTTGACTTTGCTCACGCGGTTGTCTCGGTAGTGTCCGAACAAGCGACAGCGACAATTGTCTTTGCTCAGGTCGCCTTGCTCACGGAATGCCGCAGGGCGGAGCTACCAAAATACCCGTGGGTGTCGGTCATAAAAATTGCCATCTTTTTTCGCCTTTCCTTTTTATTGTAATCCTTGCTCGAGCACCACATCGGAGTCTCTAAACTGGATGCGGATCGTGTCGGCGTCCTCGACCGTGATCTTCTGAATGATCTGCCGGACGAACTCATCGTCGAACTCCGTGTAGCCCTCGCTGCATTCGATCAAGCTGTCCCACATTTGCTGGCGCTTGGCAACTTGTTCTTCCAGACCGACTTCTTCCTGCTGGGTCTCTAAAATTTGTTCCTTGAGAGATGCCTTCTCATCCGTCAGGGCTTTCATTCTGGCGTTCAGATCAGCGTCGGCCATGTTGGACAGCAGCATGTCCAGCAGATCAGCTGCTCATGGCTGACTTCGTCAAGGCGGCGCTTCAGCGTCAGCAGTTTTGTACCGGTCTGAGTCAGCGCCTGCTTGGCTTCCTCCACCATCGCCAGCACATCGGGGCAGACCTCCTGCCGGATGGCTGCGTACTCGTTCATGGCGTTGAGGATGGCACTGTGGAGCTTGCCTTCATCCAGCGTAGGCGAGGCATGGCAGTATTTTGTACCGAACTCCAGCCGGGAGACACACCGCCAGACGATGCGCTTTTTTCCGTCTCTGGCCCATGTCACCCGCTTGTAGGGGGAACCGCACTCACCGCACACCAGCAGTTCCGTCAGGGCGTATTTGCCGGAATATTTTCCGAGTTCCGTCTTGCCGCTCTTTTGCAGCACCTTTCGCTTGCTGGAGCGGCGCGTCATTTCTTTCCGCACCAGATCGAATGCCTCTCTTGAGATGATGGCGGGGTGGTTGTTTTCAACATAGTACATGACGCGCTCACCGCGGTTTTTTCGAACCTTCTTGGAGAGGCAGTCCGTAACATAGGTTTTCTGCAGCAGAGCATCCCCAATGTACTTTTCGTTGGTCAGAATGTTATGGATGATGGCGGGTGACCAGCACTCCACACCCTGGGCTGTGGGAACACCGTCCTCGTCCAGCTCCCGTTTGATCTTACCTAATGTGCAGCCGTCCAGATACCTGCGGTAGATGCGGCGGACGATTGTGGCTTCCTCCGGCACGATCTCCGGCTGGCCGTCCTCGCCCTTGCGGTAGCCCAGCATTTTCTTATATTGAAAGTGGACATTGCCTGCCTTTGCGCTTTTCTCTTTGCCCCATGCAACATTTTTGCTGAGTGACTCAGACTCTGCCTGGGCAAACCGCTGAACAGGGTAACCAGGAACTCACTGGATTCCGTAAGAGTATTGATATTCTCCTTTTCAAAGTACACGCCGATGCCATTGGCTTTAAGAAGTCGGACCGTATCCAGACAATCCACCGTGTTTCGGGCAAAGCGGGAGAGGGACTTCGTGATGATGAAGTCGATGCGGCCACGCTTGCAGGCGGTGATCATCTTATTGAACTCCGCTCTCTTTTTGAGGCTGGTTCCGGAGATGCCCTCATCTGCGTAAATGCCCGCCATCTCCCAATCAGGGTTGTCCTGAATCTTCTGGGTGTAGTAGGTCTTTTGGGCTTCATAGCTGTTGAGCTGTTCCTCGCTGTCGGTGGATACGCGGCAGTAGGCCGCCACACGCATCTTGCCATCGTAGTTTCTAAGTAATTCTTCCGGCTTCCTGGTCGGTGGGATTTCCCGCACACGCCGTTCTAAAGTGGTTGTTGCTGCTTCCATGGTTATTTGTCCTTTCCAGTGAAGTTATCATCCGTAAATGTGAGGCTCACCGTAGCGTCAGACGCGACGGTGATATAAGAGACCACCCGGCGAAAGCGGAGCCAATCCACTTCCACTGGGCAGTCTGAGGGTTCACATTCAGAAATAGGCTGGGGGCAGCAGTCATATCGTGCGGCTGCCCCCTGTAAAATGAGAGCCATGACTGCTTCGGGTGAGTCAGGCTGTTCGAGCCTCGGTTGATGGCGTTGTTCAGCCGAATGACCTCCGCAGAGGGAACATAAGCGTCCGCCTCCTGGCATTCATGCGTCTGCATTTGGTGGGCAACTTCTTGGAACGTCTCATCCGTATCCAGAGAAACGGAAATGCCGCAGTGTTCGCATTTGAGATACACCTTGCTGCGATCCTGCCAGCGTCCACCCAGACGAACCATCTTTCCACCGCAGGTACATCGAAAGTAGGGCTTTAACCGGTCAACGACCGTCACCTCTTCGGACACCTGCCGCCTGTCATTCTTTTCTGAGATCTTGTCCTGCACAGCTTGGAAATCGGTTTCCGCGATCATCACAGGATAACCATCTTTTCCGGTGTAACGGGCATTTTCCAACATGCGCTTTATCTTATGCTTGTTCCAAAGCGGTATTTCGGAGCTGTATGGAACGCCCTGCCGATTCAAGCATCGGAGATGTCCTGGTAAGATGCTCCGGCACTGTAGAGGGCGAACAGCATCTGAACGACCCGCTGCTCTTCCGGAACGATCTCCAATGCGCCGCCACGGATCTGGTATCCATATAAAATCTTGCGTTTTGTCATCTTACCGCCACCTCCAATCGCTCCCTCAGTTCCAGCCCGCCATAGAGTCGGAAACGAATCTCTGTTTGAGATTCCGCGATGATCTTTTCCACGAGACTTCGAAGAGATCATCGTCGAAGTCATCCATCTGTTCCGGCCCGTCAAGAATCGTCTGCCGCACCTTCCGAAGCGCGTCCATGACCTCGTCCAATGCTTCATTCTCCGCCAGCCTGCGCCGTTCCCTGCGGAGCTGCGCCAGCCTGGCGCTGATCAAATTCATACGGGCCGTGCAGGCGTCGGCGTCGAGCAGACCATTGACACGCAGGTACTGATCTTATGGCTTTCTTCCGTCGCTTCCGCAATGGCGCGGTTGATCGTCAGAATCTTCGGATTATTTTGCCGCAGGATGGAGTCAAGGGTGTTCAGCTGCTCCATGGCAGGTTTCAGGATGATGTCGGCATTGTTTTTGAGTTTCCGGTACATTCGAAGAAACGCTGCGGAGATCTCGGATTCCGGAATGCGGCCCACCGGGCAGGACGCGGCGCTGCGGTCGTGCTTTCGGCAGGTCCAGCAGGTGTAGCCGGCTTTCGTGCACCTGCGATGAAAGGGTGTTCCGCAGTATCCGCAAAAGATTTTCATGGAGAATGGACTCTTGTTTTTCCTCTTTTTAGCCCGCTCAGCTTTACGCTGTAGGAGAGCCTGCACCTTTTGAAAGGCTTCCTTGTCAATGATGGCGGGATGGGTGTTTTCGACGTAGTATTGCATTTGCTCTCCGCAGTTTTTCTTCCGAACAAACGGGAAGCCGCAGGTGTATGACTTCTGACAGAGAGAGTCTCCAATGTATTTCTCATTGGTCAGGATGTAGCGAATGCCAACCTCGGTCCATAGTCCAGGCTCCCGATGTGGCGAGATGCCTTTAGCAATCAGCACCTCCGCGATCCATCTCATGCTGCGGCCCTTGAGGTAGGAACTAAAGATCCATCGCACCACGGCAGCTTCCTCTGGGATCACCTCAAGATTTTTCTTGTCTACCATGCGGTAGCCGTAGGGAGCGGTGCAGGCGATGAATAAGCCTTGCTCCATGCGATGCTGATAACTCAGACGCTGGTTTGCTGAGATGGATAGGGACTCCTGCTGGGCCAGAGAGCCGGAAACGCTCACCATCAGTTCTGTGGTGAGCGTTCCTGTGTCGATATTTTCTTTTTCAAATCGGACGGTGACGCCCATACCGGAGAGTTCTCGCAGGGAGGCGAGGCATTCTTTGGTGTTGCGGGCGAAACGGGCTACTGACTTCACCAAAATGCGGTCGATCTTGCCTTTTCGGCAGTCCCGCATCATCCGGTTAAAGTCATCACGCTTGTCCATGCGCGTTCCGGTGAGGCCCTCGTCGGCGTACACATCCACCAGCTCCCAGCCGTCGTGCTGAGCGATCACCTCGGTGTAGTTGCGGATCTGGGCCGCATAGGAATGCAGCTGATCCTCAGAGTCTGAGCTGACACGGCAGTAGGCGGCGACACGCAGGTGCTCCGGCACAAGCGCGTTTGGTTCAATCACTTTCACCGTGGCCATCAGCGTTCCTCCCGCTGGTGGGCAGCCATCGCTTCGCTGCGGTTCACGCAGCCATGCAGGTCTTCGATAAAGATGTTCAGGGTAGACGGGCTGTCAAACCCGTTGATGTAACCAACGCCGTCATTCTGCGTGTACTTGTCACCGTCCTGATACCCCAGCTTTTCCGCCTGTGCCGCTTCAAGGATGTCGATCCAAACAGAACCGTCTTTGCGGTAAATTTGTTTTAAATAATACTGGTATTCCACACTGTGTCCTCCTTGCATCTTTTTTGGCAACACACAAGCTACCACACTATCCGCGGAATAGCCAGCACTATTCCCGAACAGTCTGCGGGGCGTATTTTTCTCTGGCGAGTCCCTTGGCATAAGCCAGTTCCTTTGCTGACAGAAGGCCCTTCTCGGATAAGTGCTCCAGCATCCGGATGGCCAGCCGGTACTGCAATTCCTTCTTGGCGTCGATCATGCGCACACCTCAAAATAGCTTTCCGGCTTCAGCTCCCGCAGGAACTTCGTTACAGCCCGCAGGCTGCTCGTGGTGCGCATTTCCGGCAGGGCATCCAGCATGGCTTTGTTGTATCGGCGGCCGCGGCCTGCGCGCTCATCCAGAATGGCAATGACGCAGGTATCGGACTCCGTTCGGATAGCCCGCCCAAAGCCCTGACGCAGCTTAATCTGCATTTCCGGAACGGCCACATTCTGAATAAATTGGCGAAGGGAAGCGTATTCCTCCCGCTCTTTTTCCTTCAGTGCGTCAGGATAGGCGAAGGGCAGGCGGGGAATCACCAGCAGGGATACGCAGTCGCCGGGGAAATCAAAGCCTTCCCATGCTGCGCCTGTGGCCAGCAGTACAGCCCCCGGTGTTTGCCGAAACCGCTCCGTCATGTGCATGGCGTTTCTGCCCAAGGTAAATAACGGGAAGCTGAGTTCCCGCTCCCGCAGCCTATCCTTTACCGCTGACATGGCGGCGTAGGAGGTGAACAGCACCAGCGCATGGCCCCAAGCCGCGCGGATGAGTTCCGCAATTTCATCTGTCAATCCATCATAGTATGCTTCCGAACTTTGGCTCGGTGGAAGCTGCGGCAAGTACAGCAGGCAATTCCGCTTATAGTCAAAGGGAGAAAGAGAAACCGACTCCGTTACGCGCCGCCCGTCCATCAGTCCAGTCTGCGAACGAAAACGGTGAAAGTCATCCCCTACAGCCAAAGTCCCAGAGGCCAGCACAAAAGCGTGTTCCGGCCTCCACAGGACTTGGCGCATCTGTTCCGTCAAATCTGAAACGGTGGCGCACAGCATGGTTCCGCCATCGCCGTCATCCGCTGTGTAGAGGATCATATTCGTTCTCGGACTACTCAAGAGGGACACCGTGCCACGCAGTTTTTCCAACTGCCTGCGCCCCTGCGCCGACAGCAGCCTGCCGACCTGTTTCTCAATAACAAGAAGAGATCGGCTGGGGATCGTCAGTAAGCGAAGGTACGCATCCAGGGGTTCGGTTTCCTCTCTGGGCTGCGTGAGCTTGCGGAGCAGCGACCCCATCGTGTCTGTCAGTACATCTGCTGCCAGCAGATATCGTTCCGCGCGGAGCTGGTTGATCATGCTTTGGATGTCACTGGCAGTCAGCGTCATGCCGAACATCTCCCGTGCCGCTTCCGGCAGCTTATGGGCTTCATCTACGATGATGACGCTATGCTCCGGGAAAATGGGTCGTTTGCCCTGACTGCGGTGGATGCGTCCGCCAACAACAGATTGTGGTTGCAGATCTGGAACACATATCGATCCGCGTCGCAGCGTTTCAGGAAGCGCTTGTACCGGCAGTCTGATGATCGCAGTCACAGAACTGTGGAACGCAGACACGTTCCCGGTCATACCCGCTGAGATGGGGGACATTGTCCATATCCAGCGTTCCCTTCAGCGTGCGAAGGCGTCGGCGGCTGCCGGATCTTTCTTTTGAAAGTTCACCTGACGAAGCCGCCTTTGCAGGCGTTCGTCGCAAACATAATGACCTTTTCCTTTGCGGATCACAGAGAGCAGCGGGCGGGCGATCTGTCCGTCTGCCAGCAGGATGCAGGACAGCAGCGGAAGGTATTCCGTCTGCACGGCGTTCTGCAAGGCGATGCTGGAGGTTGAGATAATGACGGGCTTGCGCAGCGCCTCCGTGTCGGATCGGTTGGCCGCTGCGGCAGCTACCAGATAAGCGTAGGTCTTGCCGATGCCGGTGCCTGCGTCGCACAGGGCGATGCCACCGTTCAGCATGGTATCCAACATTCGGTGGCTGAGCTTGATCTGCTCGGAACGCTCCGCCATGCCCTGGGCAGGCAGCAGGTCTTTGAAAATATGGTCGATCATGGCGTGGGCTTTCTGCCTGTTTGTATCATTTGTATTCATCCGTGGATTTCCCCTATCATGATAAAAAGTATTTTTGTCATTCGTTTCACCGTATTTGCAGCTCGCGCCCCGGTGGATAAAGGGAACAGTACGGACAGAAGGCGGCTACCTTCTCACGGGCGTATTCCTGGGGTCTCTACTGCTTTCAACCCCAGGGCAGCCAGCCTCTTCATGCTGGCCAGTGCTTTGTGTCTCATTATCAGCCCGAACAGAGTCATTGCCAGCCGACTTTGCCAAAGTCGGCCCGTCACAGGTTTTATCGCTCGCCGAAGATATCTCCTCCGGGTCATGGCGCACACTGCGCGAACGCTCATCCGTCCGGGCGGTTGCCCGTACTGCTGGTATGCACTTTTCAAGGAACAGTGAGGGATCTCCTTTTGGGTCCCTCACTGTCCTCCCGAAAAAGCCCTCGGGTGAATACCCTTAATTTGAAAAATTCTCAAAACATTTCTTCAGATCCCGCAGAATACGGTCCCGGCGTTTGATGACCGCCCTCTGGGTAATTCCGATCCGCGCCGCGTAGTCTCTGGTGGACACGCTATCGAAGAACAGCGCGTTGATCAACTCCCGATCCGCGTCATTCAGAGACAGCATGGCCAGCAGCAACATCTCCTTTCGTTCCGCAAGGCTCTGTGCCTGCTCTCGTTCCAGCGCTTCTTCCTCCGCGCTTGGGGCTGCTTCCGCGTTGACATAGTCCGGAAGCAGATCATCCTCCGTCATCTGCTCCAGCGAGAGGATCTTCCCAGAAAACTGTTCCTCCCGCACATACCGCTCCCGGCGGTCTACCTGGGAGTAGGCCAGATACACATCCTCCGCCACTTCCACATCCACACCATCCACGGTGATGATATTGGCGATCACTTCACCAGCTTCGTTATAAATGCGTCTATAATTGCGTTCTTCCTGCCATTTTTTCATTTTTCGTGACTCCAATCTCAGATTTTTTTGAAAGTTCTGAGATCGGGTCACGGGTATTTGGCGACATAGGTCTGCCAACGCTGGAGCATACAAGTCCTTTCCGCCACTCAACAATGCGAAAAGGGCGCAAAAAAAGAGCCTTACGCATAGCTGAAAAGCTACTTGTAAGGCTCCTAACTCAATACTTCCCGCTTACGTCTGATTCGACGCTGGGTGGTTGGTGCGCTTGACGAAGTTATATATTGTTTGTCTTTTCTTGATTCAGGCCCATGCCGTATCTCTGCAGAGAGTGGGCACGATAATCGACGGCTCGGTCCTGTGCCGCACGGTGATTCCCACCTGCATACCGCACCTTCGGACACTTTGCGATAATATCAGCTTGGTTCATCCCCTACCATGCAAACAGCCGATATTGGGAAAGGGCCGA
>ENA-OQIO01000961-OQIO01000961.1-human-gut-metagenome-genome-assembly--contig:-NODE-961-length-14796-cov-4.840003_pt1 | contig 14796 bp, 19 predicted proteins | sample MGYA00242573_ERZ504737 | MGnify/ENA primary metagenome ERZ504737 (study PRJEB26092, sample SAMD00036203) | human gut metagenome | host: Homo sapiens | study: EMG produced TPA metagenomics assembly of...
TTCAGAGACAGCTTGCAGGTGCCTGCTGGGGTGCACACCAGCCCACACCATGGGTGTAGCCGCTGATGTCCTTGATCTCATAGGCCTTGACCCATGCGCTCTTCGGGGATGGGAGCCGGACCATGCTTAGGACCTTTGGTGATCGGGCACATATTCTGTACTTGCTGCGAATAGGTCATAATCATACTCTCCTTTTGACAAATTGATGCCATTGGCAGGGGGTGTCCTGCCGTTTGCATTGACCGGCTGCGCCGCTCTCTTCCGCGCCACGCCGGTACTACCACGCATGATTTTATTATAGAGAACCTTGGCGGAATTTGCAAGACGTTTTGCGGATTTTTTCACAAGCATTTTTAACAGTTATATGTCACTAACTAGCACTTTCACCGCTTTCACTGCCCAGTTCGTCACATTTCTATCATATTTGTCAAAAGGAATATCTTGCGCTGTCCGGTTCAGTTTTTTCTGGGCGGCTGTTGGGCCCTGACAGGCCGGAGCGCCCAGATACACACAAAGCCCGCCGCCGCGCCTGCCATGGCCAGCCAGTGCCGCCCGGTGGCAAGACCCCAGAGGTTCGCCGCAAAGGGGAAGGCAAGGCTGCCCACGCTCTGTCCCAGCGCCAGAAAGCCGTAGTTCACCCCGGCATGGGGCAGGCCGAACAGGTCGGTGGAGAGGGAGGGCAGCACCGCCGCCAGCGCCGAATAACAGAAGGTAAGCCCTGCGTACACAGCCACAACGAGCCAGCCCTGTGCGAACAGGAAGGCCGCTGAAAGCCCCAGCGACACGCCGAACAGGATCAGATCAGTGGGGCGGCGGCCGATCCGGTCGCTGAGCAGGGGCATCAGCAAGCGGCCCGCCGCGCTGCCCACGCTGCCCAGCACCACACTCCACAGGGCAGCGCCCTCGTCCAAGCCCCGCTCCATGCCCAGCTTTAAGATGATGGGGCTGAACAGCAGCACCGCCGGGGTGGAACAGCAGACCGCTCCGGCGCAGAGCCAGTACTGTTTTGTTCTGAGCATCTGCAGCGGGGCAAGGTCGAGGGCCGGGGTGCCCTTTCCCCTGCCCTGCTCCTCGGGCTTCTGCTTTGCCGGGGGCGGGTCGGTGAGCAGGGCACTGCCCACAAGGCAGACCGGCAGCGTGAGTGCCCCCAGCGCCCAGAACGCTCCCCGGATCCCCTGCACCGGGCCAAAGCCTTTCAGCGCCGTGCGGACGAATCCGGTCAGGAACGCACCGCTCAGGCCCACCGCGCCGCCAATGACCCCCGTGGCAAGGCCCTTGCGCCCGGCGTACCATTTCTGGGCGCAGGACTGGATGGACGGTAGAGAAACGCCGTGCCCAGCCCCGCCGGAATGCTGAACACTGCCCAGAACCATACCCCCTTCTCCCCGGCAGGAGGGCCGCCGCAAAGAACCCGCCGCAGAGCAGGCCGGTGCCCCACAGCGCCGCACAGCGCGGGCCTTTTTTATCCTGCAAAAAACCGCCGATGACGCATCCCACCCCGAACGCTGCGATCAGGATGCCGAACGCATAGCCAGCGCCGTCCTCGGTCAGGCTGAACTCGTCCATCACCGGCTGCTGGAACCACACCCCACGCCGCAGGCAGGCCCGTCAGGATCTGAACTGGCCGCCCCCGCCGCCAGGATCGCCCAGGTGGTGCGCTGTAAACTGCTTCATCTGTTTTATCACCTCGTTCTGTCAGTGTGCCCTTTTTCATTGACAAAACGGCATGATTCTTTATAATTAAAGATGTTCAAATTAAAATAACTTCACCCTCTCCGTCAGTGCTGACGCACTGCCACCTCCCCCAAAGGGGGAGGCTCTGGCGGTTCTTTGAAAGGCCTCATCTGGGATTGCCCTTGGCTCTCCCTTTGGGAGAGCTGTCGAGCGAATGCGAGACTGAGAGGGTGAGGATGCTGAGAAAGAGGAACCAACTATGAAATCACAGGCATTGAAGGGTATGCGGGACCTGCTGCCCGCTGAGCAGACTCTGCGCGACTACATCCAGGGCAAGATCCTGGAGACCTACCGTGCTTCCGGCTTTGAGCGCATCTCCACCCCCATGCTGGAGGATATGGAGAACCTGGACAAATCCGACGGCGGCGACAACCTGAACCTCATCTTCAAGGTGATGAAGCGCGGAGACAAGCTGACCAGCGCGCTGGGATCCGGCGACCCCAAGCAGTTCTCCGACATGGGCCTGCGCTATGATCTGACCCTGCCCCTGAGCCGGTTCTACGCTGCCAACAAGGACAAGCTCCCCCACCCCTTCAAGGTCATCCAGACCGACCGCGTGTTCCGCGCCGAGCGTCCCCAGAAGGGCCGCCTGCGCGAGTTTGTCCAGTGCGACATCGACATTCTGGGCGACGAGAGCCCCAACGCCGAGGTGGAGCTGATCGATGTGACCGCCCGTGCCTGCTGGGCATCGGCTTTATCGGCTTCACCGTGAACATCAATGACCGCCGCATCCTGCGCGGAATGCTGGAGAGCATGGGCTTTGCCGCCGACACACTGGACTCTGTCTGCATCACCTTTGACAAGATGGATAAGATCGGTGCTGAGGCGTGAAGGCCGAGCTGACCGAGAAGCAGCTGCCCGAAGCTGCCATCAACGCGCTGGCCGATTTCATTGCCGCCGGTGATGTGACACTGGAGTCCGTAGCTTCCCGCTGTGCCGACCCCGCCATTGCCGATGACCTGAAGTATGTGCTGGCCACCGCAAAGGCCATGGCCAACGGCCGCTTCGATGTGGCTACTGCCCCAGCCTGGTGCGCGGCCAGGGCTACTACACCGGCATGGTGTTTGAGATCACCTGCCCGCAGTTCAGCGGTGCAGTGGCTGGCGGCGGCCGCTACGACAACATGATCGGCAAGTTCCTGGGCACCAAGGTGCCCGCCGTGGGCTTCTCCATCGGCTTCGAGCGCGTCTGCGGCATCCTGCTGGAGCAGGGTTATCAAATCCCCGGTGCCAAGCAGAAGATCGCCCTGCTCTACACCAGCGATGTGGACTTCCCCGCCGTGCTGACCAAAGCCGCACAGCTGCGCGACACCTACAACGTCACCGTTCTGCCTCAGGCCAAGAAGCTGGGCAAGCAGCTGGGCCAGCTGGAAGCTTCCGGTTTCGCCGGTGCCGCCTTCATGGATAAGGATGAGGTAAAGATCTTCGCACAGCAGTAATGGGCGGGCGCGGGAAACTTCCCGCCGCCCTTTGCAACAGCATATATAATAAAGCCCTCTCGGTCGATTGGCCGGGAGGGCTTCGTTTTGTACAATCAAATTACAAGCTGTACAGTTCCGTATACTTTTTGGTCAGATAATCCAGATAGTAGTGTGCATCAAAGGTGCCGCAGGCGTTTCTGACGACTTCAGCAGGCTCCAACAGGTGGCCGTACTGGTGCACCTTTTCCCGCAGCCAGCCGGTGACGGCAGAGAGATCCCCGTGGGCCACGTCGCCGTACACATCGAATTCCTGCTCCATATTGTGGAGCATCTGGCACCGTAGCATTGCCCAGAGCGTAAGACGGGAAGTAGCCGAAGGAACCGCCCGACCAGTGGCTGTCCTGCAGGCAGCCCTCGCGGTCATTGGGAACCTCCACGCCCAGATACTCCTTGTACAGCTCTGCCCACGCGGCAGGGACTTCCTTTGCCGTCAGGTGCCCGCAATGAGCTGCTTCTCGATCTCGTACCGCACCATGACGTGCAGGCAGTAGGTCAGCTCATCGGACTCGGTGCGGATGAGGCTGGGCTCCACCTTGTTCACAGCGCGGTAGAACTGCTCCGCAGTCACATTTCCCAGCTGTGCGGGGAAGAATTCCTGCACCTTGGGATAGATGGCCCCGATAAAGGCGCGGGAGCGGCCGATGAGGTTCTCGTAGAAGCGGGACTGGCTCTCGTGCACGCCCATGGACACACCGCCGGTCAGGCAGGTGTACTGCAGGTCATCCCGGATGCCCAGCTCATACAGGGCATGGCCGCCCTCGTGGAGAACGGAGTACATCGAGGAGGCCACATTGTGCAGGTCGTAGTTGGTGGTGATGCGGACATCCTTGTTGTTGAACTCCAGCGTAAAGGGGTGTTCGGTCTCACCCAGGCCGCAGTGGCCCCGGTCCAGACCCATGACCTCCATGAGATAGTCCGCAAACGCCTTCTGCTGCTCGACCGGATATTCCAGATGCAGGAAGCTGTCATCGATCTGGGGCTTCTCGCCGATGGCCCGGATGAGGGGCACCAGCCCCTTGCGCAGGGTGTCAAAGAACACGTCCAGCTGTTGAGTGTCCACGCCCCGCTCATACTCGTTCAGCAGGGCATCATAGGGCGCTTTTTCCGCATCATAATAGCCCGCGAACTTCCGGTTATACTCCACCAGCTCCTGCAGGATGGGGCAGAAGGAGGCAAAGTCGTTTTCTTCCTTTGCCTTGTGCCAGACATCACTGGCGCGGTTGGTCAGCTCGCTGTATGCCATATACTCCTCGGCGGGGATGCGGGTGAGCTGCCGACAGCTGCGGCGCAGCTCCTCCACCTCGCGGCGGTGGAGGGTGTCCAGCGTCTCCCGCCGGGCATAGAGCTCCTCCACCAGTGCAAGGGTCTCGGGGGCGGTCATCAGCTTCTGCAGTTCACCGGCCAGAATGCTCAGGGCCACACCCCGGCCCTCGGCGGTGTTCTTGGGGGCCACGGTCACAGCGTCCAGATACAGGCTGTTGGAGGCGCAGTTGTAAGCGTACAGCTTCTTCTGCAGGGTCTCCAGCGCCCGCAGCTTCTCATTTTGTTCCATTGGGTGTTTCTCCTTTTTCAGCTTTTGGTGGGAAATGCCGGGTCATTCCAGAAAAAGCGCTTCCGGGCCACCGGGTCCGGGTCCGGGATCTCAAACGTATAGCGCTCCGTTGCATTGATGACCGTGGTCTGGCCGTGGGTGCACACCCGGGGCAGGTTGGCATCATAGTTCAGGTGGACATGCCCGTGCACGAACCACTTGGGCCGGTACTCCTCCAGCAGGTCGTTGAAGCAGGCAAAGCCTTGTGGGCCCGGTCGTCGCCATCGTTCAGGCCGGCCGCCGGGGAATGGGTCAGCAGCAGGTCAATGCCGCCCGCCCGGTGGGCCTTGAACCAGAGCCGCCGCACCCGGCGGCGCATTTCCCGCTCCGTGTACTGGAAGGTCTCCTCGCGGTTGTAGCGGATGCTGCCGCCCAGCCCCATGATGCGCAGCCCTTTCCAGACATACACCTGATCGTCCACACAGATGCAGCCGCCCGGCTCGCCCTCCGTGCGGTAGCGGCCATCGTGGTTGCCGTGGACATACAAAATGGGGGCAGCCGTAAAATTTGTCAGATATTCGAGGTATTTTTTTGGCAGATCCCCGCAGGAGAGGATCAGATCGACCCGGCCAGGCGTTCCCGGGAGCAATAGTCCACAGCGCCTTGGAGGGGGTATCGGAAATTGCAAGTATCTTCACGTCCGCAACACTCCGTTCTGTTGAGCTTTTTACAGCGTCGTCCCTTTCAGGCTGCTCAGGCCGTTGATCTCCAGCAGGCCCAGCGTTCTGACATCCAGCTGATCGTACCGGGGCAGGCTGCCCTCCACGCACTCGCCCAGCCAGTCCATCTCCATCAGTTCCTTGGGGGTGTAGGTGTCTGCAGTGGGTGCCTTGGGGATATGCCCCTGCGCAAAGATGCCCGCCGGGAAGATGGGGAACTCGTTGGCTGCAAGGTTCTTTTCCAGCAGATCGAGCAGCTGCTGCGTGCCCTTGGGCAGGGTCTCGTAGTAATCCAGCCGCTCCGCGTCACTGCGGAAGCCCCACCAGTAGTTGATGGCCTTGCCGCTGGAACCGCTGTCCCAGGTGCCCTCGAAGATGGAGCGGATGATGCCGATATAGAACACTTCCCACTTCCAGACCGGCAGCGCCACCGGCTGGATGCTGCCATCCGGCATCCGGCGGCACAGGCCGTATTCCCTGGCGCTGCCGGTGGGCTCAAAGGGGCTGCAGGCGTAGAACAGCTCGATATCCGGGCAGTCGGAGAAATCCAGCGGCTTTCCCGGCTCCTGCAGGCAGGCCCAGCGCAGCAGGATATGGCTGTTGGGCCGCACGGTGCGCAGGCCCCGGGCAAAAGCATTGACGGCCGCAGGCACACCGTAAACGGGGTTGGCCGCCACATAGCCCACCCGGTCGGTCAGATTCAGGATACCCGCCAGCATTCCCAGCAGATAGTTGGCCTCATAGGTGCGGGGGTAATAGGTGCGCACCAGCGGATGGGGCGCGTTCAGGCAGCAGTTCAGGAACCGGGTCTTGGGGTGCTGGGCCGCCACCTTGAGGCAGGCGGGCCGCATCCGGATGCTGGTGGTGAACACCACGTCCGCGTTGTCGTGGGCCACCTCTTCCATGATCTGCTCCGCGTCCACCTCGGGGGAGACATTTTCCCGGTTGGTGATGATGAGCCGGTCCGGGAATTCCTTTTTCAGGGCCTCGATCCCCTTTTCGTGGCCCCGCACCCAGGCGCTGTTTTTAGCATTGTACTCGTGCAGGAACACCACCTTGAGCTGGCTGGGCTTGCTGAAGATGTTCAGCTTGTTCAGCAGCGGCTCACTGCCGGGCTTTGGCTCCAGCGAAAGCTCCACGGCGTGGGGCTCCGTCAGGATCTTGATCTCATCCCACAGCTTGGCCAGGTTTTCCCGCACCTGGCTGGGGGTGGACTGGCAGGCATCCGAATACCGGTAGACCGAGAGGTACACCAGCAGCGCGTCGCCCGGGGTCAGCCCCAGGGCAGAGCCGCCCAGCGCATAGAACTGCTGGCTGAACATGGTATACAGGGCCGAGAAGTTCAGCCGGTCGTCATCCGACCATACCTCGCTGGCGGCCTTGCAGACCAGTGTCTGCAGCTTTGCATAGCCGCCCAGCCGGGAGAACTGGACATTGTTGATCTTGCTCAGCTTATAAAAATCGAGAAACTCGTAGTAGATCTTGTTTTCCAGCGTGTCGTTCCGGGCCGGAACAAGCCGGGTGACCGTGCCCGGAATGGTGACCGCCTCGTAGTATTTGAGGACAGACACCCGCTTGTTGCCCTCCTGCACATAGAACTTGTTCAGGTATTCGTAGGCAATGATGGGGGTGTGGATGCCTTCTTCCAGATGGGCCTCACAGAGATTCGACCACTTGATGGCAAACTCGGTGTCCTCTTCCAGCAGGGGCATAAAGTTGGCCGCAAAGGCTGTGTGCCGTCCGCTGGTCTTGGTGCCCACAATGCTCTCGGCGGGGATATCCACCAGCCCCAGCGGCTCCTGGGCGACGATGTTCACCCCGTTCAGGATATCATCCAGCACCGCAAGGTACGGCGACTGGCCGCGCGCCACACAGGCACGGTAGGCACGCTGGCCCGCGCGCAGGGCGCTTCTATAATCTTCTATCATGGCCATAGCAGAACTCCCTTCTTCAATGGCTCCTGTTTTCCTTTTCCGGCCCGCGCCGCCGTGTATGCGGCACGGGTCTAAAGACAGTATAACATGAAATTCGGATTTATGGGAGACTTTCTCCGGCAAAGGTGTTGATTTACAGAAATTTTTCAGGTACGATAAATAGGAAACCATATTTGTGAGGTACATTTTCATGCAGACTGAACAGCTGCCCCGCCTGGAAGCGGGGGAATACCCCGGCGGCATCTGGTACTACGAGCCCATACCTACCTGCCCTACCGCTATGTGCTGGGCCGGTGGGCAGCACCCGCTGGTGTGCATCGGCATCAACCCCAGCACCGCCCAGCCCGGCGCGCTGGACCCCACCTTAAAGAGTGTGGAGCGGCTGGCCAACGCCAACGGCTTTGACAGCTGGATCATGTTCAACGTATATCCCCAGCGCGCCACCGACCCCAACGACATGGACCGGGTGCCGGACCGCGCCCTCTGCGACGAGAACCTGCGCTGGCTGCGGGCCGTTCTGGCCGAGACCGAGCCCACCATGTGGGCCGCATGGGGCACCCTGATCGAAAAGCGGGACTACCTGCCCGGCCTGATGCGGGAGATGGTGGCCCTGACAAGGGAGTGGGACATCCCGTGGGTCACCTTTGGCAAACGGAGCAAAAAGGGCCATCCCCATCACCCGCTCTACCTGCGCAAAGATTCCACACCCGAGCCGTTTGATGTTGAAAACTATCTGGACACCTGTTTTTGAGGGAGGGATACCATGACCCCGGAACGCTACCAGGCCCTGCTGCGCTGGCTGGAGGCCCGCCCCGCCCTGAAAAAGCTGGTGATCGCCCTGAACCGCTGGCTGCCTGCCGTGCCCTTTGCCTGCTACCCTTTGCTGCTGGTGCTGCTGAATGTGCGGTGGTTCCGGCTGCTTTCCGCAAACCGCGCCGCCGCTCTGGATTTTATGCAGCTCATCGCCCGGGCAGTCTTTGTGCCGGCCTTCGTCTTTCTGGGCGGCACGCTCCTGCGGGCCAGGCTGAACTTTCCCCGCCCGTATGAGCAGCCCGGCTTCACGCCGCTGGTGCCCAAGGAGACCCACGGCAAGTCCTTCCCCTCCCGCCACGCCCTGAGCGCCGCCGTGCTGGCCGCTGTGTGGTGCTACTTCTACCCCGCCGCCGGGGCCTGTATGGTGGTGGTGGCCCTGCTCATCTGCGCCTGCGGGTGCTTGCCGGGGCGCACTATGTCCGGGATGTGGCCGCCGGTGCTCTGCTCGGCTTTGCCCTTGGGGCCGCCGGAATGTGGCTGCTGTGACCCCAAAATGCCCCCTGCGCCGTAAAATCCAAAAAAATTTGAAATTCCGCTTGACAGAAGCCTATGCGTATGGTATTATACTTCTCGCAGCGTGTGCCGAACGCACACTGCCGCCAGATAAGTACCCCATGGGATAACAACGTGCGCCCGTAGCTCAGGTGGATAGAGCAACTGCCTTCTAAGCAGTGGGCCGGGGGTTCGAGTCCCTTCGGGCGCATATTATGTGGTGCCTTTAGCGTAGTCGGTTAACGCGCAGATTGTGGATCTGGAGACCGTGGGTTCGAGTCCCACAAGGCACCCTGTTAGGAATCAGACCGGAAGCCGAAAGGTTTCCGGTCTGATTTTTTGCTTTTCCGGCCCATTTTAACACGTACTTTCGTTACTTTTCCGCTTTCCGCCGAAAAGTACAACTTTTTTTGAAATTGCGCTTGACAATTCCGGATTCCATGGTATAATAACTAACGTTCCGAGCCGAACAGCCCACGAACAAAACAGAATATGCGGATATGGCGGAATTGGCAGACGCGTTAGATTCAGGTTCTAATCGGGGCAACTCGGTGGAGGTTCAAGTCCTCTTATCCGCACCATGACGAATGTTCTTACAGCATTTAGCTGTCAAAGAACATTCGTCTTTTTTATTTGCTAAATAGCGACATCACAGGGGGGCGTAGTTCACAACTACGCCTTTTCTTGTATTCACCGACACATCGGGTGTCGGTAAAGGAAGTGTGCTTGGAATCTCGATGGTGCCCACGCAGTTGTAGTGAATGCGGAGCCGCTGCTCCCATACGCCGTTGACTTTTTCTGCATTGAACACTTCGATTTTTTCCACCAGTTCATTCAGCATCCGGGGTGTCAGCTTTTTTGCTCTGGTGTACTTGCGAACCAGACTGATAAACATATCTGTTGTCATGGTGCGGCTGCTCTGCTTTTCGATTTCGGCGCGGAGCTGTTTGATTTTCTCGGTCAGCTCCTTTTGCTCGTCCTCATATCTCCGGGACATTCTGGAAAAGCGTTCATCAGAGATTTTGCCGGAAACATTGTCCTCATAGATGCGCTCAAAGAGGCCGTCCAGTTCTTCATCACGGGCAAGGAGAGCTTTCAACTCTTTCTCTTTCAGCTTGCGGTCAGCTTCGTCCGCCTGCTGGGAGTGCCCGATAACAGCTTTCAGAAAGTCGTCCTCGTAGAGGCTGGCAAACTTGGTCAGCCGCCGAATCTCGCCTAGCACCACTTCTTCCAGAAAGTCTACCCTGATGTAGTGGGTGGATTGGCAGGTACCACGGTTGCCCTTGTAGTTGGAGCAGTTGAAATACTTGATTTCCGGGTTGCCCTGATTGAAGTGGAAATGCAGATTGCAGCCGCAGTCTGCGCAGACAAGCAGGCCGGAGAACATATTGTGTTCTCCGTTGCTGGTACGGCGTTTGCGCATCTTTCCACGCTTCTGCTGTACCTGCTCAAACACGGCACGTTCAATAATGGGTTCGTGAACATCTTGGAACACCACCCAATTTTCCGGGTCGTTATGAATCCGCTTCTTGTTCTTGTAGGACTTGGAGTAGGTTTTGAAGTTCAGAACATCACCACAATACTCCTGCTGGTACAGAAGATGGGTAATCGTGGAGCCATTCCACTTGGTGGCGGGGCGCGTCTTGGTCTTTCCGGGACGGCCGATGCCTTTCTGAATCCAGTAGGCCTGCGGCGTCAGGATGCCTTCCTTTTCAAACTGGGTGGCAATCTGTTCCGTGCTAAAGCCTCCAACGTCATATCAAAAATGCGCCGGACAACTTGTGCAGCTTCTTCATCAATGACCCAATGCTTGGGATTGTTCGGGTCCTTGATATACCCATAGGGAGGAAGTCCCATCGGTTCGCCGGAGTTACCTTTGATTTTATTACTGATACGGCGTTTCTTGCTGATGTCACGGGCATACCACTCATTGAACAGGTTGCGGATGGGTGCCAGTTCGTTTTCTCCCTCGGCCGTGTCGATGTTGTCCGAAACGGCAACAAGTCGGATGTCATGGTCCGGGAAAAATTCTTCTGTCAGCCGTCCGACCTCAATATAGTTTCGGCCCAAACGGGAAAGATCTTTGACGAACACAGCGGAGGCTTTCCCTTGTTCGAGCTGCTGCATCATTTCAACGAAACCGGGACGGTTCATGGTCACGCCGGAAATGCCATCATCCAGAAAGTGAACCAGATTGGTATAGCCTTTTTCCTTTGCAACTTTGGTGAGCAGTTTCTTTTGGTTGCCGATGCTGTAACTCTCGCCTTCCAAATTATCATCACGGGAAAGACGCTCATAGAGAAAAGCGGTTGCTTCACGGGATTTCTTGTTACTCGACTGTTTCATACTCGCTCCTTTCTTGGGACAGTCGAATAGCAAATTCACTTGTACACATATATTATAACACAATCCGCTTTCTCTGTCCGCTGCCTCCCGAAAGGTCATTATAATTTTTCGCTTTCGGATTTCATCAGCCGGAGAAGAACTTCTCCTAAGGTCTGGGAACTTTCTTCTTTGAACACCGGCTCAACGATAAAGGAGCGATTGCCAATACGATAAGTCGAATCCAGAGTAAGCATCTCTGGATTTTTTGTTTTTTCAGGGTTTGTCTTTTTCGCTTGCATCGTAAAAATCCCCTTTCTTAAAATTAAAAAATGAGCCAACGGACGGCTGCTGGCAGCAGCCCACGGGAATCTCACCCCTGCATTCCTCATGCAGCCCTACTCATTGCCTGCGACGCTCTGAACGCTCGGACTTTGACGGTAAGGGAGTATCAGCCTGTCGGTATGTCATGGCCCGCAAGCAGCCGCGCTTGCATTGCGGCGTGGTGATGATCGCTCCACTTTTCAAAGAAAAGCATCTTGGCGCACCCGCCGTCCGGCTCGATACAGACAGCAACGTATCCGTTTGCCCTATGATGCACCGCCATTGTCCTGCGGGCATATTTTTCAAGGTGCTGTCCCGAAACGTGGAAAGGGTCAGACCGTTTCGGCTCTGGTCACAATAGAGGAAATAAGTTTGATTTCCAGATGGCGTTTCATGTACTCGTCTATGCACACATGAGGCTGACCGTGCTTGTCATAGAGAATGCCTGTACAGAGCTTGTTGATGTAACCTCTGTAATGCTGCAAAACTTGTTCAACGGCATCGGTATCCCCAGCGCAGGCAGAGCGAATCACCGAGAGCGGTAAAAGCTCTCTGCTTGTGTGTTCATAGGAGCCCATTTACGCCTAACCTCCCTCCGGCAAGTGCGCCTTTAGCTTTTTTCGCAGCTCATTCAGCGTTTTTGCCCGGTGCCGTTGAACAGCACTCCGGGACATTCCCATGAGGTCGCCAATCTCACCGTCGCCCAGTTCCAGAACACAAAACAGAATCAGAATGCTTTGTTCTTGCTTTGGCAGAGCGGCAAACGCATTGGCAACAAGCTCATTGTCGATGTGCAGATCACAGCCGTAGGATGAAAATACAAATTCTTCACTTGGATAATGGTCTACACTCGTGAGCTGCCCCAGTTCTTCCATCGACAGAACGCTGAATGACTTTTCACGGTCAAGCAGACGTTTCTTATTTCGGTGATAGTTCCGGGCCTCATTTCGCAGCACCGCTTTGCAGAACGCATCGAATCGGTACTGTTCGCCATCGTTGCGAGGGATAGCTTCCATCTTCTCACCCCCTTTCCGTGGGGATGTCGGGTGGATTTTTCCCTTTCCGCTAATATGACACCTGAAACACCCGATTCTGCCCGCTTTTTTGAAAATTTCCAAAAATATTTTTGAAACAGGCCGCTTTTCAGGCGGCAATAGAAAAGCCCAGCAGACCGAAAACGGCCAACCGGGCATAATGACAGCACGAAACGCGCAGTAGCTACATTGTATAGTACATAGTAAAAGCCCTGCTGACCCTGTGCTGGAGCAAGGCTTTTTTTGATAGGTCAAGATTGAACGGTCGATAGAATATCAGGCGCATGGCGGCATCCTCCTATGGCCGCCATACAGACGATGAAACGCTCTGATACGCAAAAAAGAACCGGCGGCCTTGATTTTCTCAAACACCGCCGGTTCAAAATAGGTACACAAAATCACCTGCTCAAACCAACGGCTTTTTATTTCCCCTTAGTCGGGGCAGGCTCATGTGCTATATGATTGTTCTTTCTTAAAGGCGTCTTTCAGCCATTCATAGATTTCTGCGCTAATATCGCATTCGGTTCAGCAGGTATCACCCCTGCCGCTTTATTTTCTATCAAGCCGATATTTTTTGCTCTGCGTTCCACATAGCTGCATATTTTCCGCCCTTCGCAAGCAATTCTTCGTGGGTTCCCGATTCAGCAATCTGTCCATCACCCATTACAAGGATTTGGTCTGCATTTTTGACAATGGAAAGGGTATGAGCAATCATTACCACTGTCTTTTTCTCTTTTAGCAGATTGGCGATGGCCTGCTTTACGGCAAGCTCATTTTCAATGTCAAGAGATGCGGTTGCTTCATCCAAAAGCAGGATAGGGCTGTTTTTCAGGATAGCGCGGGCTATTGAAATTCGCTGACGCTCACCGCCAGAGAGAAGATTTCCATTCTCGCCAGTCAGCGTATCGTATCCCTTTTCCATCTTACGGATGAAGCTGTCACAGTTGGCTTCCCGGCAGGCAGCTCGATTTCTGCGTCCGTAGCATTAGGACGGGCGTGTCGGATATTATCCCGGATGGTATCATCAAAGAGAAATACGTCTTGGTCTACCATAGAAACTTGTTCCAGAACCCGCTCGGCGGCTACATGGTTAATGGGCTTACCTCCAATAGAAATCGTCCCGCCCGTTGCTTCGTAATATTTTGCAATCAGGTTCAAAATGGTGGATTTGCCAGAACCAGAGTCTCCGACAATGGCTGTGAGTTTTTGATCCGGCACCGTAAAGGTAGCGTGTTTTAGTACCGGCTCACCGGGTACATACGAAAAATCTACATTGTCAAAGATGATTTCATGGGTGGTTGTGTGAAGCGGCTCCATACTGCCTGTTTCCTCCGGCTCATTCATTACACCCAAGATTTTGTTCTTCGAAATCATCAGGTTTTTATAACTGGTGAGGTCTACAAAAATCGAGTTGGCCAGCTTTGCACAGAACAAGGGCAGCATACAAATCAAAAGGTAGTCTACCGTGTTCAGCGTCCCCGCAGCCCAAGGTGTATAAGCCAGCCAGATAACCAGCGGACAGGATAGCCAGCTCAAAATGCCAAATCCTGTACCGATCGGCAGCACTTTTGCCTCGTATACAAAACTAATACGGCTAAACTCCCGCATGGCGTTAATAACGGTTTTGTTCTTCATACCGCCTACACCATAAGCACGGAAAGTCTGAATGCCAGAAACATATTCAACAATGCTGCTGACATTCTCCGCACAAATATCGTTCTTTTCTTTTCCGTATTTCTGCACCATGCGGAAAGAAAGCCACAAGCCGGGGATTAAAAGAAGGTCAGCAATCAACAGAATAATTCCAGCCGGGACATAAATCGTCATAACAAAAATGATCAACATGAACGACAAGGCAAAATTCTTTGCCAAATCTCCGACCTTATGGGTCAGAATTTTTTCATAGTTGTTTACATCGCTTGTGATAGTGTTGATATAATCGCCGGTCTGTCCCTGCGTAAACCGGGACAGTGGGATACGCTTCAAATGGTCACCCATAAAAAGCCGAATATTCTTGCTGACCTCTGCACCGCCAATCTGCGCTTTGGTATAACCATAGCTGTAAATCAGGATACGGAGAAGAAAAATCACTGCAATGATACCAGTCAGAGCCAGAACTCGGTTCATGTCAAATTGACTCGACCACAAAAACTGCATAACAGAGTAAAGCAGCATAAACAGGCTGCCGGAGAGAAGTCCTTCCAGAACGGTTCCGCCGACACCAATATAGAAATTGCGGTTCTTTTTCAATACATCATGCTCATTCATGCTGCTCACCGCCCTCCAACTGATAAGTGATATTCCGGGCTGTTTCGTAGTCATCCCACGCTTTTCGATAGTAGGCGTTGTTCTTCCGAACTTCCTCATGGGTGCCAACGCTGGTAATTGTATGGTTTTCCACCACAGCCACCCG
>ENA-OQIO01000962-OQIO01000962.1-human-gut-metagenome-genome-assembly--contig:-NODE-962-length-14782-cov-3.742340_pt1 | contig 14782 bp, 16 predicted proteins | sample MGYA00242573_ERZ504737 | MGnify/ENA primary metagenome ERZ504737 (study PRJEB26092, sample SAMD00036203) | human gut metagenome | host: Homo sapiens | study: EMG produced TPA metagenomics assembly of...
CCGGATCGATCCACTCAACATTGATCTTATCTGAAAGTGCTGCATATTTACTGATAAATGTCTTAATCCTGTCATCCGTGTCTTTCTTTACCGCAAGAACTTCATATCGACTTATCATTCAATCCGCTCAGCAGATCCTTTGTTGTATCTGAAATTTCATAAATCTTTGTACTGCTCATATCCAGATTGCGATAAGCTTCCGGGATCTGTCCGATTACCAGATTGAACACAATAACAATCGCGATTACAAGTACTGTCAGCCCCACACTGTAAGATCCGTGCTTTGTACCGGAGGTGTGGAACATCCCTTTGATCTTTCCTGTTGTTTTCTTTCTTCTATCCACTTTCATGCCCTCCTAATTCCAACGTCTCTTCTGGATTGCCTGTACTGTCAGGAACACAAAGACTACGATCAGTGAAAGATACAGCGCGATTCCTGTTATATCTACAATACTGTTCGAAGTGATATCCGTAAATACATCTGCAAGTGCCAGTCTTCCAAGCATCTTTGTCAGCAGGTTTTCATAAAGACTTGATTTCACAAAGTACACAACCACACCGGCGATCACACCAACTGCTTCGATCACACCGGCAATCACTATATTTCCTGTCATCTGATAAATATAAACAACAATCAGAGTCAGAATAATAATCACACCGACCAATCCGCTGACTGCACTGCTTGGAAGCATGGAAAGAATTCCATTCCAAAGATACAAGATAAGCAGAATACCAAATGTACTGATAAATGCGATCATCTGACTTTCCGTCAGAGCAGACAGGAACATGCCGATTGCCGCATATACACAGCCCAACAGGAAGAATACCCCGATGGATATGTAATCTACTTTCAGATATGCAGTTCCCTGTGCCTTAATGATTAATGGGAACGCACAGAAGATCACATTCGGAATTCCAATTACCGTTACCATTGCAAGATATTTTCCAAGCACAACCTTCCACAGACTGACCGGAGCTGTCAGAAGCAGCTGATCTGTCTTATTTTTACGCTCTTCTGAAAAACTGCGCATCGTGATCAGCGGAATCCCTACGATAAATACGATCAGTGTACCTGAAAGCGTATAGGAAAAGTATGGATATCCGGCTGTCAGGTTATATGCCATAAAGTAGATTCCTGTAAATGCAATAAGAAATGCAACAAACACACATCCCACCATAGACTGAAAATAGGAGCGTACTTCTCTTTTATAAATCACCAGCATCTTTCATGTCCTCCGTTTCCTTCTTCTTCGCCTTTTCTGCATATTCTTCTGCTGCCCTGTCGCTCTGCGTCAGTTCCATAAAGACATCTTCAAGACTTACCTGCAGCGGATTCAGTTTCAGCAGTGGCTGATGATTCTGTGCAAATGCCTGAAATATTTTCTCACGTATATCTGTATTTTTCTTTTCCTGAACCTGAGCCCATGTGATTCCATTTTCCAGATGCTTTGTAGAAATGCTTCGAATTCCATCTACTGTCTCAAGAATTCTTCGAACTTCGTCCGGGCTTGCTTTCGTCTCGATCTCAATCAGATCAGAATCTCCCAGATTCCGTTCCAGGTTCTCCGGCGTGTCACTTGCGACCAGTTTTCCTTTGGAAATGATCAAAATATAATCGCAGACTTCACGGACTTCCGCCAGAATATGAGAACTCAGGATCACCGTATGTTTCTTCGCAAGCTGACGGATCAGTCACGGATCTCTATAATCTGTTTTGGATCAAGTCCGACACTTGGTTCATCAAGAATAATGATCTCCGGAAATCCAAGCACTGCCTGTGCCAGTCCGACTCTCTGACGGTATCCTTTCGACAGATTCCTGATCAGACGGTTTTCCACTTCCCAGATCTTCACCATCTTCTCTACTTCATTGATAGACTCTTCTCTTTTATTCTTAGCGATTCCTTTCAACTCCGCTACAAATTCCAGATATTCACGGACTGTCATCTCCATATACAACGGTGGCAATTCCGGCAGATAACCAATCTGCTTTTTCGCTCCTCAGGTTCTTTTAGAATATCATGTCCATTAATCAGTACTTCTCCTTCGGTAGCACCGAGGTATCCTGTCATAATATTCATCGTTGTTGATTTTCCCGCCCCATTCGGTCCAAGAAAGCCGTAGACATGCCCTTCCTCTATTGTGAAGTTTAAATGATCTACTGCTGTATGATTTCCATACTTCTTCACAAGATTCTTTACTTCTATCAAAGTCTTACCTCCCTATATTTCTTCCAGTCTATATCTATGCAGACAAACCGGGATTTTTGACCTTTCAAAAGTATCAGGATTCTGTGAATGTTTTGTGTTATAAATGTGACAGTTCTATTTCTTGCAAAACGAACAAAGCACTCTCTGCATTGTTCCATATAAGAACCAACACAAAGAATGCTTCTTTTTTACTTTTCATATTCCTTACAAACCAGATCTGCAATGATCTGCTGTCCCTGAGAATCCGGATGTACTCCGTCTTTCTGCAGATGAGATATTACAGATGACTGATACACATCCGCAACTTCATAATCGTATTTTCCCGCACGTTTTTCAATGATCGCGTTCATATTTTCAATAATGTCTTCTACAATTTTATTCAGCGTAGACGGAAGCTTCATATTTCCTGCCGGATTATAAATTGTAGTCACGATCACTTTTGCATCGTCCTTTTTCAATGAATTTACTGTCTTCATCATCTGAATCCATTCTTTTTCAAAGGAATTATAATCCCAGTTGTTCAACGCGTTGATCGCACTCAGCACAAGCAGCGGATTCTTCTTTACAGACTCTTTCAAAGATGCAAGTGCCTCATCCGCACTTTTAAATTTTGTATCTGTCTTCAGGATTTCCTGAACCACACGCTTACATTCGTTGAGCAGGTCATTCGAACCAATTGTTATAAAAATAACATCTGCTTTTGCAAGATTCATCTGCACATCCTGCTTTGACAAATACTTTTCGTTCAATCCTGCTGTATCAAGACCTGTTCTTGCATAATTGTGATAAATATATCTGCACCCTTCGCTATATGCTATTTCCTTTGCTGCCAGACTTCCATAATTCTCCATCCAGGATTTATCGCAAGTGTAACCTTTCGCAATACTGTCTCCAAGTACTGTGCAATAAAGCTGATGTGGGCGTGCCGTTTCCTCCGTATTTTCTGTTCCGAATACCGGAAGAGTCTCTGTCAGCAGCATCCCTGCGCTGAGCAGAACTGCCAACATCCTTCTTCCGTATCTTGAAATCCTTCCTTTTCTTTCTCTCATTCCATTTTGTTTCATTTTCCGCACCTGCCTGTATTCTGTCCTTCTTCGTAGCTGTCCCTATTATTGCCTTATGCTTTTAGATTTCCCATTTTGCCTGACTTCCATGCTCCATCTTTGTAATATTTAATTTCCAGTCAATCTGCTCTTTCAATTCATTTACATGGGAAATGATTCCAACCAGTCCTTTCTCTCCTGCAAGTTCTTTGAGAATCTGAATTGCACGGTCTCTTGATGCATCATCCAGAGATCCGAATCCTTCATCTACAAACATCGTCTCCAGACTTACAGCTCCCGCCGTATTCTGGATAATATCTGCAAGTCCCAATGCCATTGATAAGGCTGCCATGAAGGATTCTCCTCCTGAAAGAGACTTCACATCTCTGACAGAATCTGTCACCAGATCATAGACATCCAGATCAAGTCCGGCCTGTCCCTGACTGCTCAGATCCTGAATCTCCCTGCACTGTAAAATAAATTCATTTGATGTCATCCGCGCCAACCTGCGGTTTGCCGCCTGAATGATCTGCCGGAAATAAGTCCGCTGTACATACGTCTCAAAATCAAGTTTCACACTGCCGCTCAAATTGCCATTTGCAGTCTTGCTCAGGTTGGAAAGTACCTCATATTCTTTTCGCAGAGCTTCCTGCGAAGAAAAATATTGTTTCAGGTTCTTGTACGCATTCTGGTTACCTGTCCATCTGCTGTGAAGCTGCATCTGATGATCCTGTTTTTCTTTCAACAGATGTTCTACTTCATTTCGCTTTTCTATCTCCTGCTGCGGATCTTCCCGCTTTTCGCCTGCAGTCTGTTCCTTCAGCGTCTCGATCTTTGCCTTTTTCTCTAACAGCTGGCGGTCATGTTCTTTCACTTCTTTGTCTTTCTCCCGCCACCCTTCGATCCACTGTTTCGCCTCACGGAATTCTTCCTGTGAAGTAAATTCCTGTCGGCTGATCTCCTCTCGGAACTCTTCCTGCTCTTTTACAAAACGCTTCTCAAGTTCTGTTTTCTGACTTCGAAGTCCCTCCAGTTTTCCTGCCTGACGTCTGCTTTCCTCCGTCATCTTACGGCACTGTTCCTGTGCCTGCTTTGTTTCATTCTTCTTCCGATCCAGTTCAACCTGCATCTTCTGAAGCTCTTCTTTCACCTGCTCTTCTTTCACAGGATTATCTCCGAGAATACGTTGTTCTGATTCAAGCTGTGCTTTACATATCTGAAACTTTTCCTGCTGCTGTATTCTTTTTTGTTCCAGCAGATCACGTCTTTGCTTCAGTTTCTCTACCGTCTCTTTATCCGGTGCTTCTCCGGAAATCTTTGCCGGATGCGGATGTTCTACTGATCCGCAGACCGGACACGGCGTGCCTTCCTGTAATTCCTTTGCCAGGATTCCCGCCTGCTCCTGAAAGAATTTCGCATATGCTTCCTCATACTGAGCTGATGCTTCCTGACAATTCTGTATACAACGCTGCATTGCCCCTGTCTGATTTTCATATTCTTTCGAATACTTACGCACATTTGCGTAATGTGGAAGAAGATCCAATAACTGTGAAATTCTTTTCAGCATTTCCGGTTCTACCTTTGCAAAAACTTCTTCCAATTCTTCCGCTTTTTCTTTAACCTCAGAAAGTTCCTTTTCCTGTTCCTTCTGCCATACAGTAATCTGCTCGATTTCTCCCTGTATCTGCCGCACGGATTTCGCTGTTCGAAGAGCCTGCACTTCCAGATGTCTCGCCTGCTCTGCCCGGTGTCCAAGCACTGCCTGAACCCGACAGGTTTCCATCTCTTCCTGTTTTGCATTAAGAATACTCAGCTGCTTCTCTTCCATTTCCAAACGGTCAAATATCTTATTTTTCTCTGCTTTCTTCTGAATCAGCATTCGAAGTGTTTCTGACTGTTTCTTAAGTTCCTCTGATTCTTTCTTTAAGACTTTTCCACAACTTTCTTCATATTCGAGAAAGTTTTTCACAGCCTCCAGAACCTTTTCCCCTTCCGGCATGGATAACTCACAGAGTTCTTTCCACTGGTCTGCCAGATCCTGCTGCTCTGTATTCTCTGGTTCCACACGCTCCATCTCACGCCGGATGTCTGATTCACTTTCCTTCAGCGCAATATACAGATCTTTTCCTTTTTCTTTCAGTGCTTCCTGAATCCGCCAGTAGATTTGTGTCTGGAAAATCTGTGAGAAGATCTTTTTACGTTCTTTCGATTCTGCATGAAGAAGCTTTAAGAAATCTCCCTGCGCGATCATGGCAATCTGTGTAAACTGTCCCGCATCAAGACCAATGATTTCCTGAATCTTTTGGTCTGTCTCTCGCTTCTTCCCCTGGTATTCCCTTCCGTCCGGAAGAAGGAGACTTACCTTCGCTGTCTCTTTCACATACCGGAGGCTTCCATCTGCTTTTCTCCTCTTTCCGACCCGGAGATATTCCGGATTACGGCGCACGGTATATTCCTGTCCCCGATAAGAAAACACATATTCAACATAAGTGTCTGTGTCTTCTGATGCATACTGGCTGCGCATCATATTTCCATCTCTGCGTCCGCCACTCGTCCGGTCATACAGCGCATACATGATTGCATCAAAGATGGTTGTTTTTCCTGCACCCGTATCTCCGGTAATCAAAAATAATCCACTGTGAATCTTTGTAAAATCTATCTCCTGGACGCCCGCATAAGATCCGAATGCGGACATCGTCAATCTCACCGGTCTCATACGTCTTCCCCTTTCATTTCACTTAGAATCTCTCTTAAGATCTTTTGTTCCTGCTCAGACATTTCCTGCCCCTGCATCTCTTTGTAGAAATCACAAAATGTTTCAAACGGAGTACCGATCCGTATCTGTTCTTCAGAAAATTCCAGCTTCTGTCTCGTCCTTTCATTATCCATCCGTACTTCGAGGATATGATGGAACTTTCTTTCCAACTGTTCCTTCGGTTTGTACGGATCAACCTCATCTGTCAGCGTTACACTGACATAATCTTCACTCCCGGTTCCGTCCTCCGCTTCAAGGATCTCTTCCAGCGTTCCCCTAAGTTTTCTCACATCACGAAGTGGATGCAGCGGCAGCTTTTGGATTTCCGGCTCACTACCTTTTTCTTTCAGTTCAACTACATGAAGTGTCTTCTTCTGGTTTGCCTCACTGACAGAATATTTCAACAATGTTCCGCAGTAGCGGATCTTCTCCTGACCGACTCTCTGTGCTCCGTGTAAATGTCCGAGTGCCACATAGTCAAACTCCTGTACTACGGAAATATCTACATTATCAATGCCTCCGACAGATAATACTTCTGATTCACACGTTGTTGGAGTCTCCCCCTTCCCTGTATAAAACTGATGGGAAACCAGTACATTTCTTCTGGAAAAATCAATCTTCTCCCGTTCCAGAATTCCTTGTACAGCTGCCGTATAACTCTCCGGCACCTCTCCGCCAAAGATCTTGCGCACATATCCAGGCTTCAAAAATGGAAGCAGCCAGAAATCCACTTCACCAAACGCATCTGTCAAAGTAATCTTTTTCAGACCATCCTCTTCTTCCTCCGGAACCTGACCCGCAATATAAATCTGATGGCTTCCAAGCAAACGACTGGCATAATCAAGCCGCTGTGCAGAATCATGATTTCCCGATATGATAAGAACCGGAATCGCCGGTTCAATCTTAGCCAGAGCTGTCAAGAATTCATCAAACAGACTTACCGCTTCTCCTGATGGCACGGATTTATCATAGATATCTCCAGCAATAACAATCGCATCCGGATGTATGGACGCTGCATATGAAAGAACCTCCGCAAGGATATGTTCCTGATCCTCCCGGAGGTTATAGTGATGTAATTGCTTTCCTATATGCAGGTCTGATAAATGAAAAAATTTCATATCGTCACCTCATTACAGTAAATTTACTTCTTTCCCGGATTCTTCCAAATCCAGATTGCTGCTACAATACCAAGCATATACAGAATGTTCACAAGAACGACCGGATTATCCTTCAGTAAAGCGACAACCGCTACAATTGCTGCAAGTATCGCCGCAAGCTGAAGCACCTTGAGAAGCTTCTCATTCCGGCTCTGTCTTGCTTTCTGTAAGCATTCCAGTCTGCGCTGTTCCAACGTCAGATATTCCAGCATATCTTCCGGCCGAATCTTAGAAAGAATCACTTCTTCTCTGGAAAACTTCTTCTCCCCACTGCGGTGGAAAATACTCTTGATCTGATCGATCTTTTCCTTCCGGTTCTGCGGATCTTTAACCGCCTGCTCATACTCTTCCTCGGCTACACGATCCTCCGCAGTCTCTTTGTAATAATCTTCCAGCTTCTGCGCCGGTTCTACCGGTGGCTGTACAGGATGTGTTGGTTCCGTATTCACCGGTGGTATCGCCTCTGTCTCCACTGGCGGAATCTCCTCCGCATCCACCGGCTGCTCGACTACTCCTGATGTATTCACTTCATCTATCACTTTATTTTCCTCAGACACGCTAGTCCTCCTTTTTATCTTCTCTGCATCAATCCTGAAAATGATACCTACTATTCGCATATCAACATATAAATTATAGCAAATGCACGAAAAATATACAACCAACAAAAATGGACTTAGTGTCGATTAATCATATTTTCATTACTACTGTTGTTCCTCCGCTCCCGGAAGTTTCACCATCTTCGGCGCATGCTTAAGTGCCGGAATGATCTTTGCGATCAAATCAGATGTACGAATCTTCAGACTGGATGTGTTGATGCACGGATGACAGCCAAAATACGGATCTTTCATTACATCCTCATCGATCAGAAGCTGTACTTTCCCCTCTGTATCATTCATAAGTCCCATAACGCTGACGGATCCCGGTGTAATATCCAGATACTTCTCCATATACTCCGGTTTTGCAAAGGAAAGTCTGGCAGAGCTATCTGTGCCGACAGATTCTTTGTCTTGAATGGCTTGTCACCCGGCATCAGAAGCAGATAAAAGTCTGTTTCCTGTCGATTGCAAAGGAACAAGTTCTTGCAGATTGCGGTTCCATCTCCAAGTGTTCTATCGATCTCTTCACAGGCTTCCATCGTCATTGCCGCCTCATGGTCTACTCTCTGGTATTCCACACCAAGCTTGTCGAGGAAATCATATACCCTGATTTCCTTTTCTAATCTTCCTTCTGTGTTTTCTGGTCTTCCATTCTCTAATTTCATATTATCAACTCCTATGTCATACTAACCTAAGTGCTCTATATCTGTCAAAACATGCAAATATTTCCTGTCTTCTCGGCACTGCCATACAGGATACACTGGATGTACTCTCGCATAATTCCGCCAGCGATTTATTCTGCATCACTTCTTCCAGCTCATCTACAATCTGGATCAGATTCTTCTTTCCGTCAATCAAATGTTTCTGTGCATATCGTACACAGTATCCAAGTGCTGCCACCTGTTCGCTATCCGTGATCTGTTCCAAATACCTCAGATCGATCGTATCCCTGTTGATCATCACAGATTCTTTTCCCATCGTCTTCATCTTGATCCTGTCATTTCCGTGAAATGCCTGATCCGGTCGCGGCACTCTGTCATAAGCCGGCTTTTTTGCTAGCTGCTCCGGCACGCTGATCTGTGGGAAATTCTCTGCTTCTTTTTTCGCCCGTACCGTAATGTCTTTCGGAACATAACGATCCATCTGGATAATACTGTCTGCAATATGGAAATAAGCTCCCGAACTTCCCGCAACGATCACTGTCGAAATTCCATAATTTTCATACAATTCCCTGATTCTTTCAATAAATGGTGTGATCGGTTCCATCTCTCTGTGGATCACGCGCTGCATCAGCTCATCACGGATCATAAAGTTCGTTGCACTCGTATCTTCATCAATCAGGAACAGGGATGTCCCGGCCTCAATTCCTTCAATCACATTTGCTGCCTGTGAAGTACTTCCACTTGCATCTTCCGTACAGAATGACGTCGTATCTTTCCGTTCGGAAGATCGTTGATGAACATGGAAATGTCTGTCTTTGGATACTTCTTCCATCCTCCGCGCGCAATTTCACTGCTGTCGCATCTGTGATCACATACTCTCTTCCATCCCCTGCGATGTGATTGTACACTCCAAGCTCCAGAGCTTTCAAAAGTGTTGACTTTCCGTGATAACCTCCACCGACGATCAAAGTAATCCCCTTACGGATTCCCATACCGGTAATCTTTCCTTTATGTGGAAGTTCCAGTGTCACTTCCTGCTCCGTCGGAGACTGGAAGGCAATTCCGTCACGCATCGGCCTGGATGAAATTCCGGATTCCCTTGGCAGTACACTTCCGTTTGCCACGAAAGCACACAAACCACGTTTCGGAAGTTCTTTACGGATATACTCCTGATCTTCTGCCAGATCTACGATTCTTCTCAATCTTTTTGCATCCAGATTCTTATAAAACAAGGATGCCTTTACACACTCCGGAACAAAATCAAATAAAATCTTCTCTAATTCTCTTGCATTGATCGTTCGCCCATTTGCCGAATCCGATTTCCATTCTCAGAAGGATGTTTCCGTTCTCCGGCTGGATCTGACACGCTGTTCTCTCCAAAACTTCCTGTCCGCATCTGCTGACAGAGATCAGTCCGCTCTTACCTGAACCTTTCGCCTTGAATGCAAACCTCTCTGCCCTTCTTCCAAACTGGCGCAGCAATTCATCCTGAAGTGCGATTCTCTGACATTTTCCACAATATAATTCCTGTGGGAATCCTGCTGTCTTTCCACTCACCAGTACACTTACCTTTGACGGTGACGCAAACGGATCTCCCTGTACGTGATCGATCGATAAAACATATCCCGGAAATCGGTACTGTCCTTTTGTATCTTTATAAGCCGGATATCCCCGGTGATCTATTCTTGATAATAAACTTCTAAGTTCTGCTTCTGACTGCATTTTTATTCCACTCTTTCTTTTTCTCATTCGTGCAGAATACGCTCAAACTGCACGAACCATTTCTCATTATACAACATTTTTTGCTCTCTTGCATGCAAGAGTCATGCCGCTTGCATGATCTGTACAGCAAAAGGTTACTGTTCACTCCCGTGTCAATCACTCCGCTGATTGCACGAGGATGCGTGTTTTGACTTGAATGCATCTCGCCCATCGCCAAAGGCGATTTAAATGGCGAGATGCGTTGCTGGTCGCACATCGTGTGAACAGTAACAGCAAAAAGAAGCCATTATCCAGACTCTTTATCTGAATAATGACTTCCAATCATTTACTTCAAATTACTTTTCTGTAATACAATTTTATACCTCGAAAATCAGATCTCCGTAAGATGGCATTGGCCAAGCTTCTTTATCCACGATCATCTCAAGTTTGTCAACCGGTGTACGGAGTGCATCCATAGCCGGAACAACCTCTGTATGATAGTATGTAGCCTGTACTTCGCCTTCTTCTTTTGCTGCTGCCTCACCTGTCACTTTTACAAGCCTATCAAGCGCTGCCTTTGTCTCAGCCATCAGAGCACTTACTTCCTTAAGTGCCTCTGTCTGAACTGTCGCATCAACACCTGCTGCCTTCACAGCATTAATTGTATCTGCCAGTGTCTTTGTATACTTGATAAATGCCGGCAGGAACTGTTTGCTTGCCATATCGATCATAGTACGGGCTTCAATATTGATTGCCTTAGCATATGCCTCATACTGGATCTCTGCACGGGACTCAAGCTCTGCTTTTGTAAATACGCTGAATCTCTCAAACAATTCTACAGCCTTGTCTGTTGTGATTGCCGGAATTGCTTCAACCATAGACTTAATGTTCGGAAGTCCTCTTCTCTCAGCCTCTGCAACCCACTCGTCAGAGTATCCGTTTCCGTTGAAGATAATTCTCTGGTTCTCTGTCAGGTATTCTTTGATCAGATCATGTACTGCAAGATCAAAGTCATCTGCCTTCTCAAGAATATCACATGCATCTGCAAATGCTTCTGCAACGATTGTGTTCAGTACGATATTCGGGTTTGCGATAGAATCTCTTGATCCAACCATACGGAACTCGAACTTATTTCCTGTAAATGCGAACGGTGATGTTCTGTTTCTGTCTGTTGCATCTTTGAACAGATCCGGAAGTGTGCTTACACCTGTCTCCAGCTTTCCGCCTTTCAGACTGTGTGTAGCTTCTCCTGTACTGATCAACTGCTCAACAACATCCTCAAGCTGTTCTCCAAGGAAAATGGAAATGATTGCCGGAGGTGCCTCGTTTGCTCCAAGTCTGTGATCATTTCCCGGATCTGCTGCGGATTCTCTAAGCAGATCTGCATGTACATTAACTGCCTTCATAATGCAGGCAAGTACAAGAAGGAACTGTGTATTTTCATGCGGTGTCTTACCTGGTTCAAGAAGATTGATTCCGTCATCTGTTGTAATGGACCAGTTATTATGTTTACCGGATCCGTTAACTCCTGCGAATGGTTTCTCATGAAGCAGGCATTTCAGTCCATGCTGGCAGGCAACTCTCTTCAATGTCTGCATTGTCAGCTGGTTCTGGTCTACCGCAATGTTCGCCTCTGTATAAATCGGAGCCAGTTCGTGCTGTGCCGGTGCAACCTCATTATGCTGTGTCTTGGACGGAACGCCTACTTTCCAAAGCTGAATATTTACATCTCTCATGAAGGATGCAATTCTCTGACGGATTGTTCCGAAATAATGATCATCAAGTTCCTGTCCTTTCGGAGGCATTGCTCCAAAAAGTGTACGTCCTGTGTAGATCAGGTCTTTTCTTTCTTCAAACTTCTCTGCATCTACAAGGAAGTACTCCTGCTCTGCTCCAACAGATGGAGTAACTTTCTTAGATGTTGTATTTCCAAATAAACGAAGAAGTCTTAATGCTTCTTTGTTGATCGCTTCCATAGAACGAAGCAGTGGTGTCTTCTGATCCAGTGCCTCTCCTGTGTAGGAGCAGAATGCTGTCGGGATGCAAAGTGTAGCTCCGCCTGCGTCCTGTCTTACGAATGCCGGTGATGTACAATCCCATGCTGTATATCCTCTTGCCTCGAATGTTGCTCTCAGTCCTCCTGACGGGAATGAAGATGCATCTGGCTCACCCTTGATCAATTCCTTTCCTGAGAAAGTCATCAGAACCTTTCCGCTCGGAAGTGGAGCTGAGATAAAGGAATCATGCTTCTCTGCTGTAACTCCTGTAAGTGGCAGGAACCAGTGTGTATAGTGAGTCGCTCCTTTTTCAATCGCCCATTCTTTCATCTCGTGAGCAATAACATCTGCTGTCTCGAGATCCAGATCTTTTCCTTCTTCAATTGTCTTTCTCAGATTCTTGTAAACTTTCTTTGGCAGACGCTCCTGCATAATTGTATCATTAAATACATTTTCTCCAAAGATGTCAGCTACATTGAATAATTCTGTGCTCATACCCTATACCTTCCTTTTCTCTTAATTCTTCGATTACCGTTCACTGCAATGAACAATATTCGATTACACTACGGGAAACCCCATAATAGATTACCTCTCAGGAAATCATCCGTCTGATCCAGTCAGATCAGATCTGATTTTATTCCATCCAATCTGATTCAATCATGCGGATCATTTCCCAAGCGATAAAAAAAGGGCACTCCAATTATAATTGGAACGCCCTTGTTCTGTCTACGTGAGTCAGTATACCTCAACTTGCTTTAAAACGCAAGTGCTTTTTTAAAAAAGTTCTTCTCAGGCTTTTCCGACAGATCCGAATAACTCCATCTTCTCTTTTACTGTTTCCATGATTGCGTCTGCGCCTGGTTTGAGAAGTTTACGTGGGTCAAATCCTTTACCCTCAAGATCTTTTCCTTCTTCAACATACTTACGTGTAGCTGCTGCAAAAGAAAGCTGACACTCTGTATTAACGTTGATCTTAGCAACTCCAAGAGAGATTGCTTTCTTGATCATATCTTCCGGGATACCTGTACCACCGTGAAGTACGAGTGGCATTGCTCCTGTACGCTGCTGAATAGCATCCAGAGTCTCAAAGCTTAATCCTTCCCAGTTTGCCGGATATTTACCATGAATGTTACCGATACCTGCTGCCAGGAAATCGATTCCCAGATCAGCTACTCTCTTACACTCTTCCGGATCAGCGCACTCACCTCTTCCGATAACTCCATCTTCTTCTCCACCGATGGATCCAACTTCTGCTTCGATTGACATTCCGTGCTCGTGAGCGATCTTAACGAGTTCTTTTGTCTTCTCAACGTTCTCGTCGATTGGATAATGAGATCCGTCAAACATGATTGATGAGAATCCTGCTTCTACACATTTCAGGCATCCTTCGTAGCTGCCGTGGTCAAGATGAAGAGCAACCGGAACTGTGATTCCGAGTTCTTCCATCATTCCGTTTACCATACCTACAACAGTCTTATATCCTGTCATGTACTTTCCTGCACCCTCAGATACACCAAGGATAACTGGTGAGTTGAGTTCCTGTGCTGTTGTAAGAATAGCCTTTGTCCACTCAAGATTGTTGATATTGAACTGTCCTACTGCGTAGTGGCCTGCTTTTGCTTTCTGAAGCATTTCTGTAGCTGATACTAACATATTTCTTTCCTCCAATTCTTAAAGATCCTGACGCCCGTGAAAACCATCAGGAATTATTTATTTAGAATTCTTCTATATTATAGCGTATTAATTTATAAATGACAATCTTATGTTTTGCATAAAAAACAGTACGCAGTTACAATTATCGTTAACATTTTCACAAGGGTTTCTTCTGCCTCTGTGGATTGTTCTTATTTTTGTACAATATAACCAATAATTATTTATTCGGTATGACCGCACTTTTCTCCTTTTGCTAACTCTGTATTTCTGATTCGTGATTTATATTTTGGATATTCCGCAATAAATCTGTCAATGACTTTCGGATCATCCCAATAATGCATCGGAAAAACAGCTTCACACTCTACCTTTTCCAGAAAATAAATCATCCCATCCGCATAGTGGTCTTCCTGTCTCGGATCAAGCGGAACAAATGCAGCATCAAAATGAATGCCTTTCAATTTATCAATCTCCGCACGATACCTGGATGTCATCTGACGATTATCCGCATCCGGTTCACCCTCCCAATACCAGTCATTCAGATCACCAGCATGATAAATTGTACTGTCCTTTGTTTTTACAATAAAAGCAACTCCACTATCGGTAGAGAGCAGCGTACTGACTTGTGTGCCGTTATCAAGAGTATAACTTTCATCATGATAAGCAGTTGTGATCTTCACACCTGTCGGATACTTTCTTTTGTTGATATCCTTCGCCAGAACCGCCTGATAATTCAGCCCCATATCTTTAAGGATTTGAAAAATCTGCGGATTAAAATGATCCTGATGAAAATGACTGCAAAAGACAATTACTTCCTTGTCTTTGTCAAGCTTTGGCAGTTCACCTTTATAATAGTCAAAAATGTAATAGCACGATCCAGACTCAACCATGAATCCACTGTGATCAATATAAGTTACTTGCATAATATCACCCACTTTTTTAATTTGCTAAAAGATTTTCAAAGCACAAAAAAAGCTCGTAAATACGAGCTTCTTTCAGTGACTCCGAGAGT